>MDTB01121730.1_pt1 | contig 12482 bp, 4 predicted proteins | sample 811161 | NCBI WGS metagenome assembly MDTB01 (sample SAMN05326650, study PRJNA326480) | marine metagenome | isolation source: seawater | place: Mediterranean Sea | collected 2009 | reverse complement strand
TAATAAGAATTTTTTCAATATAAAGTGTTCTTTGTTTTTATGTGTCGCTGATGTTCTTTCAACTTGATCAACACCCGAAAGACCCGACTCAACAACAAGCTTGGTTGAATTTAAATCGGTATTGGTCATAAATTTGAAATTATCAATTTTGTTAAGTTTTTCTGTTGTTTCATCGTTGCATGATAGGTAAGAAAGCGAACCTGTTATTGTTGGAGAAACGCCTAAAATATTATTTGTTTTTAAAAACGGCAGATACATAACGTGAGCGTGTTTAGGATTTTCTTTTTTTTCATTTGGAGTGAGATATAAAATGCCAGAATCAAAAGAATTTAGTCCGAATTGTATATTTTTTTGTTCGTCGCCGTAAGCTTCAAGTAGTTTTATTTTATGAATGGCCGGCAGGTAGCCGGATGAAGTATTCATTTTATCGGGGTCTATTAATTCATAATCTATTTCGTCATCACCTAAAGTAAATTTCGATATTTTAAATTGTCCGCGGGAAAGCAATTTTCTGCCCTCGTCGGTTAAAACTGCTTTGATAATAATTGAATCACTTGATTTTAAGAAAGCCATAATATAACTAGTTTTTTAAGATAAATCCTTATCGTGTAAATTAAATTTCAAATTTAAATCTAATATTTTGCCTGATTTTTTGGAAGTCAGTCTGATTTTAAATTTCTTATCCCATATTTTTGAATCGGTAGCACCAACAGTGACTTTATCTAACTGAGTGTTAGCCGGAGATCTAAAATCGGCTTCACCAAAATTTAATTGCATTTGTTTTATGTTTGGTTCTATTTGAAAAATCTTTTTAAATGTTGTGTTGGTTTGGCGATTTTCTTCCACTCCAAACTTAGAGGTGTCAACAGTATCAAATAATGCATATTTATAACCGCCATCGTCAGCCAACTTACATTCATATATTGTCGAAGGATGGCCGGGCATTCCATTTTCGGTAATATACCTAAACAAATAATAATACTTTTTATTAGGTGTTATTTTGTCAGCAAACGTATATTCAGTTCTATTGTAATTTTCACCGGGAATCCTTAGATCAATTTTAGAGACAAGTTTTAAATTAAAATCATAATATGAATTTGGTTTTTTATCGGTGCGGTATACCTCAAGATAACGTGCTGGAGATTCTGAAACCTGTTTTATATTATTTGTCAAGAATAAATCTTTGCTGTTGAGGTATCTTGTTCTAAGTTCAACCTCTTTCTGATTAAGGCATACCGGGTATGGACTTTGTTTCCAACTATCTTGACTTATATTGAAACCTATTTTGTTTTGATTGTCAATTATATGAAACGGAACAGCTGTTATTTTGTTGCCGGGATTATCAAATACAGCGCATGTTTTTTTAAACAACGGTACTTTAATAACTTTAAAACACGGCTCAATATTTAAATGAAAATCTGCTAATTGTGGTGAGTCTGATATATCATATTCAGAAGTAGCAAAAGAGTTGTATTGTGCTAAGTCGTGGTATTCTACAGAATCTGGCTGCTTTCCTTCGGATGATGCGATTGAAAAAACTTGTGGCGCCACAAGTTTACTAAGCGGCTCATAAAATTCAACGCAATATTTATCAACTACTCCGTCACCATTTGTGTCATAGTTGTTTGTTTGTTTAGTCAATCTAAAGTCGCTGTATTTATATTTGTGACTTAGAACAATGAAATATCCATAACACATGTATGTATAATCTTTGCCATACTTTACCTGACTGTCATTAATAACAAGAGAGTTTTCATTTGCGTCTTCGGTTGAGTTCCATACCCACCAATTTTGAATATTATTTCCTGCGATAGATTTTTCAATTTTGTATGATAAGCATTCTGTAAACGACAGTCGTGGGTTGAATAAATTCTTGTAAACTAATTCTTGAAATAAGGAGAAACCGGTACCTGTTTCAACATTGATCACTTTATCGATATTGCTTTGTTGTAAATAGCGAGTGTAAATATCCAATGAATCAAGTGTCGAATCCATTACCTTTAACAGTGATTTCGTATTGCTAAATCTATACAATAAATTATCAGAATAAGTTGCCCCATTTGTTGAGTCACGCCCTCCAAGAAATACAAAATCGTCGTTTACGGCTTCTCCATAATTGTTGAGCATATAAAGTAGATAATTTACAAAATCAAACCCTTCAAGCTTAACTTCAGAGGTTTCTTTTTTGTTGTAAGAAGTTACAGCCCCGTCTTTGTGGTGTATTGGTTGATCAACCTCTGATGAAAGTTTTAGTGGAAACGTTTTATATTTAAAATTTGTAAAATTGTTGTTGTCTATATCTTTTAAAGTTTCTAAAAATTTGCCACTGAATTGGTGAACTTCGATAGCTTTACGTATGTTCCAAGGAAAATTATACCGGTTTTCCCCTTGGAGCATCTTGGGCAATAGTCTGCGTGCGGTTTTATCGACAACTGAATGCAATTGCTCCCTTGTCAAGTAATTTCCCATATCGAAGGGCTGGTGTCTTTTTAAGTTTATAACAATGCCTTTGTTGTTTGCTGATTGTGGTGGTGTCCCTGCTCCGGTTATGTCTCCATAGGCGGAATCGATTTTTATTTTGGCATAATTTTGTCGTAGATTAAAGCCTCCCCCTCTAAGGTATGCTTGTTCACCCCAATAAGATTGAGCAAACATAACATTTTTTTGTACATGCTTAACTTTGTTTTCTAAATCACGTGGTTTATGTGCGTTAATCCAATAATCACCATACCACTGATCTACCTCCATGTCTGATCTCATTTTGGTCTCTAATCTTGTGTTAGGGCCATCGTTCGAACGTGCCAACTCATCTGAAAGGAAATTTGGCAAGGGGCGTGCTGAAGCCACTGTCGGATAAAACAGGAAGGTTTCTGAGGAAAGTGTTCTCAAACTAGTTAAAACAGAAATGTCAGGATTCAGAGTTATGTTCGTTAAGGATAAAGGGAAATAATAATTAAATAAAGTATAGTACGAGGGGTAGTCGTTCATTCTTTCTAAATAGTAAACCCAAGGCCACCGGTCGAGTCCTTCTCCAACCTTCGTATTCAACATCTTACGTACTTCTGTCTGTTCTGTTTCGCCATACGTAGTATCCCAATCACCGGAGACGGCGGCGGCGATATCGCTTCTCAATGATGCTTGTTCACTCACATAATTGGCTTCGAACATCAAACTTGGTAACAATAATTCATGTTTATCAGATTCCCAATCTTGATATTTTTGAATCCACTTGTTGTAATTTTTATATTGACCCCTAACTGACATACCCAGTTCGGAATCAAGAGTAAAGGGATCAGAGGCGCCTATACCGGGCATCCCAGTGAACGATAACAAATCTAGCTGATCATCGAAACAAGTAACAAGAAAGGAGTGATCGTAAAAAACAGTATCTGGATCAACTAGATTTTTATATACTGTGTTGTTTATTTCTCCACCTAGCCACATAGTTTGCCAACTCTTGTCACTCATAGGATAAGTTGGATTAGAAAAAATTCTACAGGGAATTTTAAAGTTAGGTAGCACTTTATTTTCATCAACGGGAACCAATCGAGCTGGATTAATTTCAAGTGACATAAGCGATCTATATATGTTTGTATTTTCTGTACCATAAGTTGATGTTCGGGACGTGGCCGCCGATGCGTTTTTTGCCAACGAATTATTGATGAAAGCGCGATATCCAGCCCTGGTGGTGCCATAATGGTCTTCGATCATCCCCACGAAAGTTGAGTTTAGATCAGCATTTAATTTGCGATTAGAATCTCCAAATTTAGTATAGAAAGTATATTCGCTATTCCAAACTTCACCATGTTTTAGGGATTCTGGTGGTGGTTCTGGTATTTCATATGAAGATGTTTCTTCATATTGCACACACCCTAGAGCTTGTTTTAGATAATCTTTTCCATCTATTGTAGAGTCAATGGATATGTATAGTTTTTTCTTAGCCACTTAAGTGTGTCTCCTTTATTATAACCTGTGAGAATAATCATGACCGGTCGCGGCCTCGACTTCTGCTATATCGTCCTCTGTTGGGCGGAAGCCAAACTCGCGAAGGCGATCGTCCACCATTATATCTTTTAAATATTCAGTATACTCACCAAGGTCGGCGCGATATTCGTCTGAGCCATCGGAAATTGAAGAAAATATATCCGTCCTATATTCAGGCATTTTTTGCATTCTTATTCTTGCTTCTTTTGGTGTATCATCGTATGTCCACATTTTTGATAAATTAGCCACATACATTTGAAATCTCATCCATGCGAACAAATCTATCATCAATGGGTCTCCATAATAAAGCAGTTTTTCACGATAATCTCTATTATATGCGGCATCGCCGCGGCCAGAATGAGTAATTGGACCCCAGTACATGCGATAGAGGCCGTGTACAGCGTCTTGCTCGACTGACATTTGCATTTTTGCTACTGAGGAGTCGGGAAAGACCTCGGCGAGGTGGCTAACAGTGCGAACATCAGGCCACGTGGATGCATCTCCAGTATACCATGCATCAAATCCCAAATGTTGTCTTAATTCTTGACCATCATAAGGTCGCGGAAACCTCAGTTTGTGTGTTATAGTATCCACAGATGCCCTATCAACTGTTTTACATCGCAAATAGGGCATGGCATAAGAGACGACACCCTGATCGGGGTCATACGCAGAGTGAGGAGACTTATCGTTATTAGCCCAAACATCAATTGCATCTGCTTCAATAAAACCATCCGAGGGACCTAGGCGACCTCCTTGTGCACAAGCAAAATGATATTTGAATTTAGATACACGAGGAACAAACAAATCCGTTGAGGCCAGAAATTTTTCAAGAAGCGTGTCGAATTCTGCCGAATACCCGTCAGCTTCGTATTTGCCTTTAAGGTATTCATTATAGGGGTGAAGACAGCGTGATGCGCCATCAATTGGAAAAGTATTGAAAGATTGTTCTATTCCATTATAGGTAAATCCCAATTTAATTGCGAATGTTGAGCGGGCCCAGCCAGCGTATGCTTTATATACAGGATCGGTACTAGGTACCATATAACCACTATCATATGTGGGTCTCCAATAACCATCCAAGAAAGAGTAATATGTATCATCACTGGGTAAGTTGCATGCATAACTATGGCCCGGTGAATAGCCCAACAAAACATCAGGGTTAACAAAATCTCGATCTCTCAAGGGGTGTAGCTTAGTCGATTTGTGTCCGCCGGCGACTGTCTTAACCGACATGCCATATATTCTTTTTAAGACCATGTAACCAAAATCACTATTAGTATCCATAAAACCATTACTATCATACCCGGGCAAACTAATAGGGATCGCCGTTTCTGTGCGATAAAACCCATGAAAAGGTTTGCTGTGCCTTCTGGCAGAGCTGGATAAGGGATCACTCCATTCATAATGCGGTGACCATAAAATATGACAGCGATGAATCTCATCTTCTTCGTGTCTAGTGTGGGTCCACCCAGTAAGCACGTGGTGTGGTAAATGTTTGAATTTTGTTGCATTTGCGAGAAACGGCTGATCAACTATTCTCATGCTATCGATTACTTCGCCGCTCTGCTTGAGTTCACTGCCGTATTCCAGAGCTGCATGGAGATTAGTTTCACCACCACCATAAGTAAGCTTAGTGTTGCCTTTTATGGGTGGGCGCTGCTTTTCTGGCATTTGGCCGGTACCGGATGCCCACGTGTAGGTACTCCAGCCGCGAGAAGCATCCGCTGGGTCCCAGAATCTATCAATCGGACAATTTGTATAGCCGTTATATTGATCACTAAGAGTATAACCATTAAATTTATATGATTGTGTAGATGTAAAGATGTGAAAATTTAAATTTTGATAGTTCCAGTGTTCATCGTCAAATTGGTGTTCGTTGCTATCCATTATGGTTTATCCTTATTGTTCTTTGGGGCTGTGCGCGTTCGCAGGTTCGTGAGCAGCTACTGTCTCAACCTTCTTTTTTGTAGGGACTTGGGTGTATTTTGCATTTTTTGACTGGTTAGAGTTGCGAGTGCGCGAACGGCTATGGCTTGGTGATTTGTCAGAAGATACTGCTTTTCCAAGAAAAAAATTTATTTGACGGCTTGAATTTGCGTTTGTTTTAGTTCTCCTAAGTTGGGCTGCAAAATTATCGGAAGGTGGGTCATCTTGATCGAAAAAGTTATCCTTTTGCTGATCACCAGATGAGCCTGCAAATTTATCAGTGGCATCTATCAAATCTTGTTTTAGTCTTTCTATTTCTTTTGGGGTGCGAACGCGCTGTCCATCGATGAATATATCGCCCTCGTCTTTAGTAGGGTCAGTTATTAAAGAAAATTCGCTGCCGTGGTTTGGATCTTGAGATGTAACAATGTTGTTAACAAACATAATAGACTCGGCGCATAATAAAAGATTAACAGTGGGATTGAAAGCTATATTGTCTTCTGCAACAAATCTACCTGATACCTCTCTGAGTTCTGAAGCACTTCCATATAAAGCACTTCGTTGTGTTTTTCCTCCTGTTGTCCTAGCCATTTAATCTTTCTCCTCAATATAAATAATTCTTTGTTAAAAAAACAACTGGTTTTATCTGCGTCTCTTTAACTGCCATAATAATCTGAGACCATTCCTGCCAACGTTGATTGGTCCATAATGTCTTCTAACTCAGCGCCCGAACCATCGGTGCCACTAAAATCGTAATCATAAAAATAGAAATGCACCCACTTGGGACGTATACCTTTACCCCAGTTGTCTGGATCGGTAACGAATTCTCCGGTGGTTTTAATATACGGTACTGGAAAATTTTCTAATACAGCATCGTCCATGATAAGGTCCGCCGGAAATGTGGGTCCACTCTCTAGTAAACTTCTAAATTCTTCTGGCGTGTCTATGAATATGCCCATTTCTTCCCGTTCGGCCGCGGAAGAATGGTCGAAAATCAACTCGTATATCGTGTCAGCCATTTTTGAAATAAATGCAGCTGCCTGTGTTTGGCCGACATAGCGCCATGGAAAAAATATTTTATCAGCGTGTGGTTTGCCTTCGAGGGATCGATTTTGCCATGCTTCGCACTCTTCCGGCATTATGCATTTTAGAAAATCCCAAACAGATAGTGCGGCGCCTTCGGTTTTCATTAAGTCCGCTGCTTTGTTTTCGATGTTCATATTAGCGCCAACATACGGGTACCATGTGATACCGTGTCTAATAAGTGAGTTTTTAACCCATGGGCCGACATTTACAATTTTTGATCTTGGACCGGTAGCAGCTTTTAAAGTACACATTTTAGCCCCCTGCAATCGAGTCCGGGTTTCGGTTCGGCCCCAGCCGACTCTTACTTCATATTCTTCTCCCTTATAACCGCCGCGGATTAATCTAGGAGCAGTTATCCCGAAGAGTCCAGGATCTTCGCCGGGTGCGGGAAGGGCGTTTAAGTAATCAACCCACGGATCAAATCCGCTGTCGAGGCTTTCAACCATGGTGTCTTTTTGTGTTTGACTTAATGCAGAAGTATAGTCTGTACGTCCGGATCCGGGGGCGATAGGTGAGTCAATGTTAATCATGCCATAAAATCTTTTCTCGCTACTGTGGTTTTTGACTTTCTTGTAAAACTCTGGATCATCTGCGTCGATATCTAACCTTTCTGATATAAGATCTCTTAGGTCTGGATCTTCAAGCTTTAAGACAGATATAAGAGGTTCAATTCTATTCATAAACGTCTGGATAGACAACAGATTACCTTTCATGGGAGAAAGTTGATACATTTCTCTGGTTAATTTAATTGTTTCTTGATCGGGAGCACCGTCAGTTTCGGGGTTAAAGCTTGACAAGGGAGTTACTAATGAATTAAGGACCTTTCGTAAATCTTTTCTTGGGGTGGGATTAAAAAATATCTCTTTAACAAATGCAGATAAAATTGCTCCCGATACCCATGGTGGTATCAGATTGACAACTTCTCTGAAATTCATCAGTGAGGGATCAAATGCTGATGTCGCTTCATCGTCCATGCCGGTGAGTTGGGCTAGCATTGCATCATTAGCCAGAGCTTCTACAACACCGGTTAGCATCGATAACTGAACATCGGCGCCTTCTTTATTCGTAATATATTTTTCAATCATCGCATCAACAAAAAATTGATTGAATTGTTCTGTAGATTTGTTATAACTGCACAATTCTTCTGCATATTCAACATATTCTTCAAATGCTTCAATCAATGGCTGAAAGAAATCTTCGTACAATTTACAAAAATATTGCATAGTCCTATCTTCTACCGAGATCTTGATCTCATACCATGAATTTCTATTAGATTGAGGATTGGCGGTCTGAATACTGCGATGGACATATGTATCAAATGATGTTTCATCTCTGTATTCAGATGCTCTAGTATTAGCCATTGTGGATGCGTTTGCCATAATAGCTATATCGTCGTCCATATAATCGTTAATTTCGAACGCCATCATCCTATACATGTTTATTAAACCCATTGCGAAGGGTTGTCCAATACCGGTAGTGTTTACAAAAGGGACATTAAAGCCATCCGAATGTATATTAAAGTCCAGCCCGCCTATGCTCGCTGCATATAGCGTCCCCTGGACCGAGGCCACATCTTGAGAAGTCACGTGACCCGGTGTTCCCGCGGTTAACCATTGCCTATCAGGTGAACCATAACACGGAGCAACATCAAAATTTACATATTGCACAGTAGAATAATTTGGTCTTCCTTCTGTTCCAAAAGACGGATCTGTAGCAGCACACAGGTTAACAAATGGTTTACCATATTTATCTTTAGTCTCATCATTCACAGAATCTGCATGATCAAAATTACCAAGCGTCGGTGGATAGACCTTGTGTTGAGTCATTAAGACTTCAGGTACTACTGTGTTTTTCTTAAAAGTAGTAGACATCATTGTTCGATAGAAATCTGTTTTAGAAAGACTTAGGGTTTCGCCGGCGTCTTCAATTTCTGCTAATAATTCTATTGGAAAATCATATCTTATGGCTCTAACTTGGTTTACTCTAAATGCACTATATGGTATGTTAAAATTCATAAAGACAGATAGTTTAGCTAGTTCTACAATATTAGCCATATCGCATCTGGTGTGTATTGCTTTTTCCCAATCGAAAAAGAAGTAGCCCCAATTCTTACAAATTTGATCGGTCGAAGGGGACGCGCCTTCATTTGCATAATCATTTTCTATCTCTGCAAGTTTCATGGTTACATATGCTTCAATATAATCATCATCAACACCGGGCATACCAGATAATTCATCGATTGCTTCTTTTCTCATGTGTTCGGCAATATCTACAAATTCTTCTGAGGCACCATCAGCTTCGGCATCTATATATTTAATAGCTCTTGTTAATTTTGACCACTTTTCAGGAATATAATCACTATTTAGATATGAACCAGCTTCAGAAGTTACATATAAATCATAATATGAATCTACTCGGGGAGTGCCTAGGGCTATGTCGGCTGTTTGCATATCTCTCCACCCATAAGGTTTGTTTGGTTCGGGTCGAGTGTATGTACTACTGATTGGACGCACTGGTCTCAAGTCAATGCAGGTAGAGTTAACTGATAATCTTTTTTCTATTTTATCTTGGATCATGATTTGTTTATTCATAGTTGATAACAAATCCATAAATTCACTATAAAATTGCCCATACACAGAAGTTGGTTGTTTATCTGTAAAGGTTCTCTGATATCTTTTAAGATTTTGTACAAACTGTGAAGTATGGCTGTGTCTTTCAATTAGCAATCTAAGATTGTTTAAGTGTTTTTTCATTCTTCTGTCTGTTTTTGATCTACTCTTAAATCTTGCTATTAATTTTTCAAACTGGGAGACCATCTGATCACGCCTATATGGCTCGTTCGCATGTAGGCTACCGTTTAAAGATTGTAGTGGTACATCATCATATGGGCTCTTATCTGCAGCGTAAACATAATGCTCAAAATAAGGATTCGGAACCACATTTTCATTCAACACGTGCTCGTATGTTATATTACCAAAATAATGGTTTAACATACTTCGTTTTGCGGTTCTTTTCGCATCCATATCTTTGTGGACAAACAGTTCAAAACCGGTGTTTCCGATGCCCATGTTGACGCCGGCGCCACCCTCACCGTAGCCAAATATATTGTAGCCCTGTAAGTTATCTATGTCTAGACCAACTGTTCCAATAAAAAACACTTGTGAAAGCGATGCCATCAGATCCCTAGCTGCTTCTCTGTGATCTTCTAAAAGGCTAGTGTCATAAACAAACTCGACTCGAATATTTGAAAATGTGATAATTTCATTATCGTTTTGATCAAACATGCTTTCGTGGTTTAACACACCGCCGTAGCCGCCTTGAGATATTGGTTTAATAAGATCCCCTAGTGATATTTTCTTGTGTTGATACAAGACCTCCGATAACTCTGCTATGTTTGTCTCAGCAAAAAATTCTTGGGCATGTTTTGCAAAATAAGAAGTTGTTGTTTCTTTGGTTGCATCAAGACCAACACCGAGTTCGGCTCCTGCCACTTCCATGACATATTCTAAAACACTACCAGCATTTTCAAACGTACGGCCCTCAGACTCGCCGAGTTCTTCTAACATTTCCTCTGGGATGGCCGAGTCTTCTAATTCACTAGCAAGCTCATTGTAATAGTTTCGATTCTCACCTTTTGCTGCATTTATAGTCGCTGCCGCGGCTGCTCGGATATCGGATATGTGAATGTCTTCTTCGTTGTTCCAAGGCCCTGCTAAGTTTGGGCCGAACATAAATAAATTAGCTAAAGATGGGTTTTCTGTAAAGCCCGGGTATGTTACGCCGCTCTTTATAGATTCAGGATATAAAGAATAAAACCAGCCAGCCATAAAATCTGCGTTTGTAAAATCATCTCGAAAAAGTGCGGTGGTTCTGTGGGGATCTGCTTCGTGGACGCCCGGGTCGCCGCTTAAGTTCTGAAAAAATTCAACTGCTGTCATTCCGGTTCCGCCGTCCGTTATCATAGGTTCAAAGCCGTAAAACTTATCTTTTGCGATCCAAGATCGAATAGCCGCATTCATAATAAAAGGGAAATATGGGCTTTGAATTGTAAAATTATCAATATTAGTATTTTTTAGCGCATCTTGAGCGTCAAACAGATCTTTTAAATATAGTTGTCCCGCTTCAAGTTCTCTGTTTAAGTTTTGATACGGAGAAATCCAAGTATATAAATACAAATCGTTCATATGTTTTTTAATAAAACTTGTGGCCTCTGCCATATTCATATTGTCCGGCTTTGTAAAAGACAGTGATATATCTGCACGTATTCTCCAATCATACTGATCTTCCTTTGCTGGAGCTGCTTCGTTTAGCATAACCGCAGCTTGTCTCAGATATACGGTAGGCAAAAATTTACCAAAAACTCTTTCTGCGTTTAATTTTAAATTTGCGTATTTAGTAGTCACTATTCATCTCCACATGTGTCATCATTTGTCTGTTCACCATCAGGTGTATAGTTGGGGTTTGCGCCGCCGGGTTGGTTATCAGGTTGACATATTTCTGGTACGGTCACGCTGCCGTAAATATCATAATATACTTCTTCTTTTTTCATAATTTCTTCACAATTAAAATCTAAATCTACATAATAAGAATTTTTATTAAATGATTTGGAACATCCACATGCTATTTTAGCATCTACCTCGGCATCTGTTAAGACATCAAAATAATATTCCACTGATTCTTCGCTTAAATCCGCTAATACATTTCTACGCGGGGTAGCGGATTTCATATATCCGTCCTCTATTTGAGGCTCACTCCTGTTAAAGTATTTTCTATCAAGCTTTATAAGCTCTGAGCCTGTCACGATTTCAAAAACTTCAATTTCATAGTTTTCGTTTAATATTTCTGTGTTTATCTCTTCACTATACACAACCAAATCATTTTTTATAAGCTTCACAACATTGCCGTCCGAAAAAGGAGGGGATTGTGCAATAGTTTCCTGTATATTATTTGAATCTAAAAGACTATTTTGATGATCTATTACTCTAGTATAATAAAGATCAACATCTATCTGCGGTATTTCATATTTTCTAGACGTAGAGCTTAACCCTAGGGTTTCAATTGATTCTTCTACATTAAAATCATAATTTGTCTCATCAATAGTTTTTATTTTTACTATTTGCCCCTGGCAGGTAACAAGTTTAGTAGCGGGTGAAAATTGATTATTTTCTGAATCATATACAACATCGCTTAGTGAAGCTCCGTATGAAAATTTATCAGTTCTGATAGGCTTGATGACAGGCGAAATATCTATATCCGCGTCGTCTACTTCCATATCTGCCGTCGCAACTTCTAAATAATTTCCCGCGGCGGGATAATTTTCAATATCCGTAAAACTTAGAATTCCTTCTAAAAATTGAGTTTCATTTTTAATTCTTTCGTTAATATCATTTTGTTTTTCAGTGAAGCCAGCATACTGGCTATCATACAAAATACCGTCATCAAAAAAAGCGTAATAGGCTGGCTTGAATTTTCCAGCGGCTAGTCTT
>MDTB01080529.1_pt1 | contig 12482 bp, 12 predicted proteins | sample 811161 | NCBI WGS metagenome assembly MDTB01 (sample SAMN05326650, study PRJNA326480) | marine metagenome | isolation source: seawater | place: Mediterranean Sea | collected 2009 | reverse complement strand
GGGAGGATTCGAACCCCCGACCTACGGATTAGAAGTCCGTCGCTCTATCCAACTGAGCTACGTGCCCACAACTTAATTGCACTAATACTACTATAAAGTGCAAATCCATAAGATAAGTTTTCTTTTTACATAAAAATAATATACTCTCAAGTCATTTAAAAAATAATTACAAAATATATAATTAGTACTTGTCATTAAAATCATTTCTTAATAAACGATATTTAACTGTCTTATCTTTTTTATTATCATTTTTAAAATTAAATGCTATTTTAAAACATTCATCACAAATGTTTGGATTATTACCAAGGAAAAATTCTTTTACTTTATATTTTGTTTTTTAAAACAACATGCAACTGTTTTTTAACTAATGAGCTAAAATTATGGTTAACCTTTAGATTATCTTTTATATGTAATGCTTTTATTTATTAAAAGTACACTAACTGATATCACTGTTCATAATCAAATTTAATTTGTTTTTTATATCATCTAAAGCTTCTTTTTTAATAATTTTTTTATTTATATCAATTTGGAACCCTTTGCCTGAGAAAGAAAACATGTCTTCTTTGGAGGTATCCTCTTTTTCTAATTCATAACATTTTATGTCCCTCAAAAAGCCCTTAATTTTTACATTTTTAGGTTTTTTAAATGTAAAAAAATTATTAATAAGAGCAAAAGTATCCTCGGAAATAATAATAGATCCAGCTTCTGCAATGCTTTCTAGTCTAGAAGCTAAATTTACTGTACTGCCAATCGCTGTATAATCTAAACGATCTAAGCTCCCAAAATTTCCAACAGTACAAAAACCAGTATTGATACCAATTCTGATTTTTAAATCCTGTTTTAAACTATAATTTTTTGACCAATACCCGCTAAGCTGATTCATCAATTTTTGCATTTCTAATGCCATTTGAACACATTTCCTTGCATCCTCTTGAGGTCCATTTGTATCAGGGTCACCAAAAAATATCATTAGCGCATCACCAATAAACTTATCGATTGTTCCACCAAATCTTAGTGCTATTTGAGACATTTCATTTAAATAAAAATTTAATAAATTTGTCATTTCTTCGGATTCTAATTCATCTGAGATATCAGTAAATCCAACAATGTCAGAAAAAAAAACTGTTAGTTTCTTTCTATTGCTTTTCACTTCAGCACTTTGTTTTCCACTGAAGATTTGCTCATGTATTTGTGGGGATAAATATTTTGCTAGTTGCTTTGATATTTTTTCAACTTCTTCACTTTTGGCTAGTGCTTCAGCTTTAGCATCGTCGGCTATTTTTTTCTGAATGGTTAATTGATTAGATAGAGATTTTCTTAGGTTTCCTTCTAAACGAAGTTTTGCAACTTCTCTCTTAAGATTTTTTATTTCTTCACTTTCTATAGTTTCAGACATTTATTAATTCATTTTCTAAGCTAATTTAAAATTAAGAAAAATATACACAAAATAAGTTGTTATAAAGATAACTCCAATTTTTTTTCCCAAAACAACATTAATATATATGAATAAGCAGAATAACAAAGTAGAAATTAACATAATTGGAATATCAAAAATTAAAAAAGATTCAGGTACAAGAAATTCACCACTTGTGGAAAAAACTGCGCAAGCACCGATAATTCCAAGAGTATTAAATATATTCGACCCAATAACATTTCCAATAGCAATTTCAGAGTAGCCCTTTTTTACAGCAACTATAGATGCCGATATTTCAGGTAAAGATGTTCCTACAGCTATAATTGTGAGTCCTATAAATGTTTCTGGTACATTGAATAGCGAAGCTATTTTGACAGAAGAATTTACAACAGCCTCAGCAGATATTATTAATATAATGATACCAAAAAAAATAAATAAAATAGTATTCCATAAAGATAATTTTTTATTAATTTTATTTCCCTCTGTCGTATTTCCATTATTTTTAGAGATATATGCTATATATATCAAAAATATTATCAAAACTAAGATCAAGACTATACCATAGGAAAAAGATATTGATTTTGCTCCAACACTTATTGAAAAAAATATAAGAGATGAGAAAAATAACCAAAAAATATAAGCATTTGATTTTCCCCCTTTTAAGGACAAAGGATGCATTAACGAAGCTAACCCTAAAACCAGAAAAATATTTGATATGTTACTACCCAAAACATTTCCCCAAGCTATTCCTGGCGACCTATCAATCACAGCGTTTACTGAAACAACCAATTCTGGGAATGATGTCCCCAATGCAATAATTGTAATTGCTACAAACTGAGGTTTGACTTTAAAAAATGACGCTGTATTTACAGATCCTGTAACTAATTTCTCACCCCCATAGAAAAGACCAAATAGACCAATTAAGCAAATAAGTAACTGTGTTATTACATTTTCCATTTAATCTTTAGGGTAATTTGTTCTTAAAAAAATTTTGTATTCTGATAAATTATTTTTAATTAAACAAATCCATCAGCAATTTGATCCATTTCCGGTAAAATAGTTTCAATCTTGTCAAACATTTGATCTATTTCTTCTTTACTTATGATCAGTGGTGGACAAAAAGCTATCGCATCAATTGGCAAAGCTCTTAAAATTACACCTTTTTCATGAATTTTTTTTACAACTTTGGCAGCAAATTTGTGTTGTGGATCTATTTTTTCTCTTTTTGTTCCTGGTTTAATAAATTCTGCCGCACCTATTAAACCAATTGAACGAACATTGCCAATACATCGATATTTCTTTAACTCAGAAATTCTTTTTGAAAAAACTGTAGTTATGTTTCTAACATGAGTTATTATATCTCTTTTTTCCATAATTTCTAATGTTTTTAAAGCAACTGCGGAAGAAACAGGATGTCCAGAATAAGTATAACCATGACCAAATTGACCTAATTTTATGGCTTGTTTTTCAACTTCTTTAGAAATGTTTTCAGACATTAATACTGCTGAAATAGGTGCATAAGCAGAAGACAGTCCTTTTGCACAAGTTATAATATCTGGTTTTATATTAAAAGTTTGGCTTCCCCACATATTTCCAGTTCTTCCAAAACCAGATATAACTTCGTCAGCAATAAATAAAATTTCGTTTCTTTTAAGTATAGGTTGTATCATTTCAAAGTAACTTTTTGGTGGGATAATAACACCACCTGCTCCCATTAAGGGTTCAGCAATAAAAGCACCTATATTTTCAGCACCCTCTATTTCTATAAGATTTTCTAGATCACTAATTAAACGGCTACAAAATTCTTTTTCACTCTCATTTTCATAAGAATTTTGAAAATAATGGGGCCATGTTGTATGAAGGGCAAAATCAAGGGGTAGACCGAACCCCTTTTGAGCATAATCTAAGGCAGTTAGACTAGCTGCAGCTAATGTGACACCATGATAACTTCCCTTCCTGCTTATAATCTTTCTTTTCTTTGGATTTCCTAAAGACGTGTGATAGTACCAGACAATTTTTATTGCGGTATCATTCGCCTCTGAACCTGAATTGCAAAAAAATACTTTCTTCAAATTATTTGGTGCAATTTCAATAAGTTTTTCAGATAATTTTATTGTAGTTTCACAAGTCTTTCCAGTAAATGAATGATAATAAGGAAGTTTTCTCATTTGATTGACTGCTGCTTCAATTAATTCATTTTCACCAAAACCTAATGAAGCACACCAAAGACCACTCATACCTTCTATGTAACTATTTCCATCAATATCCTCTACATTTACTCCATTACCTGAATTAAATACTTGAGGACCCTTTTCACTAATTAATTCTGGATTAGTGTAAGGTTGAAGTTGATAATCAATGGATTTAAATTCCAACGAGTTTTTTAGACTTTTGTTTTGTATATTCATATTATTACCTTATAAAATACATAGGCTAATGATAAACGTAATTTAATTGGTATGACAACTAAATTATTGTTGTTGATATAGTAATGAACTTTTGTATCATTCGATATTAAATAGTATTTTAAGTTTGAAATAACTATATAAAACAAAAATTACTTAAATAAAATTATTTGATAAATTATTTCTAAAATGGACCACAAGACTATAGAATTCTATAATAAAAATGCCTCTGAATATGCAAAATGGAGATCTACTGAAAAGATAGATTTAGCACAAAAAATATTTTGTAACGAACTTCCCTCAAGTGGACAAATTATAGATTTAGGTTGTGGAACTGGAGAAAAGTCTATTTGGTTTAGTCAGAAAGGTTTTAAAGTAGATGCAGTAGATGCCTCTTTTAAAATGCTTGAAATATTTGAGAGTTATAAATCTGTAAAAATTCAGCAAATGGATTTGAATGAAATAGTTTTTTCCAAAAAATATGATGGTATATGGGCTTCTTTTTCAATTCAGCATTTAGAAAAAAAAAAACCAAGATTTATTATTTTGTAAAATTTCCAAAGCTTTAAATAAAAAGGGAATTTTTTATATCGGAATTCATGAAGGCCACAAAGCTTATAGGGATAATTTAAGCAGACTATATGTCCCTAGAACCGAAAGTGAATTAAGAAAAGTCCTAAAAAATTTAAACCTAAGAATTTTCAATTTATTTAGAGAAGAGAATTTTAGTTTTGATAACAAACCAATAACCATTATGCATATATATGCTAAGATGGGTATGTAATTTATTCCTTTTTATAAAAAAACGGGAAAACATAAGAAAAATCTTTTCCCTTACCTCCCTCATTCAATAACTCTTCATAAATTTTCATTGCGTGAGCACCAAGTGGGGTATGTGAATTAGATTGAATTGCAGCATCCTGAGCAAGCATTAAATCTTTCAGCATTAACTCAGACGAAAAGCCAGGTAAATAATTTTTATCAGCAGGTGTTTCTGGGCCAATATCTGGGGCTGGACAATAAGTATTAAGAGCCCAACAACTACCGGAGGAGTTTGAAGAAACCTCATAAAGTTTTTCCAAATCTAAGCCTATTTTTTTTGCTAATGTGAAAGATTCACAAACTCCAATCATTGAAATCCCTAAAATCATGTTATTACACATTTTTGCTACTTGTCCTGAACCTGAATCTCCACAATAAACTGCCTTTTTGCCCATTACTTCAAACAAAGGCTTCATTTTTTTGAAAGCACTTTCATCACCTCCTATCATAAAAGTCAAAGTTCCATTTACTGCACCTACTACTCCGCCTGAAACTGGTGCATCTAAAGTTAGTAAACCATTCTTTTTTGAAAGATCTGCTATCAAACGAGAACTTTTTATATCTATTGTGGAACAATCTACCATTATAGTGGAACTATCACATTTATCTATAATTTCATTATAAACTGCAATTACTTCTTTACCGCTTGGAAGCATTGTAAATATAGCATTATTATTTTTGATAATTTCTTGAATATTGTATGAAATTCTAATCTTGGAATTAATATTTTTTTTTATATCAAATCCTGTTACCTCATGACCTTCTTTTTGTAAATTTTCAGCCATTGGCAAGCCCATATTTCCTAGGCCTATAAATCCAATTTTCACAATGTATCCTCCTATTTAAATTTTTAACTCATTTGAAAAACTTAAAGGTTCTAGTAAATCAAATACTTTCTTCATAGGAACCTGATTGATATTTGGATATTTCCAAAGTGGTGATTTATCCTTATCAATAATCATAGCCCTAATCCCTTCTTGAAAATCAGCAAATTCTTGCGCTCTTGAAGTAACCCTATATTCAATTTTTAATGCCTCTTTTAAAGAAAAAGAAATTTCTGGCATTTGAAGCATATGGAACGAAGTTAGGACAGATAATGGAGAGGAATTTTTTATTTTTTTTAAACTGTAAGAAAAAAAAGGATCTAATTCCATTTCTTGAATTATCAAATTTAATTTAGTTTGCGAAAATACCTTCTCAATAATTTGTAAATTTTCCTTTAGGCATGATTTCAAGTTTTTTCTTCGAAATTCAAATAAAATAGAAGTATCACCAGTTTTTATTAATTGTAACTTAATTTCATTCCAATATTTTTCAGAAATGTTGAAATCTGCAAAATCTGTAAAAATTGCATCATCTGCTTTCATATGTTGACCAGAAATTCCAAGGTAAATACCTAATTTTTTTGATTTTCTAGTAAGTAAGTAAGAACCTCCTACATCTGGTACTAAACCAATACTGCATTCTGGCATAGCTATGATGGAGCTATCTCCAACAATACGATGACTACCATGACAAGATATTCCAACACCTCCACCCATTGTGAAACCTTGCATAAAAACAACGTATGGCTTTGGATAATTAGAGACTAAAAGATTTAGACGGTATTCATCAGACCAAAACAATTTACCAAATTCAAAGTTTCCATTAGTTCCATTATTATATAAATCTGAAACATCTCCACCAGAACAAAATGCTTTATCGCCATTTGCATCTACTAGTACGACTTTTATTTTTTCATTTTGTTTCCATGAAATTAATGCTTTCTCTATTTTTAAGATCATATTATATGTCAAAGCATTTAGCGCATCAGGCCTATTTAAGGTAATATGTCCTACACTACCATTTTGCCTAATAATTACATCTGTCATAAGAACTTCACATTACTTAAGAGAATCTCTAGCAATTATTAACTGCATAATCTCATTTGTACCTTCCAGAATCTGATGAACTCTTAAATCACGAACAATTTTTTCAATACCATAATCAGCCAAATATCCATAGCCTCCTAAGAGTTGTAATGAAGTGTTTGCAATATTAAAGGAATTATCTGTAACAAATTTTTTTGCCATTGCACAGTGTACTCCAGCATCAGATTTTGAATTATCCAGTTTCCAAGCAGCTTCTCTTAAAAAAGTCCTTGATGAGTTAATAGCTATTTCCATATCAGCAACTTTAAACTGTAAACCTTGAAATTCAGATAAACTTTTCCCAAAAGCTTTTCTTTCTTTAATATATTTTTTTGCAATATTGAGAGCTGTTTGGGCCCCTCCTAATGCAGCTGCTGCAATGTTAAGACGACCGCCATCTAAACCCTGCATGGCATAGATGAAACCCTTGTTTTCTTCGCCAAGTAATTTTTTTGAAGATACATGACAATCATCAAAAATAACTTGTGCTGTAGGTTGTGATTTCCAACCCATTTTTTCTTCATTATTTCCAAAACTTAATCCTGAAGTATTTTTTTCTACTAATAATGCTGATATACCATGTGGGCCATTTTCTCCTGTTCTAACCATTGTAAGATATATCTCAGAAAATGCTCCTCCTGAAATAAATGATTTTGTACCATTTACTTTGAAACCCTCATTAGTCCTTTCAGCTTTTGTAGTTAAAGCAGCACTATCTGAACCCGAGTTTGGTTCAGTAAGGCAATATGAGCATACCTTATCCATTTTCATCATTGGCTCTAAAAATTCTTTTTTAATGTGTTGGTTGCCATTTTCTGAAATCATCCAAGCGCACATATTATGAATAGAGATAAACGAAGAAACAGAAGGGCAAGCCATTGCTAAAGCCTCAAAAACTAGAGTAGAATCTAATCTTGTAAGACCTGAACCTCCATCTTTTTCATTAACATATAGAGAGGCAAAACCCAATTCACCTGCCTCTTTGAGAATTTTTTTTGGAATTAGGCTATTTTCCCATTCTAAAGCGTATGGTGCAATTGAGTTTTGGCCAAACTCGTAGGCAGTATCAAAAATTAACTTTTGCTCGGAAGAAAGAGAAAAATCCATTATTAAAATTTAGTCCATTGTTGGTATTGAAAACTTTGCTCCCTCTTTTATACCAGTGGGCCAACGAGATGTAATCGTTTTCGTTCTTGTATAAAATCTAAAGGCATCAGGTCCATGCTGATTAAGATCACCAAAAGCAGATTTTTTCCAACCTCCAAAAGTATGGTATGCCAGAGGAACAGGTATTGGGACATTTATTCCTACCATTCCAATATTTATTCTATTTGCAAAATCCCTAGCTGTATCGCCGTCACGAGTAAATATTGCAGTTCCATTTCCATACTCGTTGCTAACAGCTATAGACAATGCTTCTTCATAGCTATCCGTTCTAACTGTAGAAAGAACAGGACCGAAGATCTCCTGCTTATAAATTTCCATATCAGTTTTAACATTGTCAAATAAACAAGCACCTACAAAAAAACCATTTTCATACCCTTGCATTTGAAAGTTCCTACCATCAACCACTAAATTTGCACCACTCTCTATACCTGAATTTACCAAACTTAAAATTCTTTGCTGCGCTTGCTTTGTCACAACTGGACCAAAATCTACCTCATTTTCAGAAGTATAAGGACCTATCTTCAGTGCTTCAATCTTTGGTACAAGTTTTTCAATAAGTTTATCACCGGTTTCTTTTCCTACTGGTAAAGCTACAGAAATTGCCATACATCTTTCACCTGCAGCACCATAACCTGCACCAACAAGTGCGTCTGCAGCTTGATCTAGATCAGCGTCAGGCATAATTATCATATGATTTTTTGCACCACCAAAACACTGAACTCTTTTACCATTCGAACAACCCCTAGAATAGATGTATTCTGCAATCGGTGTAGATCCTACAAAACCAATTGCAGAAATATCTTCATTATCCAAAATAGCATCTACCATTTCTTTATCTCCATTTACAACTTGTAAAATACCCTCTGGTAGACCTGCTTCAAGCATTAAATTCGCAAGCATCATTGGCACTGATGGATCTCTCTCTGAAGGTTTTAAGATAAATGCATTACCTGCCGCTATAGCTGGACAAAATTTCCACATTGGTATCATTGCAGGAAAATTAAAAGGTGTTATACCAGATACAACACCAAGAGGTTGGCGCATAGAGTACATATCAATACCCGGGCCTGCACTATCAGTAAATTCACCTTTTAATAAATGAGGAGCTCCAACACAAAATTCCGCCACCTCAAGTCCTCTTATAATATCGCCCTTAGCATCTGGAATTGTTTTACCATGTTCAGAAGACAAAACAGTGGCCAATTCATCCATATCTCTATGTAAAAGATCTATGAATTTCATGATTACTCTTGCTCTTTTTTGAGGATTAGTTGCAGCCCAAGCAGGTTGACACTCTTTTGCCTTTTTTACAGCATCATTTAACTCAGATGCCAAGCCCATTGAAACTTTCCTTTGAATTTCTCCAGTGGCTGGATTAAATACATCTGCTGTTCTTGTGGAACTACTACTTACTTCACGACCGTTTATAAAATGGCCAATTAATTTCATATTATTCTCCTCAATTTTAAGTTTATGAGTATTTAATTAGTTGAACACCATTTATTGAATTATAATATATATTATTTGTTGAATACATCATATAGATAGCTACAAATAAAATATTGTTGTTAAAGTGCCAATTTAAGTTATGACATAATGAAACTACAAATAAAATTTTATAATAAATAGATAGCTCGAAAGTAATTTTTTCTAAAAATTACCAAAGTTGAAAAAATTTATATCCTAAACAGTTTTTAATCAAAGCTATAAAAAGTGACTTTTATATGTTTGAATAATGAAATTAAAACCAAGGTATCAATGGCACATCAAATGTAGAGCAGCTTGACAATACTAACAAAGATGCAACTATTAAAAAATTTTTCATAACTAATCCTCATGTAATTTAAATAAATCTATTTATTAGTAAAACATTTTATTCTAATGGTAAATGTAAAACTAACTAATTTTTTAATAAATTGATAATTTTTGATTTTATCTTTCTTGAATTGGGATTTGTAAATGAACCAAAACTAGCAACATACATTCCTTGTTTATCAAGTAATACTTTATTAAAATTCCACACTGGCTTAAAATTATGTTTATCAGCTAACCATTTAAAAAAAGGATGCGCATTTTTTCCTTTAACATTTGTAATAGTTGTCATTGGGAGTGTTAGTGAAAAGTTAGTATCGCAAAAATTTTTTACTTTTTGGTTGTCATTAAACTCTTGGAAAAAATCTTGGGAGGGTATTGCTAAAACAACTAATCCACTACTAGAAAATTCATCATGTAATTTTTGTAATTCATTATATTGTCTTGTGAAACCACAATTGGATGCAGTATTAGTGATTAAAACAGGACGACCTTTAAAATCTTCTAAATTAATATATCCGCCATCTATTGACTCAAAATAAAAGTTTTCATCTATCGTATTAGTTCTTAAGTTACCAAACACTGAGGAGTATGACATTACGATTAAACCTGTAATTAATATTATTTTCTTTAAAAATAGTTCCATGCTTAAAATCTTAATAAGTTAGAATTTTTAATTAATTAGAAATATGTAAAATTCAAGGCTAATTAAAAATTAATTTTGTTGATCAATTGTATTTTGAAAATACTATTTACAAAACCTAAAATATTATTTCTTAAATCTGTTTGATTTTTCATCTAAACCAGATTGACTCATTCTATCTTTTAGAATTTGTAATATATCATCAAACTCTACATTTGATATTTCTAAAAGGACTAACAAATGATACATCAGGTCAGCCACCTCATCTTTCAACTTACTCTCTTTTTTTTCAAGGGCAGCAATTATAACTTCGACAGATTCTTCTCCAAATTTTTTACAACATTCCTTTAATCCCTCACGAAATAAACTTGATGTATAGCTCTTCTTATCATCATTAACTTTTCTGTTTTTAATTACTTCAATTAAAAAATTTAAATCCATCGACTTATTTCCTTACTGGAATTCCTTCACTCTTTAAATAAGATTTTACTTTATTAATAGATATTTCTCCAAAATGAAAGATTGATGCTGCTAAGATTGCAGATGCATTACCTATCTCAATTATAGATTTAAAATGCTCTAACTTTCCAGCTCCACCCGAAGCAATAATTGGAATGTTTAGTGAATCTGAAATTAATTTCGTCAATTCTACATCATAGCCATTTTTAGTTCCATCTTTGTCCATAGAAGTTAATAGTATTTCACCAGCACCCCTTTTCTGCATATCTTTTGCAAAAGAAATAGCATCAATTCCTGTTTCTTTTGTTCCTCCATGAGAAAAAATTTCCCAGGAATTTTTTGTTTTTTTGGCATCAATAGCTACTACAATACACTGACTTCCAAATTTATTAGCTGCACTTGATATTATTTCTGGATTTTTAATTGCTGCAGAATTAAAGCTTACCTTATCAGCTCCATTCAAAAGCAATTGCCTTATGTCTTCAATTGTCTTTACTCCACCTCCAACAGTTATAGGAATAAAACATTTTTCGGCAGTCTTTCTTACTAGATCAATTGTAACGTCTCTATTTTCAAGAGTTGCAGCTATATCCAAAAAACAAATTTCATCTGCTCCCGCATCATCATATGCTTGAGCGGCAAGGACAGGATCTCCTGCATCTTTTAAATTTTTAAAATTTATACCTTTAACTACCCTGCCGTCTTTTACATCAAGACAGGGAATAATTCTAATTTTCAACATTTTAATTTAAAACTCTTATTGCTTCATTTATATTTATTTTTTTATCATACAAGGCTCTTCCACAAATCACTCCATTAAGTTCTGGACAGCTTTTTTTTATTTCTTTTAAATCTGAAATTGAGGAAATTCCACCAGATGCAATTATTGGAATAGAAACATTTTCCATCAATTTTCTTGTACCAGTAAAATCTGGACCAAGCATCATTCCGTCTTTAGATATATCAGTGTAGATAATTGCTGAAACCCCAACATCTTGAAAAGATTTTGCCAAATCAATCATTGAAATATTTGATTTTTTAACCCAACCTTCAATCATTACTTTACTATTTTTTGCATCTATTCCTACTGCAATTTTATTTGGGAAATATTTACATGCCTCTTTTACTAATTGAGGATCTTTAAGAGCAATAGTACCAAGAATGATTCTATGAACTCCTCTAGAAATCCAATCTTCAATAGTTTCTATATGCCTGATTCCACCCCCTAGTTGTACTGGAATAGTCAAATTTTTTATAATTTCTTTTATAATTTTCTGATTTACAAAGGATTGGGTCAATGCACCATCCAAATCAACAACATGAAGCCATTCACACCCCTGATTTACGAATAATTTTGCTTGCATCAATGGATCATTATTAAAAATGGTTTGCTTATTCATTTTTCCTTGTAATAAACGTACGCACTTACCTTTTTTTAAATCTATAGCTGGATATAAAATCATTCATTTGCTCCTGATAATATCATTCATATATTCTTGTAATAACTCTATCAATGTTTTATGATAAAAAAAAAATTGGAGAATATTATGAAAACTTTTTTTATACCTATTATCACATTATTGTTTTTTTCTACAGGACTGCAAGCTGAAGTAGTAACAGGTACTTTTCAGACTGAAAAAAGTGATGAAGGAAATTATCTACATGTAAAATTTGGTGCTTGTCCTAAAGATAAGAGTAAAACTTGTGGAAAAATCATTGGATCTTTTTCTAGTAATGGTTCAAAAAATAAAAATTCAAAAATTACTGGTGAATTGATTGTTTGGGATATGATTTCCAAGGGAGATGGCCAATATGCTAATGGTAAAATATGGGATCCAAGTAGTAATAAT
>MDTB01032679.1_pt1 | contig 12482 bp, 14 predicted proteins | sample 811161 | NCBI WGS metagenome assembly MDTB01 (sample SAMN05326650, study PRJNA326480) | marine metagenome | isolation source: seawater | place: Mediterranean Sea | collected 2009 | reverse complement strand
ATATGGGAGGTAAGAGAGAAACATATCACAGAATTGTTTGAAAAAAAAGGATTTGATAGTGAAAAAATGAAAATAAATCATACACTTCATTATAGAAGATATCGAGATATGTATGGTTAATGATGTTACTGTTTTGTACTATCTACAACCAAAAAATACAATACAAAGATATATAATTTCCTTATGACTTAAATAGAAGCGATTCCCTTCATGATACCATAATACAACAGACCGTATAAACTAGTTTTTAATAGTAAACCACTCATTGTTAGATTACCATCTTTGTGAAATAATCGAGGAAATATTTTAAACACCATAGAATTTACTATAGGTAATTGAAACAAAAAGTAAAGCAACATTATCAATACCGGTGTCTGAATCTCATTATACACATTTTCTAATCTATTATAGTTATTTTGTTCTTCCATATGTTTTTTTATTACATCTTGCGTATCATCATACTCTCCAATATAGTCACGCATTTTTTCTTCTAATGGTACATGATCTGCATTTACTTGCGCATCCGCTGCTAAATGTAATGTATTCATCGGTATGTCTCGCGAAGGTAACTTGGTAGAACCATCCTGACTGGCTTTTTGTATAGTAGCCGATACTTCTTCTATCATGTCTTTACTTAGAGTTGGTGGTGCTTGTATCGGTTGCGTTATATTAGGGTCATATCCTGTACTAGGTGATACATTGGATACCGTATTTACTTGAAGACCTCCCATTTGCGGTTGCATTTGACCTTGCATTTGCATTTGTCCTTGCGGTTGACCTTGCATTTGGCCTTGCATTTGGCCTTGCATTTGGCCTTGCGGTTGGCCTTGCATTTGGCCTTGCATTTGGCCTTGCATTTGCGGTTGCATTTGCATTTGGCCTTGCATTTGCGGTTGCATTTGCTGCTGTATAGGTTGTGTTTGATATTGTATAGCAGAACCGCCAGTATCCGTGGGCAAAGAAGTTATACTAGTAGTATCCATTTATATTACTAAAGATGTAAGGTTGTCTATTATTTACGCATAATGTATATTTATAAATAATAGACCTAACAATTATGTTTAATTTTTTTTGTTAAGTCATTATGATATGTTTTTAACAACGCCATCTCTTCTGCACTGATTTTTTTTTGCGTTTTCTTTTTATTTTTCTTAATTTCTTTTTTTGCTGTAGCAATCATCCGATGAGCAACTGTTATTGCTGTAGAAGGTAATTTACTTTTTCGTTTTAAAATGTTTTTGTTTATCTTTATAATAATTTCAGGTGCCTTTAATTTTGCATTATATCTTATTTTTTTTTGAATACCTTTTACACGTTTATACTCTTTTTTGGTTAATTGTTTTTTATTTTCCTTTTCAATACATTTAAAATAACTCCGCATAGATGTCATCTTTTCTTTAGATTTATGCTTACGCGTATGCTTTTTTGGCATATATAATTAAACTATATTATTTTTGTTGTATCATTGTTTACATCTGCACTATCATCTGTTAACTCTATAATAGATCGTTTTGTATCACAATCTACATTATCATAGGTAAAACGATAACATTTATCATTTTTTTTATAAATGGTATTTTTTACTTTTTCCATCGGCGGTCCTTTAAATACCATGCAATTTCTTCCCTTACATACTTTACGGAATAATGTTGCTAATCCTAAACCTAAAATAATAGATAATAATTTGATACCGTATTCCGAATTCAATAATCTCTTAAATTCCATTATATATAAAGATATATTATTTCATTATACTTGTGCTGGAATTGATTTTGCTTCATTATTGCATTTTACTACTTGAGCTTTATACTGATAACAATTATCCGCATAATCCTTATATAAAATCTTTTTGGTGTTTTCTGGTGTAGGATAAACATAAATTACTTTTTGTTCCGGACTATGAATATAATTTAAAAATAATCCTATCGCCAATGCACACAAAAAATAAGAAAAATTAATATATTTCATTATATTCTATGCAATTATTTTATATTTGATAAAACCTTTGGTTCATCCTCTTCGTTTGTATTGGTTTCTATATCACGTATTTGATACGTTCTTGTTTTTAACTCAACTATATCATCGTCAGAATCATACTCTAATTGTATGTATTTATATTTTAATTCTCTTATCGATTCTAATAACGGTACTATATTTGTTACATAAATCCCTACTATTTCCTCAAATACACGCTTGTCTTTTGTTTTATAATAACCATCTAATAACTCTTTAAGTGTTCCTTTAAAATCCATTAATTTTTTATTTGATGATGATAAATCAGCGAGATTATCACTATTAGAGGTTTTTTCTAAATATAACGTAAAATCTGTATTGTATCCCATTTTATATAACTCTAATTGCTCTTTTGTTTCTTGAAATACTTTTACGGCATCTTCTTCAGTAATATATTGAAATAACACATCTAATTTTGTTTTTACTATTGTTTCTGTTAGTTCTTTAATATAATCTTCATACCAAATTGTAAAATCATTGTCTAATTTTGTTACACGACCTTTATAAATCCTTATATTTAAAGGACAAGGAGCATTTACATCGCCACATTTAGCGATCAACGTTCGATTTTCTGTAGAAAAAATACTACCTACAAGACGCTTGCAAAGAACACAAGGAACCTTTATTTGTTTAATAGCGTTCCGTTTATTTTGTTTTGTATTACCTATACTTTTATCTGAAATTATAGATTTGCGTTTTGCTGCATAAGATTGCTCATAATCACTTTTTAAAGTGTAATATTCTTCTATTGCTATTCGACATTCCTCATTCATATATAGTGAATCTAGATTTTATTATGCTACTATCGGCAAATTTGTTATTCTTTGTTGGCTTTCTTTTTGACGTTCTTCGTCTAATTTACGAACTGTTTCTAAAATATACTGTCTCTCTTTTTCATGCTTAATATAAATCTCTTGTTTAGTTAATCTTCCTTTATAATTATATACCATTACACAACCTAATATAAAAGCAAATAATAACAACAATGTTATGTTATACAACTTATTCATATGCATTTGTTTTACAGCGTTACATTGCCTTAATGTGGACTTAAAAAAATATTTAGTACCTGGTTCTATTAAACTCGGACCTTCTATATAATTCATATTAATTACTTCTATTATTAGAAAAAAATTTATACTTAATATCTATATGTCTGATGAAGATAAAGCTACTAAATTAAGTAGTGATATAACAACGTGTTTTGGTGTTTTTATTGTTATTACTGTTATCTATACTATTCTTAAAATTATATTTGGTACTGCAACAGACAGATTCTGGATACTCGGATATCTATTAATTACCATTATTATACAATTTCAACTTAATTCTATGATCGCTAAAGACAATTGTAGAGAAACAGATCAACTAGTAACCGCCTTTATTGCTACCATGTTACCATGGATAGGAATATTTTGTACTATCAACGTTTTATTATTGTTATTTCCCGGATGGAAAAGTCCATTCTCCAATACTTTAGGTTATTTAATTGCTTTTATGAGTGGAGCTAAATCTAGTTTCCTTAAAATGCTAAAAACACCTGATGAGATTGATGCTTCTAACATAAAGGATAAAGCTTTACTAAAAAGCATTAACCACATCTACAGTGATGTTTCTACTATGATAAATGAACTAACTACTGAAAATTTTGAAGCAGCAATGATAAGACTAGAACCTCTACTAAACGCTGAAGCTACAAGTGATCCTTCCTTAAAAAAGGATTTCTTTAAATATATAATTATGAAAGAAGCTATTGGTGAATTAGTATGGTTAATACTAAGTGGATGTATGGCTATAAATATTGCCTATATTTATATCGTAAATACTAATTGTAGTAACTAATTATTTTAAGTTTAATTAATAACGAAATAAACATAACCTAATACAGTATGTTTATCTATATATGTATTCTATTTATTGTTACTACATATTTAATGATTTGTTCAAATCCTCACGACTATCAACACTGCAAATATAATAAACTATATACATTATCTTTTGTACCACCTGAATTTAGATTAAAAGCAAAATATTACAGTGCTGAAAATGAACAATCATTCCAATATCCCTATATCTTAAAACCTTACGTTTGTGATAGTTTTAGTCTTGGGGTTGAAAAAATAAACAATGCCCAGGAACGCGATACCTACTTAAATACCTTTCATCCAGAATTTACAATGATTGAAGAATATACTGATTATCCTAATGAAATTGGAATTACCTATCTATTTGAAAATAACACTTATAACTATGTCTCTTGTGTAAAACGCACAAATCATCAAGAATCTATTATACATTACGGTGAGGAATACATTTATAACATATGGGAAGGAATACCATCTGGTATAAAACGTGATGACCTAGTTACAAAAAAACTTATTAAACAACTAAATCGTATAGGTTATTCCATACCGGGAAATCACATTGGAAGGTATGATATCAAATATAAATCTGAAGATCTTCTAAAACAAGGAAAAGCGTTTATTGTTTTAGAAGTAAATGGTGGAATAGGTCTTGATCTCGATATTACTACCGTAACTATTTATTCATTGTACAAACGACTATTCTATTTTATGAAATGGATGAACGTACGCGTTGTACGAGGATATCTTAATCTACCTTATATCAATCATAAACGATTTTTCAATATGTATATACAGTATGGATGTCTTATTTTTTATCATTATTTACTAAATTTACGCCTTGTAAAAGGTTAAGTGACCTTTAGTTTGACGCTTGTAGTTTTTGCCTTTGTATTCAAAACTCTCTAAATTATTCTTTTTGGCGTTCATCATTAACTTGAAAAATTGATTTTGCTTTTTACCACCACCACCACGCTTCTTGGAACCGCCACGCTTCTTGGAACCGCCACGCTTCGTACGACGTTGTTGAAGTTTTTGTTGGCGTTTGTTAGACGTTCTGCGAGTGCGACGTTGATTAGCCATATACTATAGGGTTAGATTATAAAATCTAAAAAAAGGTAAAATATACCATTATAGCATAATAACACAATATGCCTAAAATAATTGCAACTAACCAAGCCGGAACTACTGTTTTGTTAGAATATCCTAAACCAAATGGTTTTAACGTTCCATCTTCATTATACGCAAAGGCAGGTTTTGCTATATAAAATATACCATATATCACAATAAACAATAATATAGCTACTGCTACTTTATTTTTACGCAATGCTGTTTTTGATAACATTATACTATTTTAGCATATTTTTTTATAACTATTAACATAATACTCCATCCAAGGATATTTCCAACCATCTGTCGTTTCTATAAATTCCTTTAAATACTCCCGACCATAATGCAAAAATCCACGACAACACATATGCATGTATCTAGTATTCTCTAAACTATTCTCTACTTCTAAATACCTATTTCTATGCAATACATACGTATACAATGGAATATCTGAATCGAATTGCTTTGATATCACTAGATTTTTTTTTGATAACTCTATACGAGTATATCCATCTTCACGTTTATCTAAATTTGATAACATTATATCATCTACAACTAGTAATACACCATTTATATTTCCTTTAGTTATATACTCGCACATACCTAACACCAACTGATCTTGATGATTTGGATGATACGTCCAAAATCGAATAAAGTGATCTTGCAATACACAAGGATACACTAAATCTGTTTTTAAAGTAGTTTCACGACTCTCTTTATCTACTAAACTACCATACGCAAAAATATACGATACCATTATACTATATTCTTATTATATAAGTAACGAAATATTTAGTTGATAAATAGAAAACTTTCTCTAGATACCGCTTGGTAACTTTCCTCCGCACCTACTAATACAGTTTGCTTATCTTGATTTACACGCTTCGTAAATATTGCCGCCGAACCATCCTTTTTTACCATATCCATGGCGGTAAGTTTTACTACAGTATCACAAAGTGGTATACATTGTAAAATCTGTCCAAATGGTTGGCGATTTGAATCCCCGTCTAAACCTGCAATAATAACTATTTTATTTAAACGTTCTATTGCCAATACAAACTCTACTAAATCATCGAAAAACTGTGCTTCATCGATACCTATTACCGATGATTCATACAAGATATTCCTATATTGTTTATCTTGTATTAATGACATTAAATTGGTGAGTTTTATTGCTTCATTTTTGGTACCATCGTGTGTTTTAATACTACTATCTGTTCTCGTATCTACGACGTGATTTATTAAAATTATATTTTTACCAATTGCTCGATAACGATTGCAACGACGTAATAATTCTGTAGATTTACCTGAAAACATACATCCTAAAATAATTTCTACACGCGTATTCATAGTTATAGTATAACCATGAATACGTATATTTATTTCAATTTACTTATACAAATACTACAATTAAAGATAGTATCGCTGTAATTATTGAACCCAACAGTAAGGAAAACTGTTGCTGTGTTAATGACAGTTTAGTGTTTAACTGTAATTTCTGAAATGGTATGTCCCAAGGTAAGTCTAATAATCCTAATATACCAAACAAAAACATTAATACTTTTGTTTCTCCTTGTATTAGTACATATCCTCTACGAATAGGATGAAATAAATAAATCATCAATGCTGCTAACATACCTAATACTACATTCTTACTTATTGTATTAGACTCAACTAATATACTATTTGTACTTTTCATTATGCGTATTATGATTAAAGTAACTATATAATACACTTTAACTACAATTAACACATAGACATAAATTATATAAATCAAGGATTGTAGTTTTTCCATTATAGTTATTTATTAGATTTATTTTTTTCTAATAGTTTTTTTAATTGTTGTGTATATCGATCCATAATATCTGGTGCTATTTTATAAGGATTTACATCTAAATCATAATCAGGAATACCTGTCCAATCTATTGTTTTTGGTTTTGGTTTTGGTTTTGGTTTTACCAATGATGATTTCGACAATAGTATTCTCATTGAACGATACATTTAATATACTATACCGTTATTTTTTTATATACATTATCTAGTCATTGTCTACCGGATCTAATGTATATTCACCTCCCTCATCATTATCATCATCCTCCATTATATTACCCATATATAAAGCATCCGCCTCTTCATCAAAACCCGTTTCATCGTCCATATCTGTTTCCATATCTTCACGCATATACTCGCCTGTAAAATCTATTGTACCTGCTGCTTCTCTTGCTTCACGCGTCTCCTCATCATAAGTAGACCCTTGATATTCTTTATATCCTTTTTGTTGTCCAGTTGCCCATCTACCTTGTCCTGTTGCTCGTAATGCCTGCTCTGCATTACGCTGTTCGTCTGACATTTCACTCATATACTGCACTAATTCTATTTTTTCTTTTTCCTTTGCATATAAAGTACGTTTTTTAATTTCTCTATAAACCGGTTCGCTTTTTTCATAATGTTCGTTAAAATGTTTTATATATGTTATCAATAAACTATTGATTGATTGCTGAACGGTCTTTTTTCTCGCCAATACAATACGTATATCCTCTTCTTGTGCAGCACCTAATCCACCATGAGTTGAAGTTACTTGGTCTATTTTATCTATATACATTGTCAAGGTTTTCATCAATAAATAATTATATAGATTTTCTATCATTGTTTCATCTATTACATGAAAGTGTTTTACTTGTTCTTCATCTGTATAAGACGAAAAATAGGGTAATGCATTCATAAAGCTTAATATATTGTCCGTACTTTCTAGTATAAGATTAAGTACCTTATCTATATCCTCATCGTTATAAAATTCCATAAAAGATTTATAATATTTACCTACAGACTGTATTAAATCCATCTTATGATTAAAGGAAGTGATTTTCCAATGTTTTGGAATGGGTATTGTTTGAAAATCACTTTTATTGATTATCATCTGAGGAAATTTTTTACATATACCTACGATAAACTCTTTAATATACATAGTATAACTCTGCAAATTTGCACTATGATCATTATTTACTATTCTTATAAACATGTCCAGTATCTTTTTTTCTTTTTTATCACAGATTTTCTTTAACTTTATTATTTGCTTTTCTAATTGTTTCCATTCTGTTTTTATTAATCTATCAATGGTAATCATATCTTTTGTCTTACTTTCAATTGTAATATCAAATGTATCCATTAACATTTTTAAAGACTGCTGTATATCTACTGGTATGTCCGTATTATTATTCAATTCTAATTCTTGTAACGTTTCTTCTAACATATGATATCTAGATATTCCTGAAAATGAATTAGATATATAAATGATATTTTTAGAATTGACTACTTGCATCAACTGATACAATGATTCTATAGAATACATCTTCCCTTCTTGCTTCATCTTACTTATTTTAACTTCTATGGAATCTTCCTCCGTATAAGCACTCTTATTGTCTATACAAATCATTTTTAACATTGGATCTATATTAACCTCCTTATTAATCTTACAATAATACATAAACGCTTTATAAATAACACTTTCCGAAAAAATCACTACATTTGCATCATCGATTTTTGTAAAACCTAAATCATTAATGATATATAATGGTTTATCCAATGCTGTTATTCTATCTTTTATAACACCTAATTCTTGATGTGATAGTATATTTTTACCTATATCTGGTTTTTTACTTACAAAATAATCCAATGATGAGGTAAAATCTTTTATTAATACTTCACAACACGTATTATCTTTATAAGGTCCATCCTCGCCCATAAAATGAGGAATTTCATTACTTACCGTACTATTGATATGATGCATAATACGATATGCCATTTGAACCATTTTTAAATGTATAATGGAATAACCATCTTTGTTTATAAGCAATGATTTCTTTACATGACTGGCAATCGGATCTGGTTGATGTATGGTATAAGCATACAATGGTGGTACAAATTGCTTCCACGTTTTTACATTTAATTCATCGGGAATATCTTTAAATAACACTTGTTTTTTTTGCATTTGCTCAAATAATTCACGACGCTCTCTTAAATAATTACTCTCTAATAAACTAGAATCTATTATAATCTTCATCTTTTTTACCAATGTGGTTGCCTTTAATTTACCTATACTATACCACGGTGTTATACTTGATTTTAACTTATGTACTACACACGCTATATAATTTAAACCCTTGTATTTAGTATCTTCTAAGTCTAATGGGTATCCGGACAACGATTTTAAGCAACCAGGAACCGATTTCTTAATTTGCTCATTTATAAATTTAGTTTGTATTACGGTAAATAAAATGGTCGTTGTGTACAATAACAATAAAAAGTCTTTATGTTCATCATATTTCGGTAAATCTTTTCCTTTCTTTGCTTGTAATTTAAAACGTACTTCATATTGCTCTTCCGTTTCCAACGCATTGCTAAAAAATTCATTACTTTGTATTACAACCAAATTTACATCTTTCATCGACATACGAATCCCCATATGCGAGTTTAAAGTATGTATTATATTATACATCATCTTTGTTTCTTCTGTATTCGGAATATTTTCTAATACCTCTTCCGATGCTACTGTTACCTTTTCTTCCTCTGATAATAAGTCCCTCGTTACTTCTTTAAATCCATCTACCGTATATCCTTCTTCGGTGTTAAATTGTATAGGAGCAATTACATAACCACTATGCTTATCTACTATATAATTATCACTCACTACTCCATGATTTTTTACTATTTTTGCCAATGCATCTTCATAGGTAGATTGATTTTTATATGCAGAGGCCAATGAATAATAAAACATGGGTAATAACGGTACATTACTTTCTTTACAATAAAACCAAGTTTTTTGTTCTGCGGTATTCGGTAAACGCGTATAGTGTTGCACAAACTCTAATATATATTCATACTTTTTAGTTACATCACCTTCTGATAAAATAGTATCCATTAGGGATTTATATGGAGATTCTATAACATCTTCCCCCTCTTCCATTTCTATCGCAATATTACGTTTTAACATATCATATTCAAATAACACCTTGTTAGTATGCTCCTGTAATAAACGAAAACCACGAAAATTATCATTGTAATTATGCTTAAAAAACTGTTCTAAGTCTTGTTTCGATAAATAATATTCTGTTTTCATTTGTGATACGATACGATCTATTAATTGCTTATTATGTTGTTGCTTTATGGTATTTACATCCAAACATTCGTTATTATTAAAACTACAACTATCATTTGTATTGCAAAAATCTTCAGATGTTAAAGCAAATACATTTTCATCTATAGATTTATCTACTATCCATGCATCATTCGTTCTTTTATAATATTGCGTTCCTGTTATACCACTATCTTGTACGATTAACACTGCATACGTACCATTTTCTACTAATCGCTTACCCTTTAATATGGCTTGCGTTTCTATGGTTGCCTCTTCTTGAGTTAAATAATGTTCTTGCATTAAACGTTCCACCAAAAATACCATAAATTCTTTTAATTCCATACTTTCTTTTTCACCTACATAATGATCTAATAAGTTATATTTTGTTTGGTCATACTCCTTATCTACATAAATCTGTTTATTTTGATCCGCCTCTAATTGTTCAATATTCATGTATTTTTTTACTAACACATATTTACTACATTTCGTCTTTGTCTTCGCTAATTTTTCATTTAACTCTAATGATTTATCTTGAATGGTCTTATCTAATTTTTCTACGGCATGTAAATCCAACATCTGCAACAAAACACCACTGTGATACAATCGACCACTATCCATATGCATGATTCTAGACAACTGCTCGGATGATGTTTCATTTACATCCTTACTTAAATAATATAACTTTAATACATCTTCAACTTCCTTTGATAACACATCTATTAAACTTAAATTCAAATATCGCTTACTTTGTTTAATCGCAAGTTTTTGAAATGCGCGTTGTCGTTCTCTAATTTGTATCTTATTCGCTTTAATTTTTTTTATCAAATAATCTTTTATTAACTCCAACAGTCTAACGGTTACATTTTCTTCATAAATGTAAAACACTTCTAATTGCTTTACAACATCATAATAAGATAAACTATCTTCCATAATACTACGCATCATCTTAAATAATGCATCATTTTTTGGAATCACCTTATTTAAATAAAATGAATAACGATCTTTCTCATCCATATCCATAATCAACCCCGACGGTGGCATATGATTTAATTGACTAAATAAGGTTTTTATTTCTTCTTCTGTATATACACTATCCGGTGTTATAGTTTTGCTTGAAATAGGTGTTCTTTTTGTCAGTAATCTATATAAACTAGGGTAATGATTACATAAATGAGCACGTTCATAAATAGATGTTTTAAAGAGATTTTGGCGAGAAAAACGAACATAAGGATATGGCAACATTAAAAAGGATCTAACATCCAATACATCACTTTTCATTAAATCATCCTTTTCTTTATACGTTTGCCCTTCTGTTAGTACCGTTGTGTAAAACGGCATATTGTGTAAAAAATTAAGGGTTTCACCTATTAAATTTTTGACTGGTGGCGTTTCACACGTATTATTAGATATGGTTGTTGATTTGAAATTTAAATAATTATTTAATACTGTATGCTGCCTCCCTTTTATTTTTAAGGATAGCAAATGCTGTATTGATCCATCATTTATAATAGGAGTAGTAAATGAATCTAATCTATTATGCAACGTAACATACTTATTTTGACTTATTGGCGCTTTATTACTATAATATTCGTCCCAAAGATCGTAATATTCTAATATACTCGCTTCATCATTCGATTGAATAACATCGTTATTACTATCAATATCCAACATTCTTAAATTATACAAAACCTTCTTTGCTTTGGTTACTGGAATTAACCAAGATATATCCTCATTATGTTTAGTTAATCTATCTACCAAAGGCTTTCTATCATCTGTTATTGGAACGGGAATGCTTAACATACCTTCATTATTTCTTACTGAATAATCTTGACGTAATTGCTTGTATCTTTCAATTGTCGTATGTATTGCATTTAATACACCTTTTGATCTTTTATCTAACGAATATACTGATAACATATCATCCATCATATCATTTACTTGTGTAACTAAATCATAACGCTGCTGTTCTTCTGGTAACTCTATCATATGTTTAACGTCTTCCAAATCAGGACCAAAGTTAACTAAATCGGCATTTAATACTAAATTTTGTAATCCATCTATTTCTACTATATCATCCGACAACTCTTCTTTTACTTCCTCAGAACCTAAATACTCTTCCTCCGGTATTACTTCTAACTCTTGATAACGACTAACTTCACCCTGCGCACTTTGTACAGCTTCTATACCTATTTGATCATCCGTTATTTGACTTGCTAATAATGTCTGTTCTAATTGCATTTGTTCTAAATCATCGCCTAGACCTTGCTGCTCTGCTGCTTGCTGCTCTGCTTGCTGCTCTGCTTGCTGCTCTGCTTGCTGCTCTGCTTGCTGCTCTGCTTGCTGCTCTGCTTGCTGCTCTGCTT
>MDTB01001827.1_pt1 | contig 12482 bp, 9 predicted proteins | sample 811161 | NCBI WGS metagenome assembly MDTB01 (sample SAMN05326650, study PRJNA326480) | marine metagenome | isolation source: seawater | place: Mediterranean Sea | collected 2009 | reverse complement strand
TGCTCATTAGATCTTGTAGTTTTTTATTTATTTTTCGAAGCTGGTTTAATTCCAATGTTCTTGATAATTGGAATTTGGGGTGGTGCAAAAAGAGTTTATTCTGCATTTAAGTTTTTTTTGTTTACTTTATTAGGTTCAGTGCTTATGCTGGTTGCTATTATCTCAATTTATTGGATATCTGGCACAACTGACGTAGTCCAACTTTATCAGTTAGGAATTGATCCAAAATATCAAAATCTTTTATGGCTAGCATTTTTTAGTTCTTTTGCTGTTAAAACCCCAATGTGGCCTGTTCATACATGGCTACCAGATGCACATGTCGAAGCTCCAACAGCTGGATCTGTATTATTAGCAGCTATTTTATTGAAAATGGCAGGTTATGGTTTTATTAGATTTTCCCTAGGTCTATTTCCTGCTGCATCTGAAATTTTTACTCCACTAATTTATACGTTAAGTGTAATAGCAATTATTTTCACATCTTTTATAGCATTGATGCAAGATGATATGAAAAAATTGATTGCTTATTCTTCCGTAGCACATATGGGTTTTGTAACTTTAGGAATCTTTACAATTCAACAACAGGGACTTGAAGGAAGTATTTTACAAATGATAAGTCATGGACTTGTGGCTGCAGCACTTTTTTTATGTGTTGGTGTAGTTTATGATCGAATGCATTCTAGACTAATAGATACTTACGGCGGTATTGTAAGTATTTTACCAAAATACTCAGTTCTATTTATGATATTTACATTGGCAGCTCTTGGACTACCGGGCACAAGTGGTTTTGTTGGTGAGTTTTTAATTTTAATGGGTGCATTTAAAGATAATTTTTTAGTGGCTGTAATTGCTAGTTTGGGGGTGATAATTGGGGCAGCCTACATGCTTTGGTTGTATAAAAGGGTAGTATTTGGAAAATTGTTAAATTCAGACTTAAAAAAAATGTTAGATCTTGATAAATCTGAGTTTTTTATTTTATCTTGTCTAGCAATTCCAATCTTATTTTTTGGATTTTATCCTGACCCTTTAATAAATACTATAGAAGTTTCTGTAAGTGATTTGATAAAAATGTATAATCTCAACACAATGAATAATTAGAATGATAGATTTAGAGCTAGTTTTTCCAGAAATATTTCTTTCATTGTCAATAATGTTTTTACTCATTTTAGGAGTTTTCAAAAAAAAAAGTTCAAAACTAATTCATAATATTTCGTTAATTGTCTTAATTATCACTTCAGTAATTATTTTAAACGAGACTTTAGCGATTGAAAAAACCTTTTTGTTTAACTCGAGTATAATAATTGATTATTTGTCATCATTTATGAAAATAATTACCTTATTAGCTGCTTTTTTAGTTTTGGTGATTTCATCAAATTATTTAAGAATATTTAAAATATTTAAAATCGAATATCCAATTTTAATTTTAAGCTCAGTTCTGGGCATGATGGTAATGATTAGTTCTAACGATTTAATTGTATTTTATATGGGCCTAGAGCTTCAATCTTTAGCACTATATGTTTTGGCTACATTCAATAGAGACCAATTAAAATCCTCTGAAGCAGGACTAAAGTATTTTGTTCTAAGTGCATTATCATCAGGATTATTACTATATGGATGTTCATTAATTTATGGTTTCACTGGCTCAACAAATTTTGACATCATTGCAAAAGAATTAAACTCAGATGAAAATGCTATAACTTTTGGCATTGTTTTTATTTTAGTTGGATTAGCCTTTAAGATTTCAGCTGTACCTTTCCATATGTGGGCTCCAGATGTGTATGAGGGATCCCCAACATCAGTTACTTTATTTTTTACTATGGTCCCAAAAATTGCAGCACTAACAGTATTTATAAGATTTTTATATGTCCCTTTTTTAAATTTGATAGATCAATGGCAAATGATTTTAATTTTTTTATCAATAGCATCCATGCTTTTTGGAGCAATTGCAGCTATTGGACAAACTAATCTTAAAAGACTAGTAGCATATAGCTCTATAGGACATGTTGGTTATGCTTTAGCAGGATTAGCTACAGGTTCTAACGATGGAATTCAAAGTTCAGTTATATATATTACCATTTACATTATAATGAACTTAGGATTATTTTCATGTCTCTTAATGTTGAAAAGAAATGATGAGTATTATGAAGACATTGAGGACTTATCTGGATTGTCAAAAAATCATCCTCTATTGTCATTATCATTACTTGTAATATTATTTTCTTTAGCAGGAATTCCTCCATTAGCTGGTTTTTTTGCTAAATTTTACATTTTTAAATCTGTCATAGAACAATCTATGTATTTTTTAGCTATAGTTGGCTTATTATCAACTGTAATAGCAGCATTTTATTACTTGAGAATAATCAAGATTATGTATTTTGATAAAGAAAAAGAAAAATATGACTCTGATCATAGCTTGTGGCTAAAGTTTTCTTTAACATTCTCTACTTTGTTGATTTTAATATATTTCATATTTCCAGGTCAACTAATTGAAGCAGTTTCCAGAATAAACATTATTTAATGAGATTTAAAATATTTAAATTTAAAAATGTAAAAAGTACAAATAGTACTGCGATAAGGATTATAAAAAATTCAAATACAAGCAGTGGAATGGTAATTTCAGAAAAGCAAAAAAATGGTAGAGGTCAATATGGAAATAAATGGATTTCTTATAAAGGAAATTTGTTTGTAAGTTTTTTCTTTAAACTAGAAAATTTAAATATCTCAATGAAGCATCTTACTAATATAAATTGTTTATTAGTCAAAAAATTACTATCAATTTATTATAAAAAGAGGATAATTTTTAAAAAACCAAATGATTTACTCATAGATAAAAAAAAAATTTGTGGGATATTACAAGAAAATTTACTTAAATTTGATAAAAGATATCTAGTTGTTGGAATTGGAATTAATCTAATTAAAAGTCCAAAAACAAAAAAATATGAAACAACTAATCTTTATAAATTGGTGAATAAAAAAATATCAAAGCATAAAATTACAAACGATCTAAAAAAAATTTTTGAATTAAAATTAACTCAGCTTTATAGATAGATATATATGTATATTTTTGGTGACATAGGAAATTCTGAAACTAAAATTTATTTAGTTAATACAAATGATATAATTATTAAAAATATTACATTTTCAACCGAAAAAATTAATAATAAAATTTTAAAATATAAATTTAAATTGTTAATAAATGATTTTACTAAAATTAATAAAATTTTATTTTGTAGTGTGGTACCAAAATCTTTTAAATTAATTAAAAATTTTTTAAAAAAAAAAACCAAAAAAATTTGTTATGAAGTGAAAGATTTAGAACTTAAATCCTTAATTTCAATTAACGTTAATTTTAAACAAGTAGGCTCAGATAGATTAACAAATGCCATAAGTCTTCTTAATAATAACAATAATTTTATTATTTTGGATTTTGGTACAGCAACCACCTTTGATGTTGTAATAAAAAGAAATTATAAAGGTGGTATAATTGCGCCTGGTATCAAAGTTTCATTAGCTACTTTATCTGACAAAGCATCTTTGATACCCAGAGTTAACTTAAAAAAAATTAAAAAGATTATAGGCGTAGATACTGTAAGTGCTGTTAGATCTGGTTTTTTTTGGGGGTATGCTGGTTTAATTGATAATATTATAAATTTGATAAGTAAAGAGACTGGTAAATCTTTTAAATTAGTAATAACAGGTGGATTTTCAGACTTATTTAAAAGATCAATCAAAAAAAAAGTAATACAAGATAAAAATATCACTATAAAAGGACTAATTAAAATTTCTAAATTAATTAAATAAATGAAAGACGAATTATTATTTTGCCCCCTTGGTGGATCTGGAGAAATAGGCATGAACATGAACTTATTCGGATATGGTCAACCAGGTGATCATAAATGGATTATGGTAGATATTGGAGTGACCTTTGCAGATGATACTATTCCAGGGGTAGATCTTATTTATCCTGATCCGGGATTCATTGTAGAGAGAAAAGACAATTTACTTGGAATCATTTTAACACATGCACATGAAGACCATATAGGAGCAATTGCACATTTATGGCCAAAATTAAAATGTAAAATTTATGCAACAGCATTTACAGCAGTATTAATAAAAGAAAAATTTAGAGAAAAAAATATTGATATTACAAAAGATTTGAAAATTGTTGAATTAAATGGAAATGTTTCTTTAGAACCATTTAATATCGAATATATAACTTTAACTCATTCTATTTTAGAACCAAATGGACTTAGAATTAAGACCCCAGCGGGGGCAATTCTGCATACTGGTGATTGGAAGGTTGATCCTAACCCTTTAGTAGGAGGAGACATTAATTCCAAAAGATTAAAAGAAATTGGTGATGAAGGTGTACTTGCTATGATTTGTGACTCAACAAACGTTTTTAGTCCTGGAAGATCTGGCTCTGAATTAGATGTAAGAAAAAATTTATTGAGTATTATGAGTCGATTAAAAAAAAGAATTATAATTACATCATTTGCATCAAATGTAGCGAGAATGGAAACAGCATTTTATTGTGCTGAAAAGACTGGAAGACAAATTTCCTTGGTGGGGAGATCGATGCATAGAATTTATAAGGCTGCAAGACAATGTGGCTATTTAAAAAACACCATTGAACCTATTGATCCAAGAGAGGCAAAAAATTTTTCAAGAGAAAAAATAGTTTATTTATGTACAGGAAGCCAAGGAGAACCCATGGGTGCTATGATGAGAATATCAAGCTACATTCACCCTGATGTATTTATAGAAAAGGGAGATGCAGTAATTTTTTCTTCAAAAATAATTCCTGGTAATGAAAAAAAACTCTATAAACTACATAATCAATTAGTTAAAGATGGAATAGAAGTTATATCAGAAGAAACAGAATTTATTCACGTTTCAGGGCATCCTAATAGGGAAGATCTTAAAGATATGTATAAATGGGTAAAACCCAAATGTGTTATTCCAGTTCATGGGGAGCATAGACATATGATCGAACATATAAATTTTGCTAAAGAAATGCAGGTACCTCATCCAGTCCAAGTTGAAAATGGAGATATAGTTAAACTATATCCAGGTGAAAAGCCTGAAGTTTATGATAAAGCACCAAGTGGCAGGTTATATTTAGATGGAAATATAAGTGTAGAAGAAGACTCCCAGTCGATAAAGGATAGAAAAAATTTGAGTTCTAATGGATATTTAGAAGTAACAATTTTGATTACACCAAAGGGAAATATACACAATAGTCCAATAGCAACTTTTAAGGGGCTTCCAATTTATGAAAAAGAGGAATTTATTTATGGTTTGGAAGATGAGATCGAAAAGACAACAAGATCATTCAAACTAGGTAACAAACAACAAGAACATAATCTAATTGATGCTCTTAAAATATCTTGTAGAAAATTTGCAAAAGAAAAGACTGGAAAAAAACCATTTACAAATATTAATTTAGTTAAAATTTAATGAGCCCAACCGGATTAGCTATAATTTACATTATAATATGGTGGATTGTTTTTTTTGCAATTTTACCGATCGATGTAGAAAGAAAGAAAATGGCTAAAATAGAGGGTGAAGACCCAGGCTCTCCTGAGAACCCTAAAATGTTGAAGAAATTCATTTATTGTACAGGAATAACAACAGTTTTGTTTGCAATTATCTATTTGTTAATGAAATTTGAATATTTGAATTTAAGAAATATAATCACTTAGTATGTATATTTCTAAAACTTTTATTCCTATTTTAAAAAATAACCCTTCAGAAGCTAAAATAAAATCTCATCAATTAATGTTAAGAGTAGGAATGATAAAGCAATCTTCAGCAGGTATTTATTCTTGGTTACCTTTAGGTTTTAAAGTAATGAAAAAGATTGAAAAAATTGTGAGAGAAGAACAGAATAAAATAGGCGCACAAGAAATTCTAATGCCAACTATTCAATCTAGTGAAATATGGAAGGAAAGTGGAAGATACGAGGATTATGGCGAAGAAATGCTCAGAATCAAAGATAGGCAGGGTCGAGAAATGCTTTATGGACCTACTAATGAGGAACTTGTAACTGATATTTTTAGATCTTCGGTAAAATCTTATAAATCTCTTCCCCAACTTTTATATCACATACAGTGGAAATTTAGAGATGAAATTAGACCAAGGTTTGGAATTATGAGATGTAGAGAATTTTATATGAAAGATGCTTATTCATTTGATATTAGTGATGAAGAGGCATTATTTTCATATAATAAATTCTTTTTATCTTATTTAAAAACATTCAAAAGATTAGATCTTACAGCTATTCCGATGGCTGCAGATACAGGACCAATAGGAGGAAATCTTTCACATGAATTTATTATACTAGCTGAAACAGGCGAAAGTAAAATTTTTACAGATAAAAGAATTTTTGACTTAACCAGTGAAGGCACTAAGTTAGAAAAAAAATCTCTTGAGGATTTAAGAAATAAATATGAGGAGTTTTATTCAGTAACTGACGAAAAATTTAATAAAGATGAATTTGAAAAAAAGGTCAATGAACAGAATCGAATAAAAACAAAAGGGATAGAAGTTGGTCATATTTTTTATTTTGGTGATAAATATTCTAAACCTATGGGAGCCTCGGTTGATTTACCAGAGGGTAAAAAAGATTTTGTTAAAATGGGCTCTTATGGAATTGGTGTTTCTCGCCTTGTTGGAGCAATAATAGAGGCTAAATATGATGAAAAAAACGAGGTCATGAAATGGCCAATTTCTGTTGCTCCTTATGATGTCTCAATCATTCCTATGATAAATAAAAATGATAGTAAAGCCTTAGATAAAGCAAATAAGATAAATCTTGAATTTGAAAAAAATAATATCGAGTCAATTATAGATGACACAGACGAAAATTTTTCATCAAAAATAAAAAAAATGAATTTAATAGGTGCTCCTTACCAGATAATAATTGGTAAACAAGTAGATGAAGAATTATTGGAATTTAAAGAGGTTGGGAAAGAAATAAAGAAAATTAATTTATCCGAAATTATTCAGATTATTAAAAAACAAAAAGCAAAAAATTGATCTCAACATTAGAAAAAGAAATTACATTAAGATTTTTAAAAGCTAGAAAAAAAGACGGCTTTTTAAATGTTATTTCTATTTTTTCATTTATTGGCATTAGCTTAGGTGTTGCGGTTCTTATTATTGTAATGTCAGTTATGAATGGTTTTAGAACTGAATTAATAAATAAAATTATCGGTTTTAATGCTCATATAACAGTACAGCCATATGAAAATAAAATTTTAACAGAAAAATTGGATAAAACAAATCTTGGTGCAATTTCAAAAAATCTTTTTTTAAGCAATTCTGGTGAGGCCATTATAATACAAAGTGATACATCTAAAGGTATCATCCTCAGAGGATATTCTAGCGATGATTTTAAAGAACTAGATATTATTAATAATAAAAAATTTGTTGGAAATAAAAACAATCTGACAAAAAACTATATATCAATTGGAAGAGAACTTGGTTTTACACTTGATTTGCAAATAGGGGACAATATTTCAATAATGTCATCCTCAGGTATAGAGACCATAATAGGTAATATTCCAAAACAAAAAACTTTTACGGTTTTATCATTCTTTGAAAGTGGTTTAGCCGATTTTGATAACAACGTAGCTTTCATCAACTTAATGACCTTAGAAGAATTTTTTAATTTTAAACCAGGAGAAAGAAATTTAGAGATTTATCTTAAAAACCCAAAAAAAATTGAAAATCAAAAGATGATAGTGCAAAAGATATTTCCAAATGAACTAGTTACAAGCTGGTCTGATATGAATAGTTCATTATTTTCAGCCTTAAAAGTTGAAAGAAATGTTATGTTTATAATTTTATCATTAATCATCATTGTTGCAGCGTTTAATATTATTTCAGGGTTAACTATTTTAGTGAAAAATAAAACTCGAGAAATAGCTATATTAAAATCAATTGGTGTTTTAAATAAATCAATAATTAAGATCTTTTTTTTAGTTGGTGTTATTATAGGCACCTCAGCAACAATTTTTGGAATTATTTTAGGTGTAACTTTTTCTATTTATGTAGAAAATTTACGTCAATTTTTGAGTAATATTTTTGATATTAGTTTATTTCCAGAGGAAATTTATTTTTTGAGCACAATGCCTTCTGAAATAAATTCATTTTCAATTTTTATAATTTCTTTATGTTCTATTTTAATTACTATTATTGTTTCTATTTTTCCAGCTTTAAAGGCAGCAAAATTAGATCTTATACAGGCTCTTAAATATGAATAATATTATTCAACTCTCAAAAATTTATAAGTCTTTCAATAATTTGAAAAAAATAAATGTTATAAGGAAGTTATCTTATAAATTTCAAAAAGGTAAAATTTATTCTTTAGTAGGACCCTCGGGTTCTGGTAAATCTACACTATTAAATTTATTATCTTTAATAGATAGACCAACCTCAGGAACAATTACTATAGAAAATAAAACTATTAATTTTAAAGATTCAGATAAAAATGATATTTTAAGAGCTAACAAGATAGGTATTGTTTATCAACAAGATAATTTATTAACGGATTTTACAGCATTAGAAAATATATACTTAGCAAGTCTAGCTGCTGGAAATAATAAAGAGCTATCAATATCTAAAGCAAAAACTTTATTAAGGAAAGTTGGCTTAATAAAAAGATCAGATCATTATCCCTCTGAACTCTCTGGAGGAGAAAAACAAAGAATTTCTATAGCTAGGGCGCTAATAAATGATCCTCAAATTATTTTAGCTGACGAACCAACAGGTAGTTTAGACTTAGAAACTGCAAAGGGAATATTTGATATTTTAAAAAGCCAATTAAATAAGAATCGATTAATAATTTTTGCAACTCATAATAGATTTTTTGCCAATAAGTCAGATTGCTTATTGGAAATAGTTAATGGTAATATAAAAACCATTAATGAGTGAGTCTAAAATTAATAATTTTAATCATTTAAAAATTCATTCACAATATTCAATATGTGAAGGAGCAATTAAAATTGATAATCTAAAAGACTTTTCCAAAGAAAACAAAATTAAATCCCTGGGCTTATGTGATAGCTTTAATTTGTGTGGAGCCTTAGAATTTGCTGAAAAAATATCTAAATCAGGAACTCAACCAATTATTGGAACTCAAATAAATTTTAAATTTGGAGATACAACGGGACTTTTGCCTTTATATGCATTAAACGAAATTGGTTACAAAAGACTAATTGAATTGTCATCTTTATCATATCTTGAAAATGACAAATTATCAGACCCTCATATAGATTTTAATGAATTACTTAATAAGACCAATGGTGTTGCCTTATTCTCTGGCACAATTAACGGTTTATTTGGTAAGTTATTTGATAATGGCAAATTTGTTGAAATAAGTGAATTGTATTCAAAACTAAAGTCCAAATATCAAGATAGGTTTTACATTGAAATTCAACGCCATGGAGACATCAATGAACAAATTTTTGAAAAATTTAATTTAAATAAATCGTTAGAATTAGAAATTCCTCTAATCGCTACAAATGAAGTTTTTTATTTAGAAAAAGAAATGCATGAGGCCCATGATGCTTTAATTTGTATTAAAAATAAAACATATGTTAATGAAAAAAATAGATTAAGATATAGTGATCAACATTATTTCAAAAGTAATTTTGAAATGTTACAATTATTTTCTGATTTACCTGAAGCAGTGGAAAATAATGTTAATTTTCCTTTTAGATGTAATTTTAAACCATTATTTTCAAAACCTGTTTTGCCAAACATAAGCTCAAATAAAGATGGTGATGCTGACGAAATTCTAAAAAAAGATTCTATCTCTGGGTTAAAAGAAAAATTTAAAAAAGTTTTTGATATAGAGAGTGAAAACCTTTTATCTAATAAGAGTTATTTAAACTACAAAGACAGATTAGATCATGAACTAAATATTATAATTGAAATGAAATATGCAAGTTATTTTCTTATTGTGTCTGATTATATTAAGTGGGCAAAAAAAAATGATATACCTGTTGGACCTGGAAGAGGATCTGGAGCTGGTTCTTTAGTTGCTTGGTGTCTTTCTATTACTGATGTCGATCCAATTAAATTTAATTTAATATTTGAAAGATTTTTAAATCCAGATCGTATTTCAATGCCTGATTTTGATATAGATTTTTGCGAAGAAAAAAGAGACCTAGTTTTTGAATATTTAACTAATAAATATAAAGAGAGTGTTGCCCATATCATTACATTTGGAAAACTAAAAGCAAGAATGGTCATAAGGGATGTAGGAAGAGTTTTAGGATTATCTTATGGGTTTGTTGACAGTATTTCAAAAATGATTCCTTTCGATCCCTCAAGACCACAAAATTTAACAGAATGTATTTCTGGTGAACCTAGATTGCAAAAACTTATTAATGAGGATCCTAGAGTTAAAAAACTTACTGAACTTTCCTTAAAACTTGAGGGATTAAATAGAAATTTTGCAACTCATGCTGCGGGAGTGGTTATAGCAGACAAAAAATTAACTGAAATCGTGCCCTTATATAAGGATACCTCTAGTGATTTGTTGCTACCATCTACTCAATTCGATATGTATTCTGCTGAAAATGCAGGTTTAATAAAATTTGATTTTTTAGGATTAAAGACCTTAACAGTTATCAACAATACTCAAAAATTAATAAGAAAAAAAAATAAGACTTTTAATATTGAAAATATAGATTTTGAAGATCAAAAAGTTTTTGATTTACTATCTTCAGGTAATACTGTTGGTTTATTTCAAATTGAGAGTGCAGGAATGAGAGAAGCTCTTATACAAATGAAACCTAATCATATTGAGGATATCATCGCTCTAGTTGCTTTATATCGACCAGGTCCCATGAGCAATATACCAGTTTATAATGATTGTAAGCATGGTAAACAAAAACCTGATTACCTGCACCCTTTGTTAGAAGAAATTCTAAAACCCACGTATGGAGTTATTATCTATCAAGAACAGGTAATGCAAATTGCCCAAAAACTATCTGGTTTTACAGCAGGTCAAGCTGATATTTTAAGAAGAGCTATGGGTAAAAAGAAAAGATCAGAATTAGAGAAACAAAAGCAAAATTTTATAAATGGTGCTGTAGATAATGGAATTAGTAAAGATATAGCAGCTGGAATATTTCTCAAGATAGAACCATTTGCAGAATATGGATTTAATAAAAGTCATGCCGCTGCCTATGCTATTATTTCTTATCAAACTGCTTATTTAAAAACATATTATCCTAAAGAGTTTATTGCTGCTTCAATGACAATGGATATTTCAAATCAAAATAAACTCAACGAGTTCTTTGAAGAACTTAAAAGATTAAACATTAATATCATAAGACCAGATATAAATGAATGTTTTGCTGAATTTAGAAATGATGAAAATAAATTTTATTATGCGCTTGGAGGAATTAAAGCAGTAGGCTTTGAGGCAATAAAAAATATTGTTGAAGAAAGGTTAAAAAATGGAAAATATAAGTCCATTAATGATTTTTTAAAACGAGTTGACCCAAAAAATATCAATAAACTACAATTAGAGGGCTTAGTGAAAGCTGGAGCATTCGATAATCTTAATTTAAATAGACATTCATTATTTATGTCAATACCAAATTTAATAACTAAATCGAAAAATATGTTTGAAAGTAAATCAGCCAATCAAATTGATTTATTTGGAGAAAATGAAAATCAAGAAGATGAAATTTTATCTAAAATAGAAGATTGGAAATTTGAAGAAAGACTTTCAAAAGAGTTTGAAGCATTAGGATTTTTTATATCTGACCATCCACTTAACCAATACAAAGAAGTATTTGATGATTATGATATAAATGATTTTCAAAAATTTAACTATAACAACGATTTAAAAAACTCTAATGTCGCTGGAACATTATTGAAAATTCAAGAAAGAAAGACTGCAAAAGGTAATTCTTATGCAGTTTTAAAATTAACTGATCTTACTAGCGTTTTTGAACTCTTTATTTTCTCTGACGTTTTAGAATTAAATCGTGAAATTTTAAAAGAAGGCTCCTCTTTAATTCTTACACTTATAAAGTCAAATTCTAATGAAGAAAATAGATTTAGAAGAATAAACGTACAAAAAATAGCTCCGTTAAAAGATATGTTAAATAAGCCGATCGAAGAGTTAACATTTGATCTAAAATCGTTTAATCAGCTTAAAGAGATTTCTAAATTTCTGATAAAAGATGGAGATACAATTGTGAAAATCAATTTAGGCGATAATAATAATAATTTTGAATTTCAGTTAAAAAATAAGAGAAATATTGATAGAAAAACTTTAAATCTTATAAGAAACAAGCAAATATCAGCTATTATTAGTTAATTAATACTTGTTAATTTTAAAAAATCTTTGTAAAAAACCACAAACTTAAATTAACACGCACACAGTTTTTGGTTTTATACCTCCGGTCCTTAATTGGAAATTACTGTGGTGGCTTAACCGGGAATAAATATGAAGA
>MDTB01222075.1_pt1 | contig 12483 bp, 15 predicted proteins | sample 811161 | NCBI WGS metagenome assembly MDTB01 (sample SAMN05326650, study PRJNA326480) | marine metagenome | isolation source: seawater | place: Mediterranean Sea | collected 2009 | reverse complement strand
CTGTAAATATGGCATATAATGAAATTGACTATTTGAGAGATCAAGCAGATAAAAGAGATGATAAAAATGAATTAAATAAACTAGATGAAATAAATGATTTTATAATGTCTATAGAAAAGAAATATGAAATTGCCTAGTTGACATTAAGATACAAGTTTATAGAAAGGTTTTATGCTTATAAATTTTAAGGACGAAGACTTTGAAGGTAAAATTAAAAGTGAGGATATTTCTGTAATTCAGTTTAGTGCTACTTGGTGTGGGCCATGTAAAACTTTGAAACCAATTATGGATAAACTTGCTAGAGAGTACAAAGATAAAGCTGGATTTTATTACGCTGATATAGAGGATGGTGGGATTAATACTGGTAGCGCCGCGGGTATAAGGGGTGTACCTACAGTGATAATTTATAAGAAGGGCATAGAAGTTGATAGAAAAGTTGGTGGGGTTCCCGAAAGTCACATGAAAGAATTTTTAGATAAAAATATTTAATTTAAATTTAAAACTTCACCTGCTAAATATAAAGATCCTGTAATAATCAAAAGATCGTTTTCATTTAGTGAAATGGATTTAATAGCAGCCTCAATACTTTCCTTATATTCAACTTTAAAATTATTCTTAAATTTTTTTTTTAATTCTTTCCCACTAATAGCATTTGGTTGATTGGGTATATCAATTGTAGTTAGAGATGAGATATTTTTAAAATTATTAATATATTTTTCATGGTCTTTATTTGCCATCATTCCTATAATGACATGTTTATTACAATCTAAAGTATGCAGGTATTCGTTCAAAACTCTAGAACCATCTTCATTATGACTGCCATCAATTATTAACCTATTATCTTTTACTAATTCTTTTAATTTTCCAGAATTTATTTCTTGCAGTCTTCCAATTGTTCTAATTTTTTTGATACCATCTTTTATATCTTCATCTTTAAAATCAAAATTTAGATGTCGTAGAGTCGCAATTGCAGTTGAAATATTCTCAAGTTGAAATTGTCCAAGAATATTAGGTAATGGTAGTTTTAAACCACCAAACCTGTCCTCATAATAAAAAAAACCATTTTCCCCATTTGCATAACTAAAATCTTCATTGAAAAATAATTTATTAGATGAATTATTTGCAATAGTTTTCTTTATATATTCAGTAGTTTTATTAGAATTCTGTTTAGATATAATTATATTAGAATTCAAAAGAGAAGATGTTTTTTCAAATACAATTTTTTCTATTGTTTGTTGATTTTTTGGCAACCAGTCAAGGTGATCTTTGCTAATTGAACAAACCACACTAGCTAAGTTATTTTTAAATATATTAGTTGCATCAAATCTATGAAATAGACCAGCTTCTACTAGATTAATGTTTTCAGGATATTGGGCTGCTTTATAAAAAAAACATGCACTCAAAGCCTCAAAAAAAGTTAAAGGATTTTTATTATTTATTTTTTCTATTTTTTCAAAGAGATCTATTAACTCCTCGTCCTTTAACTTTTCATCATTAAAAATAAACCTTTCATTAATTTTTTGAATATGAGGACTAGTGTAAACATTGCATTTTATTTTTGCTTCCTTCAAAATTGAAAATATTGCATTGATTGTAGATTGTTTACCATTTGTACCCACTACAGAAATTACCTTAATTTTATCTTGTGGATTACCTAATTTTTCACAAAGATTTTTAATTCGATCTAAGCTTAAGTCTATTTCTTTAGGATGCAGCTTTTGAAAGCGGTTGAGAATTTTCTGAAGTTTCATTTTCCTCAGTGCTTATAGCAGGATTTTTATTTAATAGAATTGAAATTAAAACCCCAAATTTTTCTTGAAGATCTTTTCTATCAAGAATCAAATCCACAAATCCAGTTTTTTGGACATATGAGCTTCTTTGAAAATTTTCCGGTAAACTCTCTTTTACTGTGCCCTCAATAACTCTTGCTCCAGCAAAAGCTATTAAAGCATGGTCAGACTCTGCGATATTTAAATCTCCTAACATCGCATATGATGCTGTTATTCCTCCGGCTGTTGGATCTGTTAAGCATACCAAGTAAGGAAGATTATTCCTCTTTAGTTCGTTAATAGCCATAGTAGTCCTTGTCATTTGAGATAAAGAAATCAAACTTTCCATCATTCTCATTCCTCCTCCTGAGCTAAAACAGATGAAAGGTGTTTTATTTTCTATTGCATGCTGGATACCATACAAAAAAGCCTCCCCTTCAGCTGCTGCCATTGAAGCTCCTAGAAATTCAAAATCTGATGCTATTGCCGTAACTTTAATATTGTTTATTGACCCGGAAACAACCATCATTCCACAATCCATACCAGTTTTTTTTCTAGCACTTTTCAATCTATCTTTATAAGACTTAGAGTCTGTCCAGTTTAATGGATCATCTTTTGGAATAGGTGTTTTAAAAATTTCATAATTGTTTTTTCCAAAAAAAATATCAAATCTTTGTTTTGGCGTAATTCTATGATGTTTATTACAATCAGGACATACCCAAAGATTTTCCTCTAAATCTTTTTTTAAAATTGGCCCTTTACAACAAGATGTCCAATCACTGTTAGCAACATCTTCTTTTGTTGCCCTCTTATGAATGGCAGTTTTAATTTTTTCACCAGCTTTAATTATTTTAGTTATCCAATTCATATAATTTTATTTTTTAATCTTCTTACAACCTTATCAACATTTATGACCGGATTTTGTCTTTTTTTAATTGATTTTGTTATTTCTTTACAAATAGCACTTCCTACAACTAAACCATCTGCTTTTCTTAGGGATTTTATGGTTTTTTCAGTAATACCAAAACCAATTACAATGTTTTTTTTTGGACTGATTCTTTTTATTTTGTTGTAATTATACAATATTTTTTTTGAAGAGACTTTTAGTTTCCCCCCAGTTGTAGATAGCATTGATATAAAATAGTTCATTGGGTGAGAGTCTTTTATAATTTTTCTTAGTCTTTCGTTCGTTGTTGTTGGCGACAAAAGTTGAATAAAATAAATTGACTTATTCTTACATTTTTTTGCAAATTTTTTATTCTCCGGCCAAGGTAAGTCTACAACTATCAATCCGTTTACCCCAGAAATTTTACATTTTTTCAAAAAGTTATTTTCACCATATTGGAAGATCATATTATAGTAACCCATTAATATAATTGGTTTTAATTTATTTATTCTCTTGAAGTCTCTTACGATTTTAAAAATATCATTAATTTTAATTCCGTTTTTTATCGCTCTATATGCACTAGTTTGTATTTGGCTCCCATCTGCAACTGGAGTATTGTGTGGTACACCTACTTCTAATATATCAGCATTTTTTGAGATTGACTTTAATATATTTAAAGATTGTTTTTTTGAGCTATCACCAGCGACAGTATAGGTTAATAATGCAGGTCTATTCTCGTGTTTAGCTTTTTTAAACGCAACACTAATTGGATTTAACATATTATTTTCTCAATCTTTTCTTTAATATTCCTCGGTCTTTATAAGCATCTCCACAACTATTAACAACTACGATCGTGTCCTTACTCAACTTTTTTGACTCAGCTATTGCAACTGAAAAAGCATGGCTTGGCTCTAATGAAGGTCTTAATTTTTCTAAACTTGTTACTAACTTATATGCCTCTAAAGCCTCTTCATCACTTGCTGCTGTATATCTTGCTCTTTTTGTATCTTTTAGAAAACAGTGAAGAGGTGACACTCCAGGATAATCAAGACCAGCAGAAATTGATTCGGTTTCCTCTATTTGTCCATCTTTGTTTTGATTAACGTATTGGGCTGCTCCATGAAGAATTCCTATTTTAGATCCGTAAGTGAGAGGTGCAGCATGTTTTTTACTTTTATTAGGTCCCCCTGCCTCTATTCCAATAAACTCACATTGTTTTTTATCATAATCCATAAATTCATTCCAAAAACCAAAGCTTGAACTTCCTCCTCCAACACAATTATAAAGTTTAAGTTTTTTAGGAATTGATCCAAACTCGTTAATTAATTGAAATTTCAGTTCTCTTGATATCTGACTGGTACTCCAACCACAGATACGTACAAAGACTGCTGGACCAACAGTACTACCAACGCACATCGCTGTCGTATCACAATTAGCTACCCAAAATCGCATACATTCAGAAACTGCATCTACTAAAGTTTGACTCCCAGAATACACAGGGATGACTTCAGCTCCATTTTTTTTAATAGCCTTTACGTTTGGCTGTTGTCTCTTAATATCTTTTGCTCCCATAAAAATTTTACACTTTAAACCAAATTTTTTTGCTGCCATACTTAACATTTTGCCTGCATACCCTGCACCAGTGTCTCCACATATAATTTTTTTACCTGAACGTTTTGCAAGTAAACAATGAACTGTAGCGTTATAAATTTTATGTGCTCCTCCATTAGCATCAGATACAACCTTAGACCAAATCTGTGCTCCACCCACATGTTTAGTTAAATTTTCTAATTTTATAAAACGTGTTGGAGCTCCAACCCAATTTTTAAAATATTTGTCTCTTTCATTAATGAATCTTTTATCTTTTTTAAGTTTGTTAAAAAGGATTTCTAGATCTTCAATTGGCCTCTTTAATGTTTCAGGAACAAAGTTTCCACCAAATTTACCCCCCCAGAACCCAAGTTTATTTCCTTGATCAATTACTGCAATTCCTTTTTTTAATTTCATATATTTTTGAATAAATTTAATAATTTATTTATTTTATCTATATCTTTTATGCCTTTATTATTTTCAATTGATCCAGACAAATCAATAATGAAGTCTTTATTTTTAAAATTAGGAATATCATTTATTTGGATATTTCCCGCAATCATTTTATTTAATTTTTTGGGTACTTCATTTAGTAGATTATGATCAAAACTTTCAGATTTATGGTAACCTTTTGAGTCAAATAAAATTATATCTGAGATTTCTGAATAGTCCTTAAACTTATTTACATCATCTTTATCTGAGATAGTAAGAGCTGAAATTATTTTCACTTTGTATTTTTTTTTTAATTTCCAGGGTTCTTATTGGATTAACGTCATATAATTGATAATAATCAAATTTTAAATCTGCGATTTTTTTAAGAACTTCATTAGTTGGATTTACAAGAACGGAAACAAAATTGACTTGTTTTTTATCAACATTAATTAAATCTTTTAATTTTTCGTATGTAACAAACCTTTTACTTTTTTCATAATTTGTGATGAACCCAATATATTTTGGTGGGTAAGCATGATTTAAGATATAACTTAATGTTTGAGAGTCTGAGATCCCACATATTTTCAAACCTTTAATCATTGATTTAAGTGATAAATTAGAGACTCAATATTTTTTTTGATGTCACCTTTAGTAATAGGTCTGCCTATAACAAGCCAATTACTTCCATTTTCATAAGCTTGTTTAGGAGTTGCAACTCTTTTTTGATCGTTACCAATTTTTTTATTAAACCTAATACCAGGTGTAATTATTTCTTTTTTAAAAACTTTTTTTACTATATCCACTTCTTTTGCACTGCAAACAATTGCATCTAATTTTGCTTTAGATGCAAGTTTGGCTTGTGCTAAAACAATTTTTTTTAAACTTTTATTAAAGCCTATTTCTTTTACGGTTTTATCATTCAGTGATGTCAAAATTGTAACACCCACTAATTTTGTTTTTAGAGCTACTTTCTTAGCTGCTTTTAAGGCTTGTAACCCAGAACTAATATGAATTGTTAGATAATTTATTTTTAGATCTCTAATTGCCTTGACTGTTGAAGCACATGTATTAGGTATGTCATGAATCTTTAGATCAGCAAAAACAATTTTGTTTTTTAATTTAGAGACAAATTTTCTTCCATGCTTAGAATTAAAAAACTCTAAACCAAATTTATATCCTACTTTTATTTTAGAATTTTTTGTATTATTAATAATTCTGTTAATTTTGGAAATATCAGTGCTATCGCAGGCAACAAATATTTTATTTTTTTTCATTATTCAAAATTTTAAACAAATCTTTAGACATTTTGAAGTTAATTGTCTTTCTCTCTGGAGTATCAATTTTCTCGTTAGTTTTAGGGTTTCTAGATATCCTAGCTTTTTGAAGTTTACTTGAAAAAATTCCAAAACCTCTTAGCTCTACTCTTTCGCCTCTCTTTAAGCTTCTTTTAATTTCTTCAAAAATAATATTCATAAATTTTTCAAGATCTTTTTTTAAAAAATTTGGATAATTCTTTGAAAGTTGTTTTAAGAGGTTAGATTTTACAATAGCCAATTTAATTTTTAAAATTTATTTTATTTTTATTTTTTATTTTTTTTATCAAGTTTACTTGATAGGGATGAAAAAGGGAGATTTTTACCAGAGTCTTCAGCTCCGTATTTCTCTAAAGCCTCTTTTTTCTCTAATTCCTCTAATAATTTAATACTTAAAGTCGCCTTTCTTTTATTTAGATCTAAATCTGATATGGCACAATCAATTCTTTCACCTCCCGTAAATCTTGATGGTCTTGCATCAGCAGTATTGATTGCAATTTGGTTTTTTTTGATAATAAAGTCCATTTCGCATTCTTCTGGTCTCACAATTAGCCCTTTATTATCTGATGAAATAATTTTTACAGTAATTATTTGATTAATTTTTTTATCTTTAAACCAATCAAATGGATCAGATTGAGTTTGTCTCAAACCAACCCTAATTTTTTGCTCAGATGCTTTTATTTCTAAAACTTTAACTTTAATTGTATCACCTTTCTTATATTTTTTTAATTCTTCTTCTCCATTATTTAAATAAGTTAAATCATTACAATGTAAAAATGCATCAATTTCTAAATTTTCTACAGTGAGAAATAGTGAATATTCATTTTTATTAACCACTAAACCCTCAACAATTGTTCCAACAGGAAACTTTTTTTCAAAAACTTCGAAAGGATTTTCTTTTGTTAGTCTATGCGAGATGGCAACACGTCTTTTTTCCTTATCAATTTCTGTTATTATACAATCGACTTCATCTCCGACCTTAAACATTTTTTTCGCAGAAACATTTTTTTTTGTCCAACTTAATTCACTTGAATGTAATAAAGTTGTAAGACCAGGTTCTAACTCACAAAATGCACCAAAATCCATTATTTTAACTACTTTAACCTTATAAATCTTTTTCAACTCATAATTTTCAATATGTTCAAATGGATCTGGAGACAATTGTTTTACTGAACAACCTACTTGGAGTTTTTCTTTATCGACACTAATAACTTTTAAATCATGTTTTTCTCCAATATTAAATACCTCATCAGGGTGATTTACTCGACTGTATGAAATTTCTTGTAAATGAACCAACACATCTAACTCATTGTTAACATTAAAAAAACATCCAAAAGAACTATAACCTTTCACCTCTGCATTATTAATTATATCTCCAATTTTATATTTTTCGATTATTTTAGCCTTATCTTCTTTTTTAAATGAAGAAATTATTTCTCTTCTGGACACACATGCATTTCCTCTTATCTTATCTAATTTTATTAAAGCAAACTTTTGTGGTTCATTCATAAGGTGACTTATATCTTTGAGAGGTTTGTCACTTATTTGTGACCCTGGAAGAAACATTAATGATCCCGTATCTAAATGTTCTACAATACATCCACCTTTACATTTAGAAACAATTTTACCCATAATCGGTTCTTTTTTTTCATATGCTTGGACAAGTTTATCCCAACCTTTGATCTTAAGCGCTTTACTAGCAGATACAATTACTTCTCCATTTTTATCTTCAATTTTTTCTAAAAGAACTGAGATCTTCTCTCCTACTTTAATATTTTCTGACAAACCCATGCTCTTAAGCTCGTTAATATCAAGAACTGGTTCACTCTTTAATCCTTCAACAAATAAAAAAACAAATTTTTCAGTTATTTTATTTATCTTACCCTCAATAATTTTACCTTCTTCAATAGTATTTTTTGAAAGTTGACTATTCAACAATTGTTCAAATTCCTTAGAGGCTGGGTTTGAAAGGTCTTTATAAATTTCCATTAATGTTTAGTTATTAATATTTTTAAAACAACGAACTTTTAGATAAATTTGTGATTTTAATCAAGTTTGAATTTTAGCTAAATTAAGGTTAATTATATAGTAAATTAACTGAATTCCTCATTTATACTGATTTTCAACGCATTAATTTTAATGTTTAAGATTGGCACCAAGATAGTTCATCTTTTTCAGGAAAGATGGAAATGAGGTATTTATTGAGTCTTTATCATGTATTTGCCAATCACCTCCGAATGAAAGAGCAGCAACAACACTAGTCATAAAAACTCTGTGATCTTTTAAAAAATTCTTAATTATAATTTTTTTATTAATCTTTATACTTGGGTTTCCATAAATCTTAATGCTATTACTTGTTACAATATTTTTAACTCCCATTTTACTTAATATTTTTGAACCCCATTTTAATCTTGGACTTTCTTTTTCATTTAATTCAGATAAATTTTTGAAATAAGATATACCCTCAGCCTTAGCAGCTACTAAAAAAATCAATAAAAATTCATCTATGGCTGCACTATTAAATCTAACAGGACAATTAATAGATTTGAATTTTCTTGAGCTTTGGACAACTAAATCTGCAACCCTCTCTCCTTTGTAAATTCTTACATTTACTCTTTTAATTTTTACTTTCATCATTTTGAGAATACTTAAAACACCTGTTCGAGAGGGGTTAATATTTATATTCTTTATCTTTAATTTAGAATTTTTTGATAATGCGGTTAAGACAATAAAAAAGGAACTTGAGCTTATATCTGATGGTATTTTATAATTAATAGCTGGTATTTCTTTTCTTCCTTTGATCTTAATTAAATCGTAGTTTTTTTTTTTATTTACTCTTATAGGTAAACCTAAATATTTAAAAAGCAATTCACTATGGTCTCTTGATTTTTTTGCCTTAATAGTTGTTTCACCATTAGTATTCAATGCCGCTAGCATAACTGCACTTTTACACTGAGCAGATCCTTTGGTTTCATAGTAATTTATCGGTTTAGGATTACCAGTACCCTTGATAACTATCGGAAGTTTACCGAGGTTAGTTTGAAATTTTGCCCCAAATTTCTCTAAAGGTTTTGAGACTCTTAAAAAATCTCTTTTAGACAAACTTTTATCACCTTTTAGCCTAATACTATTTTTAGAATGCACCAAAAGACCCATTATCAATCTTCCTAATGTTCCAGAATTTCCAGCATACAATGACAAATTTTTTTTATATTTAAATCCGTTTAGTCCTACACCATATATCTCACAAAATGATTTTGTTAGTTTTATTTTTACTCCTAATTTTTTAAGACACTTTAAAGTATTAAGAACATCCTCTGATAATAACAAATTAAAAGACTTACTTTTATAAAGACTTTGAGAAGCTAATAAGGCCCAGCGAATTGATAAACTTTTGTCTCCCACTGTGATTAAATTTTTATCAAATTTTTTAATTCTTTTTTTTATTTTAATAAAAGACATTTTTAATTAATCTTAAAAGAGTCTCCAAAATATGCGTTTTTAGCATCAATATTTTTTATAAGATTATTAGGTGTATCTTTAGCGATTACTTTACCATTTGATAATACTATTGCTAAATCTACACACGATAACAAGTCTCTAGCTTGGTGATCACATAAAATAATTGAAATATTACTTTGTGTCTGTAAATCCACAATAATTTGTTGAAGGTTTTTAATCGTCATGATGTCTAAAGCCGCAAAAGGTTCGTCTAATAACAAAATTCTAGGGTTACTCAATAGAGCGAGACAAATCACCAGACGTTTTTTCTGTCCTCCTGATAAAAATTCAGCTTTAATATTTTGTAACGATTCAAGTTCAAACTTTGAGATTAGTAAATTTATTCTTTCATCTCTTAATTTCTTATCTTCAATTACCATCTCACTAATTGCTTTTAAATTTTCTCTTAAGGTAAGATCATAAAAATACCCCCCATGTTGAGGAACATAGCCAATTTTATATTTTTTAGTTCTATGAAAAATTGGTTCATTAGTTATGTTCTCGTGATCAATAAAAATAGAACCATAATTTGGTTTTAGCAGTCCTATAATAATATTAAAAATTGTTGATTTCCCAACACCATTTGGGCCAAGTAATCCTAAAATTTCTCCTTGATTTAAACTGAAATTTAAATCTTCAAATATTTTTCTTTTACCAAAATAAATTGATATTTTATCAAGCTTAATAAGCTCTTTTTTCTGTTTAAAATTTTTAATACGAAATTTTTTAATGATAGCCATAATTAGTATTTTCCCGATATCTGGACATTATCATTTTGATCAAGCATTGAAACACGCATTTTTTTTCTTAAATAATCTAATTCAACTTTATCTGCATACATTTTTGTATTGTTATTCATATAGTAAACATTCTCAATTATTTCTATTAAATTTTGTGAGAAATTTAGTTTCACTATTCCCGACTTAATTATTTGATCAGTATATTCGATACTTACATTTTTCTTAAATACTGTGTCATTATTTTTTTTATTATAATTTGCTGAGTCCGAATATATTCTGATTACCTCGCTATCTTTACGGATTATTTCTGCATTGACTTTAAAAAGAAAAATATAATCGGTTTCATCTTCCTCAAATTTTGCTGACTCTGCATTGATTATATAAGTATTACCAACTAAATCCTGAGATATATATCTTAGACTCTCAATTAAATTGGACTCATCGATTTCATTACTTTTATCTGAATTTATTTCGGTAACTTTTTTCTCAGTTAGATCAATTTCTACATTAAAAAATTTTTGATAAAAAAATACAGATGATAAAATTAATAAAATTATCATTGATAACTGTAAACTTTTTTTTATGTTCATATATCAATAAATCTTGTTTTCCAAAATATTATGAATATGAATAATCCCAATTGTATTTGATTTTCTCTTTTCATCATAAACACATAAACAAGTAATTTTATTATCATTCATAATTGACAGCGCTTTTGTCACTAATGTGTTTTTTTCAATTTTTACAGGGTTTTTAGTCATAACATTTTTTACTTTCAATAAACTTAAATTAATATTTTTTGAATTTAACCTTCTAACTTGACCATCTGTAATAATTCCTGTCGTATACTTTTTTTTGTTTCTTACAATCAATGTACCTAACTTTTTATCAGTCATAATCTTAAGTGCTTGGATCATTGAGATATTTTCATTAATAAATGGTATTTTGTTATTAGTTAACATGAGATCCTCTACAGTTTTCAATTTTTCTCCAAGGCTCCCAGACGGATGGAATTTTTTAAAATCTAAATTATTAATTTTTTTCTTTTTTAAAGTCGATACTGCCAAAGCATCTCCAATACTCAGTTGATTAATTGTACTTGATGTAGGTACAATATCAAGCCCAGCCTCTTTTACTTCTGGAGTCATTAAAATTATGTCACTATTTTTATATAAATCAGAATTTTTTTTTGAAGTAATACCAATTAATAAAATTTTATTTCTATTAGCGTAATTAATTATATTTTTTAATTCAATCGAATTACCAGAATAACTTATCAAAATTAGAATATCTTTTTTGGTGATACTTCCTAAATCACCATGTGAACAATCATTTGCTGATAATGAAAAAGATGGAGTACCAACAGAGGATAAAGTAGCAGATATCTTATTAGCAATAATTCCACTTTTACCGACTCCACATAAAATAACTTTAGACTGACAATTTACAATTGCTGTAACGGCTCTATCAAAATTTTTGTTGAGTGATTTTTTTAATTTTTGTAGAGCTTTAATTTCTAAATTAATTACATTTTTGGCTATACTCTTATAATTTATTTTTGTCATTAATGAGCCCAAATATCTTCCTTGAATAAAGCTAAATCTAAATCAACTCTTGTTTTTAAAAATTTTAAACATTCCTGATATAGTTCAATTCTACTTTCTCTCTTCAAAATTTTATTAAGTTCTTCATTAATTTTATGAAGGTATATAACGTCGTTTGCACAATATTTAAGCTGACCTTTAGAAAGTTCACCGCCAAAATCTGTTGTTTGAAATTGTTTGCTAATATCAATATTGACAAATTCTTTGATCAATGTTTTTAATGAATGACTATCTGAAAAAGTACGTGCAATTTTAGATTGGATTTTAGTACATTCAACATTATATACGTCTGTCTTAAGATAATATTTGATGTGAGCTAGATCACTTCTTGCAAAGTGAAAAATTTTTTTAACATTTTTGTCGCTTAACATTTTGACTAGATTAGGGGCATTATACTTACTTCTATCAAACTGAACTATATGGGCATCAGAATTTCCTGAAGAAATTTGAATTAGACACAATGGGTCTCGTTTAACATTTAGCCCCATGAACTCACCATCAACAGCTATTGTATTGCCCAAATTTAAATTCTCAGGTATATCAGTTTTGTATAACTGTATATTATTACTCATTTTAAAACATATATATATGAAAGCAAAAAATTGTCTAATTTTTGGTGGAAGTGGTCAAATTGGAAGTAACCTAATT
>MDTB01083161.1_pt1 | contig 12486 bp, 6 predicted proteins | sample 811161 | NCBI WGS metagenome assembly MDTB01 (sample SAMN05326650, study PRJNA326480) | marine metagenome | isolation source: seawater | place: Mediterranean Sea | collected 2009 | reverse complement strand
GAAGTAAAATGGGATATCTTTCGAAATAATTCACACGAAATTTATCCGAAGATATAAATTTAAAAAATTCTTCAGTAGAATCAATAGCAATACTTGTTTGCAAATCTTCTTCTTTTTTTTGTTGCTTTTTATTATAATATTCATCATTTACACGCACATGTTTTTTAATATATTTAGTTCTCCCAATATTTTGAGAATTATTAAATTTACGAGTTGCATCAAGCAATGAATATAAATTATCATGTGCATCATCATTATCTTTATCCAACCAAATCGCGCGCTCAAATGCTTGACGTGCTTCTACACTTTTCTGTGCTCTTAAAAATGCAACACCTAAATCATTCCATGATATTGAATTATCCACATATTGAACAGCAGCTTGAAAAGCACGTATAGAAAATGCATGTAGTTTACGCTTATCAAAAAATTTACCAGCAGCTTTGTGATCATCTTTCGGATTGTCAAATTTATACAATCCATTTATTGTTTTGCTATACATACTTTCAGCTTTTTTCTCCTCTTCTTTGGAAACTTTAAAGTCGATGAATTCATAATTTTTTTCTTTTGGTAAAAATTTAAAATGTTGATGTATGGAATTATCTGCAGCAAATGAAACAATAATACCAATAGAAAAAATGGTAATTACATAGACAAGACAATGCATATTTCTTTCGTTCGAATAATAATCGTATATTTACGCGTAGATTGATATATATATATATATATATATGTTTGTCTAATTTCTTTTTTTCTCTTGATTGATATTCTTATTATTCCAGGTATTCTTCGTTTCTATTATAATTATTAGTTTTATTAGTTATTGAATGAATGATGAGGAGAAGAAAAGAAGATCAGATGTAGTGCGCATACATATTATATGTATATCAGAATAATAATATTGAATAAAAAAGCAGACGACAATTAATACCCACATGAGAAAAAGATTAAAAATTGAACAATAGAAACAAAACCTTTTGGTAATTGTAACCCATATATATAGACTATATTACATCATAAAAAGAATGCACAGCAATAATACAAATAAAAATGGAAAGGTCAACGTACCATTTGTACTTGGACAATTATTTTCAGATCATCAATATTATAGATTATTTTATTATTATTTTCATGTATTTTGTAAAATTGGAAATTTAAACAATAATAATAATAAAAAGAAAAATAATAAAGTTATTGTTGGTGGCAGACGAGAAAGCTTTTCGCCTAAATCATGGCTTGTTGATAATCTTACACGAAAAAAGGAGAATGACATTGTTATGGACGTTTCTGATCTTGCAATGGCATTTGATAGAATCATATCATATGTTGTAAAGAATCCGCCGTTTTCAAAAGTAAGTCCATTTTCAGAGTTTGAAAAGCAAATTTTTGAGTTCATATTAGAGTATTTATTTAATTTTGGCTTTAAAGGCGCTGGTTTGTCCAATATCAAGAAATATATTGTTGGAAAATTTAACAATGGTAATGAAAGTGAAAGCAGCGAAGAGACATTGCATGAACATGTAGAAGCCATTTTATTGGCAAACTCTAGTAATGTCCCTGGTGAAGCAAGTTTATTTTATAGAGAAAAAATGAATAATAATAATGTAAATGATGGTGGCGATGATAATAATAATAATAATAATGGTACTGGTGTATATGTCTTGTCTGAATTTGTAAATAATAAAGATGATATATTTTATGCATTTAACGATGTATGCATGTCCGCAAAGTTACCACATTTATTATCGATGGTACCAATAGCACCAATCATGACGAAACTCATAGCGAATACAACATTTATTAATCATTTTGCAATTGGTAATGTAAATAACAACTTTAATATATGGTGCACACTTGATTTAGGGGGTAATTCAGCTTTACATATAATTGCAGCAATTTTTGATAATAATGTTGAATCATCATCATCTTTGATTAATAACGTATTGTTATCAATCAATTTAAATCTAAATCAAAGAAATAAAAATGGTCATTGTCCTTTACATATCTCATGTGCATTAGGCCAATATTATGGAATTCAAAGCTTTCTAAAGAATGGTGCAAATGCGGATCTTTCAGTATTGAAGTTTGCTATTTCAAATAATACTGATATTTCTTGCTTAAAGAAATTATTAGAATTATCATGTATTGATCCTGATATTGTTGAAAAATATTATACATCGATATTTAACGCAAAGATAAATAAGGAAAGTTTTCATCGTAAACATGATAAAAATATAAAGCTTTTAGTTAGATGGTATATGTTAAATACATCGTGGCCATGGACAATTGATAATAAAAACAACAAAGCACAGCCTACTATTGTGCCACGGATGGAATCAAAGACTTATTTAGTTAGATTAAAAAAGCCATTGAGAACGAAAGATATCCCACGCGGGGCTTTCTTTTCTGCGAAAGATATAAAATTGCTTGCAAATAATAATAAGAAAAGTGGGAAAACAAGTGATGATCTGTTTATCTATGAAGATTCGTTAGGTAAAGTTTTGAAAAGCAAAAACATTGGCTTTCATACTGTCGCATTAGACATGACGTCTGAAAAAGTGAGCAAACATTCATCACCAGATGTTAGTAAGCGTAAAACCATTTCAAATGAACAAAATCAAATGTTGAAAGCTGCGATTTGTACAAATGAGGTAAATGGCGTCTTATCCATGATTATTAGAGGTGCAAACGTAATTGGTCTTGAAAAAGAATGCATTGAGAAATCTATGAATCAAATGAATCAATTTTTTCGTCAAGATGGCAACAGTGATGATTTAAGCTATTTTGACAGAATTGCATCGACCAACTTGTCTAACTCAAATCAGTTTTGGATGCCGCTGCACTTTGCCTCATATTCCTCTAACGAGGATATGGTACGGTTATTAATTGGAAATGGCGCAAATATAAATGGTAAAAATGTGAACGGACAAACACCCTTACATTGTATATCAATGCTATCGATGCGAGTTGATTTACAAATAAATAGTAAACGTGGTCGATATCGTTCAGATCAAATATCAGAGGAGGATATAGAAGACTTCTTAGCAACGGAGGAAGTAATTAAATTAATAGAAAAAGAAACTTTAAATAAATCCATATGTACAACATTTGCCCTGCTTGAATTAGGAGCAAATGCCAATGTACTAGATAAATATGGCATATCCCCGTTGCACATTGCAGCCCAGCGAGGAGATCATAAATTGGCATCGTTATTATTACTACATGGAGGAGATCCAACGATTATTTGTGGCACTGATGCATATGAAACAACACAAGAGAACGATACCATCGACAAAGTTGTTGTTAGGGATGATGGAAATTTCCCATTCAATGGAATGTCATCATTGCATATTGCAGTGATGGAAGAGTACATACCGATTATTGGTGCTATTTTATTTAATCCACCATTGTATGGTTTATCCTCGGAACATAGCCTTCATAATTTCATTATGGCAGAATATATAAATGTAATAGATACAAGTGGCAGAACAGCATTTTTCTATGCTGTTACAAATTACAATCCAAGTATAACCGGATTACTAGCAAATGCTGGTGCTGATATAAACTTGAAAGATAATGAAGAAGTTACATGCATTGATATGATAGATTACAATTATGAGACAAGTATTGGCCCATGGGGTAAATATTTTTATAATTTGTTGATTTCCAATGGTGTCCAACTATCTCGGAAGTCTACCAGTGGAAAACATAAAAAATATGCGAATCAATTAAATGAAGCCCGACGAGTGTTTGAAATTAGAACAATAAAACAAGACGAGTATAATAATAAAAGTAGTGCAAATACAATAGATGAGCGAGTTGCACACCCTTTAGTATTTTGGGCAGAACCAAAATTATCACCAATATGTTTTTCATGTATACATGGTCATGGTGATACTCAAATGATGCTTGATGAGGAAAATAAAAATAATACCGCTGTGGAACAATTTCATTGTTTTTATTGTGGATTGTTATATTGCAATTATTGTTCATATTCTCAAATCGATAATGATAGAACATTCCCAAAATTTGTTGAGACATCAAATGGAGATCAATTGAAAGCAAAAGTATGTAAATCTTGCATTTTATTATTGTTGTAAAATTTTTTAGATATATATTTTATATATTTTATAAAAAAATGTACGAGAAGATTATCATTTGTGATGATGCATCATAGATTTATATACTCGTATGATGTAGTGTTAAAATTTCGAATGTATTACTGTATAAATGTCTAATTATTTTTTCATGAAATTTATTTACAAAAATATTAATATATATATATCAAAAAGACAATAAATTTTTATACTTCTGAAGTATACACTTCCGATGATGCCTTTTGCCATCGTTTAAATACAGTACGAATTGTGACAATAACCATTCCAAATGTTATAGCCGACAAAATGTAAATTAAATATACAGCGTTACCAGCTTTTGGATCATTAAAATCAACCAATGTCATGGCCCAAACAGTTGCCACAAATGTAAAAAATATGATGAATAATTCCCATGCGTGACCGCATGCTGCACAAGAAAAAATAGAATTATAGCGACGTTTAAAATTAACTCTGTATGCCATACCCATTGCCGTTCTCCAAGCTGATTTTGGTTTTAAAATATCAATTTCCCCAGCTACACGCATTGTATCAAACTCTTTCTCTGTATATGGACCATGGACTTCATCATTAATATCTCGTATATAATATCCATCCTTAGAGCCTGTAGATGACGCCATGAATATGAATTTACACAACAGCTACAATGATGAAGATCGTGTGCTTTATATATAGGTTATCTCTGCGTCTACATGCACTGATATCTATGTGTGTTTATGTTTATGTTTCTATTATTATTCATATTTTTCTTCTTCTTCATTTCTTTTTTCCGGTTGTGCGAATAATACCAGGTTAAGGTAATTACCAGATTGCCGCACGACGACGAACAACAGAAACACAACAAAAAACAACCTAAACCCGTATCTTCTCTCCTATGTAATATAATTAATCAAATTAGTATATATATATAATAGGATTATATATATCGATATTATTATATTGGAAGGAAGGAAAGTAAAATGAAATTCGATCTATCATTATACAAAGTAGATATATTATATATATGATAAAAAATTATATACGACATATTTAATCCCCATTACTACCTTTTTCTGTTCTCCCATCATTATTTGTACATACATATAAATCAACAATAAATATGCCTATTTTTGTTCATGGTCCAATAATGTATATAATGATGCTCGTATTATTGAATATTTATTTAATTTATGCATCTGCTCCTAGATTGCAATCAGCAAGGCTATTTGCTGAAGAAGAACGAACCAAGAGAAAAGAGCAAAGTTTAGAGGAAAATAGTAATTCAAATGCAAAATTTAACAGTATTAGTACCGACAATCCCTGTTTTGGTGTTGGGACGTTAAAAGGTGCTTGGGATGACAAAACACATAAATTTGTATCTTCGACCTGCGATATTGAACCTATTCGATTTGGATTATTTGAGGATCAAAGTAGTAAAAGTCGATTAAGGCTTGCACAATGTTTTAGTAACCGGAAATGGGTTGTTTTGATGGGGGATTCTAACTCTAGGGGAATGTTTAATATCATATGTGACATTTTAACTAATACATTAGGAAAGCAATCGGTATTTCGATTTGGAGGCGATGAAACAAATAAACACGGCGACGCGCGTTGGAGTGATAGAGAGTGCATTTTTCCAGGTTCAAAAACAGTTGGTCCTTTTCGATTCTCGTTTCGCTTTTATAATAATTATGAACGTTTTAAATCACATGTTGCTGACAAATTTCAACAAGACCTGGAACACGATAATACATTAGAAAAGCAGCAAATTCGTGGATCGTTGTTTGAACGGTACGTCGTGCCAAAAAAAAATGGATATCCATCAGTTCTATTGATCAGCAGTGGCCTTTGGGATTTAAAATGTGAAAGTGCAAAAGATACATATGAAGTATTAAATGAAAAACTCAAATCTTCGATTCAAAATATTCTTTTTTTCACTCCGGCTCGTGTACATAAACATCCGTTCTTAACAAATGACATGATTAAAGGAGTCCATGATTGTATTATGGAAAAACGTAATAAAGAATTAATTGATGTGATGGACAGGGTACCACTATTTGAAACACACAACCATAAGCCTGGCGTTGTTCCCATTCTTGATGTTTATTCTATGACTGATACAATGCCATTGGAATGGATGAAAGGTTATCATTATTCCGGGACTCCTAAAAACCCACTTGCCCAGACAGTTGTATCCTATCTTTTGAAATTTGTATGTAAATAAAAAAAATTATACATGATGATAAGAAGTACATTATCCGTACATAATATAATTGACGCTTTTTTCGTTTTGTGATTTTGTATCGAAGAGAGCTGTAAAATGTAAAATGACATTTTTTAAAATACTATAATAGAGAGATGTAAAAAAAATTGATGTGTTTTAATAAATCATACGTTCGTATATTTTTATAAAATTCAAATTATATTCTATCTCATAGATCTAAAAATACATATTTAATAAAATATGATGATATTATATATACGACGTATTATTTTTTAGATTATATAAATTTTACACCCAGATCTAAATCTACGAATGTCAAATATCATACGAGCGTAATTTTCAATTTCAAAAAGAAACTATAAATGTTCTAACTTTCAATGGTGTCAACAAAACATTATATTTTGGATACATTGGTAATGGCAATTTAGCATTGGGATTTAATGGTGTTTCACCATGAAATTGTAAACGACGTTTTTCCATATATTCTAATTTCTCATTTGCAAGTAGTGTTGTTTCTTCAATGGAGGAAATTTCATTGTTATCCACCATCAAATTAAATAAATCTGTTAAAGATACAGTAACAGGCTTTGATAATTCTACATCCTCATTGACTGCAAATTTATGCATTAATCGAATTAAAAAGGTATTTGTTTTATTTTTATATTGTTGTAAAGTTAATAATTTCACATTTTCCGGTAAGCTTTTTTTTAATGCACTGCCTGAAAATCGTTTGAAACTATTTACATTGTTAATACCACCATTTACATCAAAACCTAATAATATAGAACGAAACATTTTTTCACTTTGTACACGATACATCTTTGCTGCATGTTCAATGCTTGTTATGCCAACACGATGTTTCCCTCTAACAACGATACCAGGGCCATCTCGGTACCAATATCTAGTATCTGGAGCATGCCAACCAAAAATTCGAGTTTCATTTAACGGTTCTCCATTGGGACCCATTCCACCTCCAGGGTAGTCAAAACCTAGTAGCCTACGATGAACGAAAATGTCGATCAATCCAGAATCAAGAGAAGTTCCACCTTGGGATCTATCATTTAAAACCATAAATTGCCTCTTGTCATCCTTAATAGATATGACCGAATTAACGTTAACAACATTTGATGCAATTGGTTCCGTAACATTCAATTTAAATGTGTCCCTATGGTTTACAACTCGATCGATCATTTCATAGGCATTTGAATCAGTCGTCCAAGTATGCTTTGAATCAATATCGGTTTTAAAACGGCTAAATAATTCTTTGCTGGCATTAATACCAGTGACCGGAACAGGCCCCACACTCCATTCCATCTCTAAAATATCATCAACAAGTCGTATTGTTTGTGTTATCCAATCATCAAATATTTGAACAACTTCTATAATTTCATTAGTTGAAGACTTTATAACTGACAATTGTGCTTTATCACTAACAGGGATAGCATCTTCAGCTTTTGTTTGATCTGGTCTTAACATCCATGGACCTGAATTTTTTGCCGTATAATAATAAAACCCTTGATCGTAGATATTTGTTGTAATTTGGTCTATTTTATTTGTTAAGGATGTCAGTTTTCCTGTTACACTATTAAATTCAGCTTTTATATATTTATTTTCCAATGATACGACGCCAGTGTTATCGCCAGAATTATGTTTTTTTACAATTATTTCTCCCTTTTCTGATTCTAATTCCATTTTCTTTTCCAACGTTATTGCAAATGTCTCAAAGCCTAATGGAGGTAATGCAACATTAAAAACAATCACAGATGGCGCAGACTCGGAGGAAAAGGAAGCAGCTTCTTGCTTTTCACTTGCCCAACCGGTTGCTGGTAATAACGAAGAACTCACTATGTTGTTCTTCGACAACAAAGTAACTTTTGGAACTAATTCATTTGTTTCGTGGTTAACTACAGTTGGTACCCTTATGTTTTCACTACGTTTATACCCTAATGGATTATATGCAATCATATATAACGTATCCCCGATTTTTTTTAGCGAATTGGTAGCAGGTTCGCATATGGATACATTTAATTTTTTACATATAAGAAATGTCGAAGATGATTCTGTTAATTTTGAAAATGCTTCATTTACTACTACATCTGCCAAATCATTTCCTAGACTTAGATGTTTTGCATAGTCATTTGTCACATGTTGTCTAGCTGTTCCAGTGACAGCATCATGATGCGATACTAATGCAACCGCGGCTGATAGTGGATTTAAACCTTGTCCATTTAGTGGTGACCAACTAATTGAAGGTTTTGGATCTGGTTTTAAATATGCCCAAGCTTGTAGTTGCCTTGCTGTTTGCAAATAATTACTACTATATCTTTGATAATATTTCAACGTCGGCCTTGAGGTAAAATATCCAGACCAGTACATATGACCCCGTAATCCAGATTCTTCCGTCCAATCTTGTGCGCATGGTATGAAATCATCCGTTTTAATACTCCATGTTAAATTTTCTTGATGCTTCTCTTGAGTATATGTTACTGCATCTGAATATTTTGCAAAAACTCTTCCATCTGCATTGACAGCAGAAATTAATCTGTCAACATTATTGTACCATTCAAAAGCATTTTCGTATGCATAATCACAACCCATCATGTACATTACATTTTCACCTTGGCTATAAGTTGCATATTCTTGTACACTAGATACAAAAAAATCAACCTTTGCTTGTATATTTTCATCTTCTAACATTTGATTATTCATAATTGGCTCTCCATCAAATGCGCCACCCCAACCAAATACCGGAGGCGAACAGTATGCACCTTGTACAAATGCACCACTAAAAATTTCATTTTTTAAGCTTGGCGAGGCTCTCCATAACATTTCCATTTTACCATTTTTTCTTCTTTCAATCCTATCTTGATAATCGATCCGTGCAAAATAAAATGCATCAAATCCAACTTCAGCAGTTAACAGTGATGCTTGGGTTGAAGTATGACCAAATGGGTCAAGATGCCAACCAATTGTAGGAATTACATCAAATTCATCTTTCAAAAATTGTGTTCCAAAAGTTGTTTGATCAATCATTGTAGTAAAATGTAAGCATCCTTCATCATGCTGCGCCCATCCACCATCAACAAATACTAATTGCTTGTTTTTCACTAATTGTTTTACCACTTCTTTTTTACTTGTAGACTGTTCTTCATACCATCTTTGAAAAAAAGCTTGTTCTGCATATGTAAATTTGCGTGTCGGGTCAATATTTAAAGCAGCAACTACACTATCTAAAATATATTGACACCCAGCTTTCTGTATTGTACCATTTGCACCATAATAACATTGATCCACAGTTTTCAACCAACCAACATCCATATGGGAATGAGGTATAATATGTACATTTATTTTCTTACCAGCTTTATTTTCTGCATTATTATTATTATTATTATTACCACGATATTGTTCGTCTAATACATTTCCCATATCAATTTCTCTTTCCTCTTGTGTTATAGATTTAGCAATTGCATATTTGTTAGAGATACTAATACTTATAGATGTTATTGTCAATAATATTAGTACTATTGGTGACTTCATCTTGAATATGTAACTTTGTATATCTCTGTTTATGTATATATATATGTAGCTTTGGCTGTTTGTTTGAAATCCTAAATATATATATATTATATTCTCTCCATACAATTTAACTTTGTTGATGTGGCAGTACAGTGTATCCTTTTTTTTGTTTTTTTGATTGTTGTGTTTATGTTTTGGAATAAGGTGTTTTAACATCGGAATAGTATTGTGCTATTGTATTAAATTGTTTTTTTTTGATGCGCCGATTCTAAAAAATAAAAAAATAATATGGTGATGAGGATTTAGATTTAAGATTATCTCTACTACTATTTAATACTATTAATAGAATTAAATAAAAAAAAAAATGAATTATATTATTTATATTATAATAATATTATATTATAATTAGAATAATAATAAAGAAGTAAGAGCAAGAAGAGATCTACATAAAAAATAGAAAAAAATGTAAAGATATATATTAAGATATATACACATATATTAAATCATCAATCCATATAATAACCAGAGGAATATATCAACACATATAAGGATGGATTTGAACCAACAGCCAACGAATTTGAGAAAAGAATCCGTGGATGATGACCCATTAAGTATGTTTCTAGACAATGATGACAAAGAAGAAGAAGAAGTTGATAACAATAATAATAGTAATAACAATAATAATAATCAGCTACCTGCACCTTCATCATCGATGCCACCGGTCATACCACCCCGTCCATCTAATTTGTCTGCAGCAAATATAAATTTAAATGCCAAAAAGAATTTCCCACCAACATCAAAGTATAATTTAGGATCACAAAATAATAATTTTGATCCTATTAATCCAAATATACTGCACGGGAGCCCAAAGCGACGAACAGCATCACAACCACCGTTACCAACGAAAATAAGGACAAACCAATCGCATGTGACCAAAACCCCATCGAGTCTGACACCAAAGCCAAATAGACAACCATCAGCCTCTGATACATCATTTAATTATAATAATGGAATGATTAACAGTCTCAACCCACTAACACAATTTTTGAACATGTGTATTGAGAAACCGGCTACGACACCATTATCATCAGAATCTTTTAAAGATTGTATTAAATTATATCAAAGTGGTTCATATTTAAAATGTATTGAGACGGCAAAAACATTATTGAATCCTTCAGATGTAAGTGCAACACATGTTATCAAATTGCACAGCGAAGAATGGATCAATTTGAACTTTTTGAAACTTTTATCATATGTAAAATTAAATTTAAAAGATGAAGCATTGAAAATAATTGAAACCATTGGTGTGATTGATCAACATTTGTATCGTCGCAATAATGATAATGATGATGATGATAGTGGATCGACTGTACCATTTGCATTACGTATTGAAATTATAAAGTTAACAAATGGTAATAATAAACAAAATCTTGCTAGTAAAAATAATAATAAGAGTAAAAAGAACATTTTGAATCATTATCAACAAAATGCTGCAGATAGACTACGTGGTATATTGGCATTGTTAGACTCTGGTCGTGTCAGCGTACTAGGTGAAAATGGAATAAGGCAATTAAAAAAATTAGGGGTTAAAGAAAACGATATCTTAAATTTACGTTTAAAATTATATGAAACGATTATCTCCAAATTGTTAAAATGTGAAGAATATGGTGGTGCACATAAATTATTAAATGATGTGTTAGAGACCAATGAAGACGATGATGATATTAGTAATAATAAGTTTGGATTAAATTGTAAAAATCGTCTTTTGTTTGTTTTAAGTGCTGCACGTGTTTACATGCATATGGGAGATATAACAGCAGCAGAACGTTTATATAATAAAGGCAAAGAAATGGGAAATAATGATAAAATTGCTTCAGATGATGTTGACATAATTCAAGCACGATTGGGATTGAATTGGGGCTTATTGCTTTTTTCTAAAAGTAAATTTGAGGAGGCTATAAAAATATTTTCAGAAGTGATTGATAGATGTCGCAATGAAAATATGAAAAATAATAATGTTAATGGTAAAGAATGGATAGAATTGATGGTTTCCTGTGCAAATAATTTAGCTGTATGCGCATTAATGGGTGGCGATCCAAAACATGCCGTGAAAGTGATCGAATTAACATTGCAACATAGCATGTATCGCAACGTAAATATACAATTGATACGAAATTTGAATATTTTATATTCATTATTGTATAGCCCAAAGACAGCAAATTCAAAGAAGAAAGCAATTATTGATGCTGCAAAAACATTTGGTATTGATTTACCAACAAATGGTGTAACAATATGAGAGAAACAACAGACGACAATATTTTTTGGTCGTAAAATTAACATGATACGAAGCGTACAAAGTATGTATGTGTGTGTGCCTAATAATGCAACAAATACAAAGTTTGTATGCAGAGAAAGAGTGCATTATGATGAAAACATGACGCTTCGTAAAAATTTTTACGAATGTATGACATATCATAATGCATAATGCGCATTTAAAATATGACCCACGATCGATAAGATCAGGAGGATCCGTAAAAAAAGTACTATATAATAGGGTATATTTAAGTACAATATTTCGTATTCTAATCTATACATTTATACCACTTTAACATATATATTTCTACTTTTTATTGAAAAACATGTGTTTTGTTGTTG
>MDTB01204269.1_pt1 | contig 12487 bp, 15 predicted proteins | sample 811161 | NCBI WGS metagenome assembly MDTB01 (sample SAMN05326650, study PRJNA326480) | marine metagenome | isolation source: seawater | place: Mediterranean Sea | collected 2009 | reverse complement strand
TGTAACTTTTCCTAATTCAAAAGTTGGAGATATGGACACAGAATTATTTAAAGAATGGTTCAGAGCCTTTGCACAATCGTCAGGCATGACAATTCATGTGAGAAATTTGTATGGGGAGAATACGCACCATATAATTGAGTCATGTTATAAAGCCTTAGCAAGAGCGTTGCGGGAAGCAATGAGCATTGATGTGCGAGTAGAAGATATAATTCCGTCAACCAAAGGGAGTATTGGCGGCGATGCTACGGAGGTTTAATCAAATATGAGCGTAGCTATAATAGATTGTGGTTCTGGAAATTTAAGATCTGCAGCTAAGGCCTTTGAAAAAATGGCGATCAAAACTACGGGACAGGTGCATGTTACAAAGTGCCCAGATGTAGTGGCCAAGGCCAAATATATCGTCCTACCAGGCCAAGGTGCGTTTCCTGATGTTAAGAAAGGTTTAGATTCAATACCTGGGTTGCGCGACTCTCTAAAAGAACAAGTGGTTGATTGCGGAAAGCCATTCTTGGGGATATGCGTTGGTATGCAGTTAATGGCAGATATCAGTCATGAATATATGCCTACAGATGGTTTCGGGTGGCTATCTGGCGAGGTGTCTAAAATAGATCCTAATAAATACCTGAAACATAAGGAAGAACCGTTCAAAGTACCTCATATGGGTTGGAACTCTATAACAATATACGCTCCGGAACATCCAGTTTTAAATAATATTGATAATGGAGCCTATTTTTATTTTGTACACAGTTTTCAATTCAAAGTTAAGAAGAAGAAACACCTGATAGCAACTGCTGATTATGGTACTATGATCACCGCTGTTGTTGGGCGGGATAATATTATAGGCACACAATTTCATCCCGAAAAAAGCCAAGAAATGGGCTTAAGATTGATACAAAACTTTTTGACATGGCGTCCGTAATGGAATTTCTCTATGAATGGCAATGATAAATTAGAACAATCATCAAATATAATGGTTGAGTTAATCCATGACTTAAAGTCAGCCGATCTTAACGACCTTTGTGATGCGGCGGAAGCAGCGATCATTGATGGGGGAGGATTTGGCTGGCTGGCCTCGCCATCTCGAGATGTCCTAGAATCATATTGGAACGGCGTATTGCTTATCCCCGAGCGAGATCTATTGGTTGGGCGACTAGATGGGGTCATAGCAGGTTCCTGCCAAGTCCTCAGGCCTGCGAGAAATAATGAAGCTCAGAGCTTTTCTTGCAACCTTACCACCAATTTTGTTGCCCCATGGGCGCGAGGCCATGGGTTATCAGCCAAGCTTATTAAAGCCGCAGAAGCTCAGGTTAAAGAATACGGATTTGATCTATTAAATCTTGACGTGCGCGAAACTCAATTGGCCGCTATTCGGCTTTTTGAAAGCCTTGGCTATAATAAATTTGGTGAGCATCCATATTACGCAAGTGTCGGCGGCAATTACGTCAAAGGTTGTTTCTACTATAAAAGATTGTCGTAGATATTTTTGCTGACACGAAGGAAATTAAATGAAGTTAATTCCTGCGATCGACCTGAAAAAAGGTTCATGTGTAAGACTTTTAAGAGGAGATATGGATGCGGCCACCGTGTTCAATTCTTCGCCGGGTGAGCAAGCAAAAAAATTTGAGCGTTCCGGTTGCAAATGTTTACATGTCGTCGATTTGGACGGTGCATTTGCAGGGCATTCTGTCAATTTTGAAGCTATCAGTTCAATCTTGGAATCCGTTGATATTCCTATCCAGCTAGGTGGTGGCATACGAGATATTAAACAGGTTGGATTCTGGATAGATCAGGGCATCTCGAAAATTATCCTAGGAACAGCTGCGCTAATGAACCCTGAGCTTGTCAAACAAAGCTGTGCTGCTTTCCCAGGTAAAATAGTCATTGGAATAGACGCACTCAAAGGTCTTGTTGCGGTCAATGGATGGTCAGAAAATACCAATATGACAAGTTTAGAATTGGCCAGAAGATTTGAAGATAATGGTGTTTCCTCAATAATTTTTACAGATATCGATCGAGATGGGGCTATGCAGGGTCTAAATATAGACGCAACAATAGAACTTTCATTAGCCACTTCAATTCCTGTTATAGCATCGGGTGGTGTGGCCTCGATTGAAGATTTGCAATTGTTGAAGGCACGAGGTTCTGAGAACATAGAGGGCGTAATTTGTGGGCGCGCCTTATATAACGGGGCAATTGATTTGAAAGAAGGATTAAAAATCCTTAACTCCTAAATTATCGTGGAGAATTACTATGCTGACAGTCAGAATTATTCCGTGTTTAGATGTAAAGGATGGAAGAGTTGTTAAAGGAGTAAACTTCCTGGATCTTGTTGATGCGGGAGATCCGGTAGAGCAGGCAAAGATTTATGATAAAGAGGGAGCTGATGAGTTAACCTTCTTAGATATTACCGCTAGTAGTGAAAATAGAGACACAATATTAGATGTTGCTTCCAGGACCGCGGAGCAGTGCTTTATGCCCTTGACCGTTGGAGGGGGCGTCAGATCTGAAAAAGATATACGTAATCTCCTATTGGCAGGAGCAGATAAGGTTTCTATTAACACGGCGGCAGTTCAGCGACCGTTATTTGTTCAAGAGGCCGCAAACAAATTTGGTTCGCAGTGTATTGTTGTCGCAATTGATGCAAAGCGTGTTGATGGAGGGGATTTCGAAGTTTTTACACATGGAGGCCGCAGAGCAACAGGTATTAATGCGGTCGCATGGGCGAAGCAAATGGTTGATTATGGAGCAGGTGAAATTCTTTTGACCTCAATGGACAGGGATGGAACGAAAAAAGGATTCGATATTCCATTGACGAAACTAATCGCATCATCAATTTCTGTCCCGCTTGTTGCTTCTGGGGGTGTAGGCTCCATTGACCATTTCTCAGAAGGGGTTATTGAAGGGGGTGCCTCAGCAGTTCTTGCGGCTTCAGTATTTCATTTTGGCCAAGTCAGAATTTCAGACGTTAAAGCTAACATGTCGGCATTAGGGCTGCCTGTTCGGTTATAATTGGAGTTTAAAATGATAAATAAAATGGACGATCTCTATCATACGATATGTGAAAGAAAAAAGGCTGACCCCAAAGATTCCTACACAGCTCAGCTATTTGATCGTGGAACCGATGCTATAGCGCAAAAGGTTGGTGAAGAAGCGGTTGAAGCCATTATTGAAGCAATCTGCAAAAGAAAAAACGGTTTGATATATGAAAGTGTCGATCTTTTATACCATTTAATGGTCTTATGGGCGGATTCGAATGTTAAATTGGAAGATATTTGGGATGAGATGGCGAGGCGAACAAGTGAGTCTGGCCTAGAAGAAAAAACGAACAGAGTTAAAACATGACAAAAGAGATTAGCGATGGCAGATTATGATACGGACAATATTTTTGCAAAAATTCTTAGAGGGGAAATTCCAAACAAAACTGTTTATGAAAACAAACATGTTTTAGCTTTTGAAGATATTAACCCCCAGGCGCCAGTTCATGTTCTAGTTATACCAAAGGGGCCGTACATAGATATGGGAGATTTTTCAAAAAGAGCGTCAGAGGAAGAGCAGACCTTTTTTTCCCGATCTATAGGACATATCATAGAGATACTAGAACTTGAAAGACTGGGTTTTCGCGCGATAGCAAATACGGGAATTAATGGGTTGCAAGAGGTTCCTCATTATCACCTCCATATATTGGGAGGCCAACCATTAGGAAGAATGATAAACGTTGCATGACCTAGCCATCACAGTTTTGATTCGATAGCATCCCAAATAATTTTTGCAACATTAACGCCGCTAAACCGAGTAAGTTCTTGAATGCCTGTTGGGGATGTAACATTGATCTCTGTCAAGTGACTCCCTATCACATCAATCCCTACAAAAAGTAGACCCTGTTCTTTTAGCATTGGGCCGATAATTTCGCATATCTCCTGGTCTCTTTTCGTAAGCTCACATTTCTCTGCGATCCCTCCAACATGCATATTTGAGCGAGCTTCTCCAGCCGCTGGAACTCTGTTTATGGCGCCTATGGCTTTGCCGTCTACTAATATAACGCGTTTATCGCCCTCCCTTACTTTTGGCAGATATTGTTGAACAATAAGGGGCTCCTTATAAAAGTTTTCATATAGCTCCAAAAGCGAACTTAGATTTTCATCATTTGGTTTGATGTGAAAAACTCCAGCACCACCATTCCCATAAAGTGGCTTAACAATTATATCTTTGTATTCTTCCCGAAATAGCTCAACCTCGTTTCTATCGTTTGTAATTAAGGTTGGCGGCATCACGTCTTCAAAGTGAGTGATAAATAATTTTTCGGGAGCATTCCGGACATTTACCGGATCATTCACAACTAATGTTGCTGGGTGGACGTGTTCTAATATATGGGTCGCAGTTATATAGGACATGTCAAAGGGTGGGTCTTGTCTCATTAAAATAACATCTAAATCATCTTTGATATCTATTTTTTCAAACTCTCCCAAAGTGAAGTGATTTCCCTGCAACGGTCTAACAGCTAACTCTTGGGCCCGAGCGCTAATTTTTCGATCTTTAAAAGTCAGGCTTGTTGGCAGATAGTGGAACAATTTATGACCCCTCTCTTGCGCCTCCAAAGCCAGCGAGAAACTGCTATCTCCATTAATATCAATTGAATCAATAGGATCCATTTGCAAAGCTACAATAAGGCTCATATGATGCCATCCCTAACTCGTAAATAGTTAATTAATTGATGCCTATTGTTGCATCTGGATTAGTTTAAATAGCAGAAACTATTTCCTGGTTTTAACTCTTGTGAATTTGTACCTTTGATTATTGGTTACCCACAGACATATAATTTATGATATTTTCCACGTAGTTTATATTTCTAGCATGTTTAATTATTCTATTGATTTCCCCTTGGTCTCGAGCAATTCCGAAAATATAGACAATACCATTTACTGTATCGACACTGAAATTTATGAAATTAATGGACTGATCTAGAAGCAGTTGTGCTTGTAAAGACTTATTAATTAATAGATCTTTGGCTCTGTTGGTAAATGAGGTTTTATTTGTTACTTGAACCTCATTGATGACTTCCCCGACGCCGGCTGTTGTCCAGGAGAGTTTGGAAATTTCTATGCGATCCTGAGGATTTGGCACTGAGCCAGTGATGAGAACTCTTCCATTATCCACTGAAATTTTTACAGCACCAAACAGCTCGTGATCTTTTTGAAAAAGATTATGATTTATTTCGGTTTTTATTCTGAGGTCCGACGCCGAACCTTTTAATCCTTTTTCCGTTTGGCTTGCTGTTATTAAAGACGCGCCAGCTCCCACAGCCAACCCTAATGGAGAGCACGATGATAGTAGGATAGTCATTGTTATAATTGTTAAAAGGGGCAACAATGGCTTTCTAATTTTATAGAGGGAATCCAGTGACATATTGATTTCCTATTTTCTACTTTCTAGGTTGCATCTCTAACTTTTAAGGCACGTTCATACACGATGGATCGCGGTACACCTGTTGAATCAGTTGCAATTTTTACAGTATCGCGCAAACTATTATTTTTTAGAAGTTTACGCAAGAACGTCTCTAGGGCTTTCATGTCTGTGTTAATTTTTTTGCATGGAGGCCCAATCATCAGTACTAATTCTCCTTTGGGGGGGCCAGATTTTTTATAAAAACCTAGCAGGTTCTTGAGAGTTCCCCTTTGAATATCTTCATGTAATTTTGTTAACTCTCGGGCCACAGCTGCATCCCTGTTCCCCAAGGAAAAGATAGCGTCTTCCAGGCAACCAGTTAGACGGTTCGGGGACTCATAAAATATTAAGGTTGTTTTCAACTTTATGTTCTCAAAAAAAACCTTGCGGCGAGCCGCCGTTTTACTCGGTAAGAATCCGCCAAAATAGAATGTGTCTGGAGGTAGACCAGAAACTGCTAGAGCTGCGATTAAAGCGGTTGGTCCAGGAATCGATGAAACCTGGATGTCGTTATCAATACACGCCCTTACAAGTTGATAACCCGGATCCGAGATCAATGGTGTTCCAGCATCACTGATTAGAACAATGCGTGCCCCAGTCTCCAAGTCATGTATAATCCTTGGCCTCATTCTCTCGGCGTTGTGGTCATGATAGCTCGAGATTTTTGTTTCAATATTATATTTTTTTAAAAGTTTCCTTGAAACGCGAGTATCTTCACACAAAATCCTGTCAGCACCACGACAAGCTTCAATAGCACGTAGAGAAATGTCACCCATATTGCCAATGGGGGTCGAAACAAGAATAAGACTGGGCGGTGAACTAGTGCGTGCCATAATTTTGCCATTAGAGCCAAGTTTACTGGCTCTTTCTTTTCAAGTATTGTGGTTCATTAAAGGGCCATCTTAGGAGGCACTCTGTGATATTTAGTTTAATAGAGCCTGTTACAAGTTTATTTGCAACAACTAGTAGCCGGTCATCGAGTTTTTTGTGGGTGGTATTTATTTTTCTTTCAGGTTGTCAATCAGAACATCAAAAATCGTTAAAAGAGTCTGATCAAATTCAATTATCTGCCGATTCTACCGCGCCTGTTAAAAAGGTGCCGAGGAAAAGGAACACTTTGGATAATGTTAACGTGGATAATTATGAGAAGAAAAAAAATAATCTATACAGGGACAAGTTGGGCTCAATAGAAGAACAGCTCTTAAAAGCACCAGTCTTACCGGGAGGGGGAACTTTTCCCAGTAACTACAAAAAAAACCGACAACATGTAACTAAGAAAATAGGGGTTTTATTACCATTGTCCCAAAACTCTATGAGCGAAGGTAAAGCATTTCTTGATGCAATCCAATTGGCTTTCTTTGAAGCTGCTAATCATGATTTAGAGTTAATAATAATCGATACAAAAGGGGAGCCTGAAAACGCTGTTAATGGCGTTGGTTCTCTGATAAACGAGAAGGTAGGGTTAATTTTAGGTCCACTCTTTAGTAGGTCTACGGCGGCCATAGCTCCGTTGGTTAAATCAGCACAAATACCCGTCATAAGTTTTTCTAACAACACAAAAGTGGCTGGAGATGGTGTTTACGTTTTTGGTTTTTTGCCAGGACAACAGATCACCCGGATTTTGGAGTATAGCTTAAATCGAGGATATAGGAAAATTGGAACACTTTTGCCTACTAATAATTTTGGGGAACTGTCTTTGTCAGTTGCACGAAACACATTAGATGACATGAATGTTCAATTTGTGACAGAGCAATTCTTCAATCCAAACAGCCTTGATTTTAGTAGCGCCGTCAGAGAGTTCGCAGAATATGATAGCCGAAATCAAAGGTTAAGGTTACAGAAAAAGCAACTAAAGAGCCAATCGGATGAGATAGCAAATACTGCACTAAACCGACTTTCTGGCTTGGATACGTTGGGAGATCCATCCTTTGAGGCCGTCCTATTGCCATCGGGGGGGGCCGAATTACGCATTATAGCGCCATTACTTGCATTTTATGATGTTGACCCATCTCGCATTCGTCTATTAGGAAGCACTTTATGGGATAATGATAAAAATCTGCACTTAGAGCCCGCTCTGATCGGTGGATGGTACGCTGCGCCTTCACCCAAGCTTCGAAAAACCTATGAGGTTAAGTTCGAAAAGACATTTGGCTACTCGCCCCCACGACTATCTAGTTTAGCGTACGACGCCATGCTTCTCGCAGTTAAGTTAACATCTGGAAAAATTGGGATGAATGATAGCTCTACGTTGATAACAGATCCAAACGGGTTTCTTGGTGTTGACGGAATAGTGAGATTTTTGAAAAATGGAACAAATCAGCGTGGATTAGCAATCCTAGAAGTCGGACCAGATGGCGTAAAAATAATCGATAAAGCCCCAAAAGTTTTTGCTCAATTTAATTAACTATATTAACGGAGTCTAAGAGACAACGGACTACGCCATTCAGCCTTTGCCGGCCTGATTTTGTTGCGCTCAAATAAAAATTATCTATCTTCAGGTAGCCTTCGTTTTTAAGTAAATAGAGTGCCTCTGCACCGAACAGTTGGTCGAGGGTTTTTCCAGTAAGTTCCTTTAATTTTTTAAGAGAGACTCCCTCCCTCAGCCTGAGACCCATCATGACGGTTTCTGTGAGTTGTTCAGAGGTGTTAAGTATATTTTGTTCTACGAGAGCATGTTTATTAGTTTCTACGTTTTTTAACCAGGAAAAAGGTGATGTGAGTGAACGCATAGCTCTGCGTTTTCCTTTTATATCTGTCAGCCTGCTGTGTGCTCCCGGACCAATGCCTAGGTAATCTTCAGACCGCCAGTATATCATATTGTGCTGGCATTCTGACCCTAATCTGGCATGGTTTGAGATTTCATAATTTTGTAATCCAGCAGAATTTAATCTTTCGTTGGTAACTTCGTAAAAATCACCTGCAGTTTCGGGACTAGGCATGTCAAAATCTCCATTCTTATATTGAGAATAAAACGCCGTGCCTTTTTCAATGGTAAGCTGGTATACTGAGATATGTTCACCTGCAAATTTTATGGCCTGCTCCAATTCTGAAAGCCAGCTGCTAATGGTTTGTTGTGGTCTTGCGTAGATAAGATCGAAAGAGACCCTATCGAATGATTTGTGAGCAGCCTCAAGCGCATTTATGGCATCAAGCCGATCATGACCTCTTCCTAGAAACGACAAAGCTTTATCGTCAAAAGCCTGAATTCCCAAAGATACCCGATTAATACCAGCTTGTTTGAAAGATTTAAAAGTCTGGTATTCGATAGATGAAGGGTTTGCCTCTAAAGTTATTTCTATTTTCTGTTTTACATCCCATATATCTATCGCTAGTTGAATAGTCTCAAAAACGGTCTCGGGTTTCATCAAAGAAGGTGTTCCTCCACCGAAAAAGATGCTTTTGAGTTTTTTGTGACCTAAATTTCTAGATAAAAAAGTTAATTCGTTGATAAGCGCTTTTTTCCAACGATTGTGATCTACATTGTCCACAACATGGCTATTAAAGTCACAATAAGGACATTTCGAGAGACAAAATGGCCAGTGTATATATAAGCCAATATTGGAACCAATCTCCTCGCCGATCATCTTATTCACTCTGAAGGTATGATAGAAATTTTGCGAATGCTTTAGCGCGATGGCTAATTGAATGTTTTACTTTTTGATCAAACTCGCCAAATGTTTCATCGTAACCGGTAGGTATGAATATTGGATCATAGCCAAACCCGTTGTCCCCTCGTGGCGGCCAACAAAGGGTGCCGTCGATTGAGCCTTCAAAAATCTCTACGGTGTTGTCTGGCCAGGAAAGTGCTAAGGCACAAAAAAAACTAGCTGATCTCGGTGCATCGATCTTGAGCTTTATATCTATTTCGCATAGTGCAGCGTTAACCTTTGCCATCGCCATGGAGAAATCTTTGTCGTAACCAGCCCAGCGTGCTGAAAAAATACCTGGCTGTCCGTCCAGAGCGTCTACAATTAATCCAGAGTCATCGGCAAAAGCGGGAAAACCAGTTGCAGAGGTTGCAGCTTCAGCTTTCAGTCTGGCATTTCCTGAAAAGGTATTGGCGATTTCATCAGGCTCAGGCAAATCCAGATCTGCAGAGGAAATTAACTCCAACCCCAATGGCTCAAGTAAGTCACGAATTTCTCTAACTTTTCCTTGATTATGGCTTGCTATTATTAGTTTGTTCGAGGGTTTGATTTTTTCTAAAAACAATTATTCAAGCCTGAGTGTGTGTTTTTGGAGTTTCACCAATTGACTTATGCCACTCTCCGCCAATTGTAAAAGCTTATTGAACTCGCTTTTGTCAAACGCTTTGTCCTCTGCGGTAGCTTGCACCTCGATAATTTTATTAGTCCCGGTCAAAACGAAGTTTGCATCCACAGCCGCTTCGGAATCTTCATTATAGTCAAGATCTAATAGCACTTGCCCGTTGTAAATCCCGCATGAAACGGCCGCGACTTGGTCCACTAGAGGAATAGTTTTTATTAATCCATTACGTTGAATATTTGATAGTGCCAAATATAGCGCAATGAAACCCCCGGTAATAGATGCGGTTCGGGTGCCACCATCGGCTTGTAGCACATCACAATCAATTCGAACTTGGCGCTCCCCAAGCGCCTCCATGTCCATTACCGCTCGCAAGGACCGCCCGATTAGTCTTTGTATTTCCAAAGTTCGTCCACTTTGTTTTCCGCGAGACGCCTCCCTATCCATTCGGGTGTTGGTGGACCGTGGTAACATACCATATTCTGCGGTCACCCAACCCTTACCGCTATTCCTCAAAAATGACGGGACCCGTTCATCAACGCTTGCTGTGCAAAGGACATGGGTATCGCCAAACTTTACTAAGCAAGAGCCCTCAGCATGCTTCGTTGCATTGAGTTCAAATGTTACTGATCGCAGCTCATCGAAGCTACGACCAGAAGGCCTTTTCTCGTGTACATTCATTTTCATTTTCCAGCAGTTAGAACCCACAACCTACTCTCTTAAAGAAAAAAGATCCAGTTTGGTTAGAAAAGAATTCGTTATCCAATTGCAGAAATCAGATTATCATAACGTTGACCTTTTTTGATTAGAACCATACGCTGTAGGAATGGTGAAACAAGGAATTTCAAAGCTAAGCGAACGGTCTAAAATAGTCTTTCAGCATGTTGTAGATTCTTACTTAGCCTCAGGAGAACCAGTAGGGTCTAAAACCCTCTCTCGAGTGATGAATACGACCCTATCGGCCGCAACGATAAGAGGTGTAATGGCCGATTTGGAGGAAGAAGGTCTTTTATTTTCTCCACATACATCTGCAGGTCGATTGCCAACAGATTTTGGACTTAGAATATTTGTAGACGGTCTTTTGGAGCTGGGAGGTGACATAGCATCAGACGAAAGAGCGAGTCTCGAAGGCCAATGTTGCTCTGCGGGGCGAAATTTTTCTGAAGTGTTGGAAGACGCAAGCACAGCACTTTCAGGACTTAGTGAATGCGCTGGATTAGTAATTTCACCAAAATTCGATGCTCCCCTGCGTCAAATAGAGTTTGTTCCATTGACTGATAGGCGCTCATTGGTGGTAATGGTAACGAATTTGGGAATCGTTGAAAACAGGGTTATTGAAATTCCCAATGGCTTGCCAGCGTCTGCGTTGACACAAGCTTCCAACTACATAAACGCTCGTTTAGCAAACTTATCAATGGAACAGGCTCAAGCACAAATATTAAATGAAATCAAATTTCACAAAACTGAGTTAGATACGCTGACTAACAAAGTCGTCGCAGATGGGGTTGCATTATGGGCTGGGGGAATAAAAGGGGGCTCTTTAATCTTGAGAGGACAATCAAAATTACTGCATGATGTAAATGCTATGGAGGATTTGGAGAGAATAAGAACTCTCTTTGAAGCTTTGGAGAAAAGAGAGAGTATATTGAACCTTCTAGATGCAACAGGTGAAGCGGAAGGAGTACAAATATTCATTGGCTCTGAAAACTATCTGTTTAAAAATGCTGGCTGTTCTATGATAATTGCCCCTTATCATGATAAGAAAAAGTGCGTTGTAGGAGCGTTAGGGGTGATTGGGCCACTTCGTATGAATTACGCGAGAATTATACCTGTTGTTGATTATACATCAAAACTAGTAGGAAAATTACTAGATTGAGTTTCGAACGGTTGTAAATGTATATAAATTGCTTAAATGACAGTTGAGAAGCAATTAATGCTGGGCGAACATAAGAAATGACAGACAAAAAGCAGTCAAAAAGTGAAGAAATTGATCCAGACGATCCAATTTTAGAAGGAATTAGCTCTGGAACTGAAGATGCGTCGAAAGAATCGGCGGAGGCTTTAGAAGATCAGGTGATTGAATTAAAGGATCAACTTCTTCGGTCGGTTGCCGAGCTTGATAATTACCGAAAAAGAGCTGAGAGAGAGAAAGAGCAGTTGCGGAAATTTGGAATAGCAAACTTTGCGAAAGACCTCTTGAGTGTTGCCGACAACCTCCGTAGGGCAGTCGACTCTGGGCCTACAGATTTAGAGGGGGCGGATGAAAGTGTAAAAAATCTTATTCTCGGGGTTGAGATGACCGAGAAAGAGCTCTTGAGCGCTTTTGAGAAAAATGGGGTTCGGAAACTTGATCCAATTGGAGAAAAGTTTGATTATAATTTTCACCAGGCTATGTTCGAGGTCGAAACAGACAAAGAAGAACCCGGCCTAGTCATGCAAGTTTTACAGCCGGGTTATGCCATAGAAGATCGAGTGTTGCGAGCGGCAATGGTGGGGGTGTCTAAATCTAATATACCAGATCAGCCAGAAGGGGTTGATGAGAAGGTTTGAGCAGTAAAAAACAAGTGTGTGGTTGCAATGGCGCGCTAGTTTTTCCCAAAATGATAATCTGATATCAATAAACTTTAATGATGACGGTTGAAGCGTCCGACTACGCTTCCCATATATCGAGAATCGAGAAACGTAAAGTTTACAAACGTCCATTCAAAATTCTATCAACGATTAAGAATGTTAATTACGAAAAAGAGGTTTTTATGTCTAAAGTTATTGGGATTGATTT
>MDTB01150344.1_pt1 | contig 12487 bp, 15 predicted proteins | sample 811161 | NCBI WGS metagenome assembly MDTB01 (sample SAMN05326650, study PRJNA326480) | marine metagenome | isolation source: seawater | place: Mediterranean Sea | collected 2009 | reverse complement strand
TTCCTCCTTAAGTGGAAATTTTTTACTATCACCATAAACTGAACTTGATGATGCATAGAATGTGCATAAACATTTTTGTAGCCTTGAAAATTCTAAAACTTTAGTAAATGCTACTATATTTTCATCGATATATCTTTTTGGATCAGATGTAGAAAATCTTACTCCAGGTTGAGCAGCTAAATGGAAAATAAATTTAAATTTTTTTTTATTTAATAATTTAAATGTTTTAATATTTTTTAAATCAAGTTTTAAAAATTTAAAATTTTTATTTTTTTTTAATTCTTTAACTCTTTTCTTTTTTAAAATTACCGAATAATATTTGTCAATATTGTCAACTCCGTAAATCTTATAATTTGTATTATCCAAAAATTTCTTGCAAAGAGAAAATCCTATAAATCCAGCGGCTCCTGTAACTAAAATATTCATCTTAATTTCTTATAGTTCATAATAATTTACTTTAAATAAAATTTTTATTAATAAATCTAATAATACTATTAACTCTAATGTTCCATGAAAAGAAATTTGATGTTTTTATAGAATTATCTTGAAGTTTTTTATAATTATATTTATTAGATGAAACCTTTTTTATGGCTTTTACCCATTCATCTACATTTGTGGAATTGCAAATAATGGAATTTTTATTATTTTTTAAAATGTGAGAATAACTGTTATTTTTTGAGGCAATAATTATTCTTCCAGCGGCCAAGTAATCAAATAATTTTAGGGGCGACATATAATTAGAAAGATTTGCAGATTTATGATTTCCATATACTACTTTTGAGTAAGGCATTAATATTATTTTATGTGACCTAAGGATTTTAGGGATTTTATTGTATTCAACATGACCAAGTAGTTTCATATTTTTGATTTTTCGAGACTCATTTATCATTTTTTTTGATGCTGTCTTTAAGTCTCCATAAACATAAAAATCAAAGTTTTTAGTTTTTTTTGCAATTTCCTTAATTAATTCAATTCCTTTTCCTTCAAATAAACTTCCTGTATAAACACATGAATTTCTATGTTTAATCTTATCTTTTAAATTGAAATCTTTTAGATCTACACCATCATCAGAGATTAAAAAATTTTTATTTTTAATAAAGAAATGTTTATTTAAATTTTTGTTTATTAAAATAAATTTAGTTTTATCTAATATTTTTTTTCTGAATAAACAAAAAATTAATTTTGTAAAGCCAGAAAGTGGTTGATGAATTTCTAAAAAGTTTTTTAATCCCATGATTGAAAAAATAAAACTAGATATAATGCTTCTGCTGTAAAGTATTTCTTTTTTACCTTTTAAAATAAAGAAAATTTTTAGTGCAAAAATAAATCTAAAAAAAAAATTCAAATTATTTAAGTTTTTGAAAACTTGTATTATTTTGAAGTGATTTTTTAAAATATGGTTTTTTTTTAATTTTTGAAAAGATATATTATTTGAATTTATTATGTATAAGATTATCTTATATCCTTTTTGGGAAAACTCATCACACATTTTAAGGACCTGATGTTTATAAGCTGATTTAGATTTTAAATTAATTTCAGCAATGTAATTAATTTTTTTGTGTTTAATATTCATTAAAAATGGTAAATATGTAAAATGCTTTTAAGGCAAAAAAAAGATTTAAGCTATGAAAATTTAGATTTTCCAAAAAAAAATATTTTGAGTGGTGGAAATAGACTAAGTCTAAATTATGAAAGCAAAAAGCAAAATTTTTCTATCATAACAGTTGTTTTAAATAATGTGATTAGTATCGAAGAAACTATTAAATCTGTAGTAAACCAATCAGAAGATTTTGAATATATAGTAATCGATGGAGGATCTGATGATGGCACTTTAGATATAATTAGAAAATACGAAAAATATATAAATCTATGGATATCAGAAAAAGATTATGGGATTTATGATGCAATGAATAAAGGAATAAAGTACTCAACTGGTAATTATCTGGGAATTTTAAATTCAGGTGATTTATATAATCCAAATGCTTTGTCAATAATAAGTAAATATTTAGAAGAAAATGCAAATTTAGATTTCATTTTTGGTACTGTCTTTAAAAAAAAATTAAAACACGGTTTTAATAAAAAAAAAATATATTGGTCATTTGATTTTTATCCAAGTCATTCCTCTGGTTTTTTTATATCTAAAATTGCTCAAAAAAAAATAGGTCTTTACAATACTGACTTTAAATTGTCAGCAGACCATGATTTATTTTTTAGACTAATTAAGGGTAATTTTAAAGGTACATCAACAAAAAAAAACGAGGTCATAGGTCAATTTAGAAAAATTGATGGATCGTACTCAAGTACATTTTCTTCTGAGGAGCATGTAAATGAAGAGATTAAAATTAGATTAAAGAATAATCAAAATAAATTGGTAATTTGCTTAATTATCCTTAATAATTATCTTAGAAAAATTTTTAAAAAAAGAAAATATTCAATTTCATTTAAATTAACATTTAATTTAATTAAACATGTCATTAAACAAGCTTAATATTTTAAATAAAATTTTAAACATTTTTGGCGCTAAATCGTATAGAAAAATAGATAATAAGAAAATTTTAGATATTATTTCGCTCTTAAAGCCCTACAATACAGAAATACCGCTAATAAGAATAGGTTCTGATGGTGATGGTGGTTATTTGGTCCCAGACGTGATGGGCGATATTAAATTTTGTTTTTCCGCAGGAGTTGGAAAGCTTCCTCATTATTTAGATAAAAAAAATGTTAAAAAGAAAAAAGAAATATACCTGGAAAGCTATTGGCTCAAATAATACCCAGCAATTTCTTATATAAACTTTTCTTAATATATAATGCATTACAATACATTCTCTTATCATTAAAGAGATTGAGTTTTTTATCAATCGCAATCATTTTGTAATTATTAAATAAGTTTTTCTCTATATTATAAAAATCTAAACTATTCTCATAATAATCGCCCATAGTGATCTCTACCTCAATAAGACTAAATATTTCTTTTTTAATACATTTGCTAGCCCCTTTTAAAACTTCGGTCTCATTACCTTGGGTATCAATTTTTAAAATATGAACATTCGATAATTTATTTTTTTTACAAAATTCATCAAGCGTCAAAACCTTAACAGTTTGTTTTTCAAAACGTTGACTTGATCTATTTAGTTTGTTCAATTTATAAAAACTACTTAGAACATTATTTTGATAATCAAAGAAAATTTTTTTTTCATTTTTTTTACCTATTGCAAAATTAAACAAAAAAATATTTTTTTTATTACTATAAAATCTAGATAACTTGCTAAATGCATTATTGCTTGGTTCTATTGAATAAATTTTTGAATTTTTAAATAGTTTCTGAAATCTTTTTATTGATTGCCCAGTATTAGCTCCGATATCAATTATATTTAATTTTTCTTTTTTAAAGATTTTATTTATAGCCTCATCAAAGTTCTTTATTTTATCTTTTTTTATTGAGGATAATCTATATCCGAATAAATTAAATATTTTTTGAATGATAATTTTCATGGAAACTTGGTTATATATATTTAAAATTTAAATCAATGTAATCGTCATATTCATTCCATTTTCCGATAAGTTTTATAGGAGATATTTCATACTTTTCTTTTATTAATAAATTCAAAAAGTTAGTCATATCAATATTTTCAAATTTTTTAGGATTTTTATTTAAAAGGCTTTTATAAAATTTTTTAATTTTTGGTAGAACATTTTTTGAAACTTTAATAACACCAACATATCTTCCATCAATTTTATTTATATTCTTAGTGGATTTTCCTAATTCTACAATTTTGTTATTTACAATACTTAAGCTTTCAGAATCTGAATAAAGCTTATTTTTTTCTTTCCACATTTTTTTCCACTTAAAGTCTATAAGAGTTGAAATATTATTTTTATCTTTAATAAGTTTAAATATATTTTTTTTATCATATATAATATCAGAGTAAGATATCAATATATCTGTATTATTAATTTTTTTTAAAGTATTAAACAAAGTATAGACCATATTTGTATTTCTGAATTTTTTATTAAAGGAATATCTATATTTCATGCCAAATTTTTTTTTTATAAGATTTTTTTTAAAACCAGTTGCAAAAATTATATTTTTTTTTTTATTTTGTATTTAAGAAAATTTTGGACACAATTCTCAAGAATTGTTTTACCTTCTATTTGAATAAATCCTTTTGGTTGATTTGAATGAAGTCTTGATCCCAAGCCAGCACAAAGAATTATAATTTTCATTTTTTAGTTTAAATTTCCTTTTCATCCCAGTTGAAAATTATTTCATCTTTAACTTTTGATGCAAATCTTCCTTGATAATAATCTCTATTTAACAATTCGGTATCTGTAAGTTCTCTTGTAAGATTTCCCTTCATAATCTCAAATTCATTTACTTCATCTTTTACATAATTATTTAAATCATTAATATTCATTTTACAAATTCTCGAAATTTCTTTGAGCTGCTTCGAATTTGCTGAGACTACTCCATCTTTTGTGCTTTCTTTGGGCAAAATAGTAAAGTGTTTTTCAACTATTTCAGCTCCCAAAACTAAAGATCCCGCGATAATCTTATATTTGTAAACTTCAGGATTTGAATGATCGCTTATTCCCACTTTTGAGGAAAATTTTTTTAAAAAATTTATTCTGTTTAAATTTGCGACTTCTAGAGTTGTTGGATAAATTGAAATACAATGTAAGAAAGCAAAGTTAAGGTTATTTTTTTTCATAATTTCTGATGTTTTTTTTATTTCTCTATCAAAAGTCGCGCCAGTAGAAATGATAAAATTTTTAGCTTTTACTTTTTTTAGATCATCAATAAGTTTAAAAGATGCACAATCAAAACTTGAAATTTTGAGTGTATCTAAATTCATTTTGTTCACTAAGTTAATTTTACCTCTTGTAAATATTGTTGTCATCGGTTTGATATTATATTTTTTGCAAATATTATGAAAATTTATTTGCACTTCATTACTTAAGTCTAATTTTTTTAATCTATCCAATTCTTTTTGGTAAGGTCTATTTATAACTTTAACCTTGCCTCCCTCGTTTATTCCATTTTCAAATCTTTCCCTAAAAGTAAGTTCGTTAGAATCTATTGATTGAATTTTTGCATAATCGGCACCAGACTCCGCTGCAGCTGCAACCATTTCTTCAAGTAAAACCGTATCTCCGTTGTGATTTTGGCACAATTCTGCAATTAAAATAGCCATAATTCAAATTAATTTAATTTTTTTCAATTCTGTTTTTAATCTTTTTATAATCTTTTTTTGTATGAATATCGATTGCATTAGTAAAAAAAATTCCAATTTTAGTGCTTAGAGTTTTTTGGAAAGCTGCTTTATAAGTCATAATTCTAAAAGCAGCATTTTGAATGTTATCTTTCCCAACAGAAATTAACTCTTTTACTGGATAATTTGGGAACATTTTTTTTTTGAAAAAATAAATAGCATTTTCTAGATCCATTAATCTAGTCTCAGGAGAGTTAGCTTGATAAGAAATTACTATTTTTGGTTTAATTTTTTTTCTCTTTAATGCTTTTAATACATTAACAATTACTTCTTGTTTTTCAACATTTGGCTTAGCCAAACTTGCTGGCCTCTTGATATAATTAATATTATATCTTTTACAAATATCTATTATTTTTTGACTTTCAGTAGAAACAAAAAAACCATCTATTTTTTTTGATTTATCAACTTTTTTCATTGAATAAACAAACATTGGTAAATTTTTTATTGGCAAAATATTTTTATATTTAAGTCTAGAGGAGTTAAACTTCACTGGCATTATTAAAATAGTTTTCATATATTTCTCGATAAACTATCTATTAACATTTTAAGTTCACTATAGTTTTTATTTCTCTCTGGGTGCCACATAATAAAATAATTTATTTTATTAAAAATAAAAAATTCCACTCTTTTTTTTTTATCTAAAGCCAAAAATTCAAATTTTTTTTTATTCATTAGTTTTATACAATAATCATGATAACTATTTACCATTTCGGTTTGTTTATATTTTAAAAATTTTCTTTTAAAAAAAACTTTATGCGTGGTTCTCATATTATTTTTACACTTTTTAATTTTAAAACCTTTTAATTTACAAAATAATTGTGCTCCTCTACATATACCTAAAATAGGGATTCGATTTTTTAAACTTTTTTTTATTAGAAATGACTCTGCTAAATTTCTTATTCTTGTATCATATTTAGATCCAACAACATCAGAGCCACCTGTTAAAATCAAAATAGACTTTAAATTTTTTTTTGTTTTAAATTTTTTTAATATATTATCTTTGTCACATGGTAAGATTTCATAATTAATCTTATACTTTTTGAAAAAATTAATCCAATAATAATCAACAAATTCTATGTATGTATTAAAATATTTTTTTATTGATGAGGTAATATAAACTTTCATTTTAGTAACCTAAATTAATTTTCTGCAATTTACAATCAATCTCAATATTTTTTATATTTAAAAGTTTATTAAAATTATCTTCACCAACTCCAATGGCTGCCGGCAATTGTTTTTCTTCGCACCTGATTGACATGTGGGAATTCACACCACCAAATTTTGTAATTAATCCCTTTATATTTTTTGAAAATATCCAATCATATCCTGGGTCAGCATTTTCAATAATGATTATTTTATTTTTAATATTTTTTTTAATTTTATTACCATCCAAAATAACTAACTCGCCCCTAATAAATTTTTCAGTTATAAAATTTGGTTTTGATAAAAGTATTGACGATATAAAAAAATCATTTTTTGAAACTATTAGATAAGGCAATTTAATAAAATTATTATAAAAATTTCTTTTAATATTATTCGCACTTTTTTCTTTAATCTTTTTATAACTTATTTTATTTTTTAGTATTAAATTTATATCTACATTATGTAAAAACTTATAAGTTTTATTCTTTTTTGAGTGAAGTCTAATCAATTGAATTGCATCACTTAAAGTTCGTGTGAATAAAAACTTATAATTTTCTCTTAGTTTTAAAGATTGTAAACAAAAATTTATTAAGTGGTTAACTGAAAATTTAAATTTATGAGATTTAATTGTTGAATTAATATTTTGTTTTTCTTTTTTAGTTATCAATAGATCTATGTTTTTATTCTTTATTTCGATTAATTCATCTAAAACTCTTTTATCTAATTGATAAACATTAATTTTACCATTGTATCTTTTGTTGAGAATATCATAACTATTAGGTCTTAAATGATAATATTTTTTCGTTAAATAGTCTTTGTCTCTTCTTTTTTTACTACTATGGTCATATATATAATCATTTGATACCGTCGAAAGATTACTCAAAATCTTGAAATAGCTTTTTTTGCTTAACACTTTTAAATCTACTAATGAATTTAATATTTTTTTTGCAATAAATGCACTTCTTGCTAATTTAGCAAAGGGCAAAATACCCTTAATTTTGCACTCTTTAACTAACAAATTTGCAAAATTCAGCTCATCTTTTTTTTTTTTAAGGTAATTTTTTAAAATATTTGTCCTATATTTTTCAAGATTTACCAAATCTAGGTTCATATCAAGGTAATCTTTTTTGTAATTATTTATTAGTTTTTCAGTCAAATCTTTTAGATTTTTGGAAAATATTTTTTTTTCCTTTGAGTTAAGAAATTTATATTTTGATTGTATTTTATTTTTCAAATTAAAATAATAGCAATTATCAGAGATCTCAAATTCAACTTTGTCATGAAAGTATGGTTTTTTTTTCAATTCCTCTAACCAAAAATTTACAATTTTTTTTTCAGTATTAATTTTTATACCCTTGGGTAAAAATGAGTGAAAAGATAATCTTAAATCTATATATGGTTTTCCAGCAAATGAGTACATCAGATCAGTTTTTAATAATTTTTTGTAACCCATTTGATCCCTTGCATCTGCCCAAACTTTTTTTGTAACTAAATTTTTGTACATCGAGTAAGAAAATAAATGTGGCTGAAAACCAATAATCTCAGCAGGATTCCAATCTGGCATAAGTCCAAAAAGTGGTTTATTTCCATAATTAATATTATTTTTTTTTATTTTTAAATATTTATTTTCACTTTCTTTAAGCTTACTAAAAAAACTTTTTTTTAAAATTTTTTTCCATTTTGCTTGGGTTGTAATTGGACGGATTTGTAAGATATTAACTTTTAGATTTTTATCTATAGCGAATTCAATATCTAAAGGATGATTATTATATCTTTTTTCTATATTTTTAATTGCTTTCACTAAATTTCTAAATTTTAGAGATCTTATTCTTTTTTCAGAGTCTCTAGCGGCATATAATACTCTAAAACTATCTTTATCTCCTGATGTAACAGATGATGTAGAGTTGGATATATCATTATAATTTATAGTGTAATATGGAGAACCCTCCAAAGTAAAATTTGTTATTACACCACTGCAAATTGAATTCTGTAAATAATTTTGAAGTATAAGATAACTTTCGTCATAAAATTTTTTGTTTTTAGTAAAATCCTTATATTGTTTTTTTATGTTGGATATTGATTTAATTATGTTTTTTTTTTCATTTTTTAAATTTATAAAACTATTAAATTGACCTGCTAAAGATAAATTTGAGGAATCTTCTTTGAAGAATGATGATCTTACACATATTTTTTTACCTAACCTTTTTTTAATAAGCTTTAGGAAATATACTTTATTTATGTTCCAATCTTTAACTTTGAAAACTATAAATTTAGGAATTTTAATATTTTTTATTTTAAGTAAACTTAGATTTTTTAAATTTTCAGCTTTGTTATAAAACATCTTAAAAATGTTAATTTTGGTATTAGTTTTATTAATAAATTATAGTTTTTTTTCTTTTTAAATATTTAAAAATTTCATTATTTTTTTTTAAAAAAAATTTTTTTGATCCATTATTATCTAATAATAAATCAATTTTTTTTGGGTGCTTAAATGGTAGATCAACCCCTACAACATTTTTAATTTTTCCACTTAAAGCCTTTTTATATAAACCTTTATAATCTCTAGAGAGTAAAGATTTCAAGCTTGCTTTTATATAAACAAGCACACAATCTAAAAGGTTTTTTTTACACCAGTTTCTATATTTTTGAGAGGTAATATTTGCACTTATAACAAGATTAATTTTCTGATTAGATAAATATTTAACAAAAGCAGTCATTCTTTGTGCATTTTTATCTCTATCCTTAATTGTATATTTTAAATCATTGCCGAATAAAGCTCTAAATTCATCTCCATCAAGAAAAACAGTGTTTTTATATTTTTTTTTGAAACTTTTAAAAAAGTGTTTACCGAGCGTAGTTTTACCAGATCCTGATATACCAGTTATCCATAAAATCATTTGCAGATTATTTTTTTTTACAAATATATAATGGAGACCTTTTTATAATTTTAAAATATCCATTCTTTTTGATTTCTTCATCGTAAATTTTTTTATATTCGTCCCAAAAATTATCAACTAATTTTATTCCTCTTGGCTCTACTCCGGAAGCTACAAATCCCATTAGAATTTCCCAATCGGTAACTCTTAATTCTTCCTCTTCAATTTTTTTTTCAATTTTAAAAGAAATTGGCAACATTTTATCAGCTATTTCTTCAGTAAAAGAATCTATAATTCTATCTGTTGGAAAATTTTTATCTAAATTTCTTCCTATTTCGTAAACATTTAACATATGCCTTTCACTATTAGTAGTAATACTACAAAAAGAGGATGATTTATCATTCAAACAATTTTTTAAATTTTCAATTGATTTAACCTTATCACCTGCGTGGTAAACAACGTTATGACAAAAAACTATATCAAATTTATTTTGATATTTTTTTAAGTTATCTATGTCTGCTATCTCATATTTTTTTTCTGCATCTATATCTGCGGTATTAATTCTTTCTTTTTCCACCATTGCTTCTGTTGCATCTGTAAAAGTAATATTTAGATTATATTTTTTAAAATTGTTTATATTTTTTTTCCAAAAGACCCCTGTTCCACAACCAACATCTAAAACTTTAATTTCATCATTATTTTTCTCAAACTCTGATAAATCATATTGACTAAATATCCATTCATGGAAGCCAATCTCATTTTTCGTAAATTGATGAATCTTAATTCTAGCTTCTAAATATTTAGTAGACTTGTACTGTTTCTCTTTTAAATATTGTTTATTTATTTCTTCCTTCATATTTAAATAGTAAAGATTTTCTCAATACCTTCTATATCTCTTTTAAAACTAATAATCTTATTTTCTTCATTAAAACTTAAGCAATACATATCTGGCATACTGATTTTTTTCCAGTCATTAAATGTAAAATTAGTATCTAGAAAATACTTTAAAATAATACCAATTGAATTACCATGAGAAATTAATATTAAATTATAATCGTTTTTATAAAAATCATCTAAAATTTCATTCATTTTATCCTTAATTTTATTAACGTGCTCTGATTGTGATGCACCGTTTTCAACCTTGAAATCTTTATCGCTCCACATTTTTTCAATTATTTGGTGTTTAGATAAATTTTGATCTTTTCCTATATTTATCTCCTCTAGTGACTGGCTTTTTTCAATATCAGCAGCCATATCTTGAGATAGTTTTTCTATGGTTTGCATTGCTCTTTTAAAAGGACTTGAAATAATTTTTATTTCTTGATTTTGAAATTGAATTTTAATTTTTTTACAAAGTGATATGGCTTGAATTATTCCGTCAGAGTCTAAAACTCTTTCTCTATCAGAGCCTTCCATTTCAGCTTTTCCGTGTCTAATTAAATATAAATTTTTTTGGGCCATTGCAAGTATTTTTTTAAATTTTTTTCTATAAGTTTTAATTCCCTATCTGTCAAATAAATTTTTGCTTTAAAAATATTCTCTTTTGATTTGCTTATATCAAATTTTTTTTTTTTCAAGTTTTTAATATTTAGAAATTTTAAAAGCTTTTTTGACTCTTTCTCGTGATTTAAAATAAAATTTTCATATTTTATTTTAATTAAATTTTTATTATTTTTAATTTTACCGTAATTTTTAATAATATCTTTGTACCATTTTATGAACAAATCTACATTATGACCAGGGTATGACAGTGAGCCCCTTTTTTTCATACTGGCAAAAATACTTCTAGGGTCTCGAGTAATTAAGATAATTTTTCTATTTCTAAAAAATATTGATGATTCTTCTGGCTCCCAAAAGTTTATTGCTTGATCTATAACATAATGTTGATGCTTTTTATTAGATAAAATTTTTAAGGAATTTTCTAACATTTTTTGAGCTTCTTCAATAAATTTTGTTCTATTAATAGGTATTTTCATTTTCAAGTAGTTTGTTTTTTGTGCTGTTTTAAAATTTCTAACCAATCTCCATTGAATTTTTTCTTTTAAATTTAGCCCTAATCTAAAGTATTGAGGAAGACCATAATATTGAATTTTAGTTACTTTTTTTAAAAAAAATTCAACCTCTTTAAAGAATGCTTCATTGTAAATAAATTTTTTCTTACCATTTTTTTTTATTGAAAGCTTTTTTAATTTATGAAGATATTTATCAAATTCTCTAAAAACATAACTTGCATTATTTATACTGAAATTTTTATACAAACCATTATAGAGGCTATTAAGACCCCCTGGGTCAGAAACAAAACGAAATTCTGTTTGTTGATCATCGTCAGGAAAACTCTTGAAAGGACTTTTGAAATCATTTCTAAAAAGAAGAAAGTCATATATTAGGCCAGCGCCACTTAATCCAGGACTTGCTATTAATGCTTTTATTTTTTTCACCGATAAACTATTTTTCTTACCAAGTTTTTAATACTGATATTTCTCGAGGTAACTTTTTTTGATTTATTCAATTGATCATCTGCTATTTTGTAAATTTTACAAAGACCTGATGAAGTAAAATCAAACGATAGTTCTATTATATCCATGTTGGTATTTAAAATATCAAGTGTCTTTAAAAACGTTTCATAATTATTTATTTCAGAATTAAAATGATCTCTTTCATTATTTTTGCTATATAATATCCAACTAATATCATCGATAAACATACTCCCATTAAGCTTCAAATTTGGAAAGTATAAGTATATTAATTTTTCTACATGTTTTGCGTTATGGAAACTGTCGATATAAATAATATCAAATTTATCTTCTGACTCTTCAATTATCTTCTTATAATTATCATCTCTTGTGTGAATAAATTTCCATTTATTAGAATTTGAAACTTTAGAACAATCATCTATATCTACAGAATAAAGTTTCCCATCATTTTTTTCACAATAATCTAAAAAAAGATTTGTTGAGACTCCGTGTCTGACACCCAACTCTAAAATTTTAGGATTTTTAATTCCCTCTAATATGGGAATCATATTTTTTTGAAGTTTATAAAGGTACTTGGATTTTTTTTTCATAATATATTTTTCAAATTTTATTTTATTTCCTTATCAAAGCAGTAAACGTCTGGATACAATTCAGTTATATTAATATCTTTAATTTTTAAGTAAATCATAAAATTCTTAGATTTAACTTTAATTAAAGAAATATT
>MDTB01052105.1_pt1 | contig 12487 bp, 10 predicted proteins | sample 811161 | NCBI WGS metagenome assembly MDTB01 (sample SAMN05326650, study PRJNA326480) | marine metagenome | isolation source: seawater | place: Mediterranean Sea | collected 2009 | reverse complement strand
TGTCGCAGCTCTCATAAGTCAGCTAGATTTTGTTGTTGGCCCTCTCACTTCAATACTTTCGATGGCAGGCGCTCTTGGCACGCGATGTTTTGGATTGACACTGACGAAAGACTGGACCGGCTTGGGGACTGACAGTTTCCTATGGAACCCGACAATGACTTGCCTTTATAAAGAAACGTCTACTTCCTGGAAACCATTAATGGACAAGGTTGCGGATATGATTGGGGAGTCGTAATTCTTGCAAACCACTTAGACATTACGTTGTTTGGGATCGTGCATTTAAACCAGCCATTACCTGCCTATTGATGTTAATTAACCCATCGAGCCCAGCAGTGTTGTCTAAAACTCTGCAGGTTTCTTTTGAAACCCAAATCGCCAAACTTATCAGCGACCCCTTCAAATCAGCGGGCAATTGGTTTTCCGTTGAACTTACATCACACCTAAAAACATGCCAAACCTTCTCATTCCAAAGAGCCGCATCATATACTTCGGATAACTTACTTCCGTCAGCACTTGCTTTTATTAGTGCTCCGGTTACCCTACCAAGTATCCTATACTCCAGGTCTCGGTGCGAGTCATTTGTTGGCTGAACCTTGGCGTATGCAGCATAACCTTGCATATTATCAATTTCTTGTTATTTCAACTATAACTCAAAATCATCGGTTGTCGCTTACTGCCCCAAGAGGCCCAATAAAATCTGAGGTTGCTGGTTAGCTATACCTAGGACCTGGACCCCCAATTGCTGTCTAACTTGCAGTGCTGTTAATTCAGCTGACTCTCGAGCCAAATCAGCATCGACGATATTACCGAGACCAACTTCAGTAGAATCTACAACGGTAGATAAAAAGTCTGTTTGGAAGTTGAGTGCCCTTATTTCGGAACCTAAAGCACCAAGTGTTGTATTTACTTGAGTTTCCAGAGATTTATATTCAGCGACAATGACGCTCTGCGCATTACCAGCATCACCGGCAGCTCCAGTAACTCCAATGGTAGCTCCCGCCAAACTTCTTATCAAATGCACGAGACTACCAGCCGAAGCAGCAGCCGTAGATTGCGCGGATAAAGTCAAATTTGTTCCGTTAAGATTGGAAATTGTATCAACATTCGTAGCGTTACTAACAAGGAGGTTTCTCCCATTGAAATTGGCGTTATCAACAAAAGACATCGCTTGCGACAATAATTTGTCAAAATCAGCTTTAATAATTGCGCGTTGAGCGCTAGTGATGCCGCCATTAGCTAGTTCAGTTAACTTTTGCCTGACATCAGTTAAAAGGTCAGAGATAGCGGTCACGCCAGCCAAGGCCACATTACCGATCCCTTTCGAGTTATTTAGCCCTTGCGTGATTGCCCCCAAAGCTTTTACATCACCCCTAATACCTTGAGCGATAGCAAAATTAGACGCATCATCCTGCGCGCTGCTAACTTTAAGGCCAGTCGAAATTCGCTGTTGCGTCTTGGATAGCGACTCATTAGTGCGTTCCAAGTTGCGTAGTGCAACAAAAGCCTCTGGATTTGTAATAATACTACTCGACGCCATTTCCCATCTTCCCTTCTCACATTCTGGTGAGGGTAAAACAAAGTGCCTTTCAGCAAATTTAAAGTTACCAAAACCTATTCTTAGGTAGTTGGTCACCCCTCAATTAATAAACTAAGACAAAACGATCTTAGCTAACTCAAAGCAAAGAATGGGCCAGTTTTATAAAAATCGTACTAACTATATGTTTTAATTGATTTATTTTTTGTAAAAATAATTGACCGTCGTTAAAAACAGGTTTGTGGCATTGAACTGAAGCAAATTACTTCAATAAATAGTCAATTTTTCCTAGCTTCTAAACGGTAGCTCGCCAAATTCCAGGAAATGCCTAGTAGCAAGCCCTGTTCTCTCAGCTACAACTGATGAATAAAAAACCTCGTCTGATTTTAAAACAGGAAGGCAATTACCAAATAAAGGGTCAGTTTTCGCATCAGATCTGAAATTTGGATAGTAAGTTGATATAGTCGGCACACCTAATGCGCATGACAGATGCAATACGGAGGAACTTGGGGCAATCACTAAATCGAGACAGCTAATAAGTGCCGCAACTCCATCCAAATCTTCTGTTTGATCGAGATCCGGAATCTCGTGGATCTTAACACCTAATTCTGTTTCAATTCTAACAATATCTTTGGTGAAGTCACCATATTGAAGACTAACCAAGCAATAATTACCCTCGGGAAGACAAGAAATCAATTCATCTAGCTTTGCATAAATGAATGGTATTGGCTCAGAAAAAGCACTACGCCAACAGATACCAACAAGCGTTTTTTTTGAAATTTTATTCAGCGCATATTTAAACGTTTTTATTCGGCCAGGATCAGCCTTCAGATAACCCTTAGATCTTACTGGTTCGTTCAAAGAGTATCTATACACAGCAGGTAGATCACCATTCAGTACATAGGACTTTATATTATTTTTGGCAACTACTTCGCGGTAGTCGTAGAAAATCTTATTATTCTCTTTGTAGTCAACCTGTCTCGAAACAACCTTTATGGATGGAAAGCTCCTCTCAAAAAGTTTCTTCCACCGGCTATCGCATTCTACGACTATTGCCGTTTGATCCTGCAAAAGATCCGGGAGACAGCTCAAATATAAAATCTCATCTCCTATTCCTTGCTCCGAGCAAACTAATAGTTTTTCCTTGCCACTATCACCTGTTTTCCATTTTTTCTCGGGTAATCCAATTCGTTTTGGGGCACCTACGCTGTTAAATCGGGCTTCCCAATAACTCCAAGCCGCCTGTTTTTCGCCCATGGCAAATAGAGATTCCCAAATTAAATGGTTATTAGTTGCGGAGCCGGGAAAAATAATCGAAACGATTTGGGAGATAAAAAGAGCCGGCTTAAATTTCCCAAGCAGAAGGAATGCATGACTTAGCGTATGATAACACTTGGATGAGCTCGGTTCTAAAATAACCGACCGCATAGCACTTTTAAGGAATTTAACCCGAAAGTCATGTCGCTGGTATTCTAAACCTAACAAATACCAGAACGCACTATCAGTCACCCTTACAATCACTGTTTGCTCCGCCCACCTCAATACCTTGAACTCCTGTGGCTCGTTCTTAATGAGGCTAATACCATGAAGTTGGGGGTAGAATTCAAAACGTTCTGGTGCAAGAATAAGTCCCTTTTTGGCAGTCTTCAGACCGTCCTTACTATTCTGAATTTTATTATATATTCGACAGAGTTGGAAATAGGGCTCGAGTGCAAAGGGATGTTTTTCAGAGGCAAGATTAAATTCCTGGATAGCCTGCTCATATTTCTCCATAGATTGGTAAATAGAGCCAAGCTTTAACCGTGCTATCCACGAATCTTTATCGAGGTGAACAGCTCGCTTTGCCGGAATGTAAGCTTCTATTGTGCGCCCTTCTGTCAACAGGGCACTTCCCAAATTAAGCTGAGATTCAAATAGATCATTTTTGATAAACGTGGAACGAGAGTAAGCAACAATAGCTTTATTATTGTCTTCCATGCCACTCAAGGCTGCACCAAGTCTATTATAATATACTTCATTATCCGAGTTTAGTGCTATTGCTTTTTTCAACGTATTCACAGCCATAGCATGACAACCCTGTTGATGGAGCAATGTTCCATACAAGTTTAGGACAAAATGCTGAACTTGGTTTTCCTGAATGACCTCTTGATAAATCAACCGTGCTTCATGGAGCTGACCGCATTCATGTAATTGAAGGGCTTTCTGTATTTTTTCCGAGGAGTGCTCATAACCCACGTTATATTGATACCTTATTTTACATTGATAAAATATTCACCGTCTGGCGGTTTTCTAAACTTTTAAACCTTAAAAGTACTGGTATTGGATCTAGGTGCCAGTCCTTGATTACCGCCGGGTACTGATCGATTTGGGCCTTCGGAATTTGCAGAACCGCTTAAACCCTTCATTATATCACGGTTGACGGCTATGAGCATGTCAAGGTCACTATCACCATTCATTGCCAACTTAGTTTCTTTCCCGACCCAAATCGCCAGACTCAGTATGCCACCTCTTAGTTTCTCAGGAAGTCTATTATCGGAACTTCGACAATCATCCATAAAAGCGGCCCAGACTTCGTTATTCCAATTTAACGCTTCTGCGACTAATCTCATTTTCTTAGGATTAATACGCATGTCCCCGTCAGCTTCTTTAGCCTCGATTAAGGATGCTGTAACTTGAGCCAAAAGACGATATTCTGTATCACGATCGGACGACGTTTTGTTTAAAGCCTTTTTATACGCGTCAACTCCGGCCATCTACTTATTCGTCCGATACATTCGTATTATTGACTTTGAGCATCTCATCTTCATATTTAATCAGAGCCTTGCAGGTTTTCATGGCTCTGTAATAGACTTTGCTGTTCACGTCCTCGACAATATGAAGAAGCGTTCGTCGAACTTCCCCAAAAGTCGTCGCGTCCATGAATGCTTCAACCAAGGACATGAAAGTATCTCTATATTTTCCAGCATTTTCCTGATCGAGATACATTACAAGTATGGAAAAATATATCCTGCGCGAGGCGGTGTTTGCCTCACTCTCCTGCATCACATCTTTCCCAAGAAGTATCGTGGCCTCATTCTGAAGAACCAAAGAGGCCCCTTTATTGCCAGCTACCATCACAGCGCCGTTGACAATAAATTTCTCTCCAGATTTAACGTTTATTTTAAGCGGCATCTAGATTCACTTCCATAAACTATTATCCTATACTCGCGTAATAGCGGAATCGTTGTCAAATAAAAGGTTCATTGTGAATTCTTTAAGCAGAATCAATCTAATCTCTAAACATCTGGGAAATTATAGAAATTAAGCTAATTAAGCTAGATTTGAACAATTCACAGATGTAGTGTTTCGTTATCACAATACAAAAGTAATAATTATTATCCAATTTTTCAGATAGTTATGTTGTTTAATCAATTCTTTACATTAGATTTTTATTTAAACCCTCAATCGGAATTCCTATCTTAAACGCGCTAATTTTGCCTACAAAAACTAGGTTTTATTCTAAAAAAAAGTGTATCCCCTATCGATATTTTTTTTTTGAAGCCAGCGCGGTAATCTACAAAATCTGCGAATCAAACGAATAAACATTATATCAGCAGGCCAAAAATTACTAAAAAAATAGCTTTCTAAACGCAGAAAACCCACAAAAAAATAGGCGGATAATACTAATTATCCGCCTATTTAAACGCTGGTTATCTAAATAAACCAAGTAATGATTGTGGTCTTTGGTTAGCTATCCCAACAGCTTGCACAGCTAATTGTTGCTGAACTTGCAGCGCCGTCAACTTTGCTGACTCTGCAGCCAAATCCGCGTCGACGTAGGCCCCTAGTAATTCCTGACGGGCAGCCTTTACGCCTTCAAGAAGCTGGGACCGACGGTCTAATTCCTCGGATTTACCTCCAAGCATCCCTAATGCCGTACTGACATCTGCTTCGAAATCGGCAAATTGTCCGATTAGTGTGCTTCCTGCGTTTGCTGCTGTCCCCGTCATAGCAGTTCCCTGTAAAGAGAGTAACCCTGCGAAAACATCAACGGTAGCGGTAGTGGAAACAGTTAGTTGACCTCCAGCGGCAGTAGCGATACCCGAAATTCTTGGGTTGATATCGATCGCGAGAGCAGTTGCCCCAAAACCCGTAGCGGAGAATAAATCGACAAAGGCGCCGGCCACTTGATCCAAGTTAGCCGTTCCCCTAGCGAAATCTTTTCCCTGCGACAACAAATTATTAAAATCACCTACAATTTGGGTCCGTTGCGTCGAGGATAAAGTAGTATCCTGCAGTTCAGTTAGCTTCGATTTCAGTTCTCCCACTAACCCGGAAATCGCCTCAGCCGCTGCCAAATTGTAATCGACAATTCCTTTAACTTTAGTAACTGTTTTATTTACGGCCTCAATAGACGCTATTTCACCTCTGATCCCTTGCGCAATAGCAAACGATGAAGTGTTATCCGTCGCAGAGGCCACTTTCAAGCCAGACGATATCGCATTCTGAGAAACCTCGAGTTTACGATTGACTATCTGTAAGTTTTGAAGAGCCGTGTATGCAGACGGATTTGTATAGATAGAATTATTTACCATCTCTATTCCCTTATTCTAAGGTTTACGGGCTTTTTGCCCAAAATACGATCGTAGTTTAATACCAAACCGCACACTTAGATAATTCAGGTAAATCGCAGATGTCAAGATATTTTTTTTAGGGAATAGTTAAATTAAATAGTAATTATGATTTTATTTTATTTTTAACAAGAGGAAAAAGTACGCGATCACTCCCTTAAATAGGTACTTTTATTATAACTTTTTCTATTTGAGTGGCGTTTATTTCAAAAGAGACGAAAACCGGAAAAGAAGCGATCAACTTTCCCGGTTTTTTTCTTACCTGCGGAACAAACTAAGTATCGTAGTTGGACGATCGTTAGCTATCGAAAGTGTTTGGACTGATAATTCCTGTTGGATTTGTTGAGACGTTAATTTGGCAGATTCTCGGGCTAAATCTGCATCCACTATGTTACCTAAACCCTCATCGCTTGTATCTCGAAGTTCCTGTAGGAAAATTGTTTGCTGCTCTAAGGACCGAACTTCGGCACCAAGAGTACCCAATGCTGCGGCGACCGTGGACTCCAATTGGTTAAATTGATATGCGATGACGCTCTGTGCATTTGCTGCTGTGGCTACAGTAGCTCCTGCAAGGCTTTGCGCCCATCTATCCACATTAACTTGCGCTGTTAAAGTCAGCGAGCCTCCTCCTAAATTTGCCAGTGTAGAGACGTTGCTGCCAGTTGATGTTAATAATGCAAAACCGTTGTAAGTCGCATTCGCTATAAAACTGCCTGCCTGGGACAATAATTCGTTAAAATCTGAAGTTATAATAGTTCGTTGAGAAGATGAAATACTGGAATTAGCCAATTCAGTAAGCTTTTGTCGAATATCAATCAGTAAATTCGACACAGCGGTCGCGCCAGTAACCGCAACCTTACCAACCGCCTTCGAGTTGTTCAATCCTTGCGAAATGGACTCGAGTGCACGAAGTTCGCCCCTAATGCCCTGCGCAACCGCAAAAGCGGAGGCATCATCTAACGATGAAGAAACACGTAGCCCGGTTGAGACCCTATTCTGTGTGACATCTAGTCGACGATTAACGGAGTTGAGAGCCCGAAGCGCGGTGAACGCGGACGGGTTGGTGTAGACTGAGTTTTGAATTGCCATTTTTCTGTTCCTTTTTCTAAGGTTTGGCCCGACTTCTGTCGGGTTTTTTTACTGTACCAAAGATTATTAGCATTATAATTTATATTTGTAAAGCATTTTATTTAAATTTTTATATAAATTTTTATAATTCTTTTACTATTATTATTTATTAAATAAAAACAGATATTTAGATTTATATATATAATACGTATTTTATAAACAATTTTATATATATTTATTTGACTTTAATTTTATTGGGAATTTTTTACCTGTTGAATAAGCAAATAATGCCCAGTATTTTCTTATTTCAATTAAAACCGTTTCTCCGAAATTCTAACCCATTGAAAATACTGGAATTTCTTTTTAGACGAGATGGCCTCAATCTTGCTTTTTCATTAATAAGTTTAAACAAAGAGGCAAATCAGATGTCATCCATAGAAACCATAGATACCAATTCTTCTCCAAAACTGAGGAAGCCTCAACAGATAACAAATGGGATGAATTTCACTCAACTCTTCAATTCGGAGATACTTGCGACGATTAATTCAAGACAACTATCAGACTTAGGATCACCACGGGAAACGCGTTCGGAACAGCCAGATATCATCAGAGAGCCAGATATCATGAGAGATGCAGAAAACCGTTCAACGAAACGCGAGTTTGAGAAAGTAAATTCAATACATCACTCCGAGAAAGATAGAAACTTTCAGACACCAAAATCTTCAGATGTCGAGAGTTCTCCGGCTGAGTATATGAATGGCACTAGAGATTATAAGTCTGAAGAAATACGAGTTGGTAACAACAACAAGAGCGCTTTAGGTGGTGATGAGCAAACAAATGCCAACACCTCTGCTAGAACTGATTACAACGAACCAGGAAATCTACAAACAACCCGGAACATATCCAGTCAAACTAAAGAAACGCCAACCGCAGGGATAGAAAAAACCACAAACAGTGTGGCACTTGATATACAAAACATAACTGCGACCGACACGGCTGATAATAGGCTCATATTAAGTCACCCTCACTCGCTGAACTTTCAGATAGCATCTGATAAAACATCGACTGATGGATCTAAAATATCAGAGGCAGTAAGCAGCATCATTAAACCGTCCCTATCGGCGGCAAATAAAGACACAACTGTGGCTTCTATACCTAATGATGCGCAGGTGCCTATCTCCCAAAAACTAGACAGTAGTGAAACTTTTGTATCCGGTTTGCTTCCGGGCTTGCAACAAATGAGCGAACAAAGGCCTTCTAACGCTATTGATCAACCCAACGTAAACACCACAGCAGGCAAGCAAATATTGGATATTGCGACGGTGTCGAATAATAAAACACTGCTTGAGCCGAAATCTTCAGTCACAACAAAACTCTTCAACACGGATACTCAAATCAAACAAAACCCAATAATTAATAATGGCTCGATTGAGCTTGCATCCCTCGTAAATAAAGCTGTACTTACGGAAAACAAGCAAATCAAAGTGGATAACGTTATAGGCCAATCCCAAAGTGCAAGTCTCAATGATAAGAACATATTATTGTCATCAGCCTCCAAATCATTGGAACGAAACAAACCGCAGACAGAGACGAGACAGGCTATAGATCGGGGAAATATCTCCCTTGATTTAAAAAACGAGAACAGGATGCCGGGTTTAAAGCTTAGCGCCTTGGAAGGTGATATCTCTGTCCGTGTAATTGACAACAATACAGCAGCTCGCGCTTCTAATGCGGCTGGTAACAATATCTTACAAGCTCAAAATGGAGCGCAGACGGGAGATAATAACGCCGCGCTTTTAAATAGAAATGGAATGGCGCAGCCACTGAGTTTTTCGCAACATCAAGTTGAAACAGGTCAGAGTAATCTTCAAACAAATAGCTTAAAGCCACTTCATGTAGGCGCAAATACTGGTGAAAATAATTCAAATTTCGCTCAAAATGGTTCTAACGGCCACTCCTCTAACGTGGTATCAAATACTGCTAATCAACCTAACGTAACACCGATAAATGGTCTGGAAAGCCTCAAGCAACATGCGCTTAAACCAGATAGCTCAACCAATCATCCAGCTGCAACAAGGCCAACCGGTTCAGCTTCATTAAGCACACAAACTAATCAACCCACGGCGCCAAATACTTTGGCTGGGGTCAACTCTAGCAGCCCACAGCACACAAACAGTGTTCTTGCCGCTCAGCCAACCGTAACTAACTCGCGGCCAAGTGCTGCACCTACACCAACAAATCAAGTTTCCGTACAACTATCAAAAGCAATTCAAAATGGTGATAATAAAATTAAAATCCAATTAAGACCTCAAGAATTGGGTCGTGTGGAGGTTAAGCTTGAAATAGCAAATGATGGACGCACCAAAGCGATGATTATAGCCGAGCGGCCCGAAACACTCGATATTCTCCAAAGGGATATTCGGGTATTGGAACGGGCTCTCCAGGATGCCGGATTAAAAACTGATCAAAACTCCTTATCCTTTGATCTTCAAAGTCGAAAGGATAATTCTGATACTCAACAAGCTAGTTCGCAGAATTCTGATGAAGATATTAATTCGGATGAGTTACACGACCCCCTCATTCAAGAGAATGATGCAGATTTAATATCTGCGACGGCGATCGGGGTCACTCCTGATGGCTCGATAAACTTGTTAACGTAGGAGTGAGATAATGGATCTAGCAGCTATAAACAATAGTAATGCCGTTGGTGGCGCAGCTAAAACCGCTCGCACTGGATTGGGTGAGGATTTAAATACATTTTTGATGATGTTGACTACGCAATTGAAAAACCAAGATCCCACCAACCCAATGGACACGCACCAAATGACGGCACAACTAGTGGACTTTGCCAATGTTGAACAGCAGATAGCACAAAATCAGAACCTGGAAAATTTAGTTCGGTTACAATCAAATAATGCCGATTTTGGCGCGTTAAATTATATTGGTCGATCAGTCCAAATTGAAGGTAATGAAACGCATGTAGGTGCCAATGGCACAACCTGGGGCTATCAGATAGCTCAGCCCTCTACATCGGTGGATCTACACGTTATGAATGCTAAAGGTCAACGTGTTTATTCTGAAACTGGAAATTTGGCGAATAGTATTAGACATGAATTTTCCTGGAATGCCAAAGACGGACAAGGAAACGCGTTAGACCCGGGTAACTACTCCCTCATGGTAGTAGCAAAGGATGCAGCCGGAAACGTTATCGATAGCACCGTGGATAGCACTGGCTTGGTAAGCGGCATTAAATCAAATACTGCAGGCCCAAGCTTATTATTAGGAAAAGATATAGAGGTCGCATTAACAGAAATAATGAAGATTAAATAAAAAACAATTTAATTCAACTAAACGGCAAAAGGCCAATTACTGCAAGAATGCAAAACTACCTTTGGAAAAGAAAGAACAAGGCGAAACCTTGTAACACTAACGGAGAAAAAAATGAGCATTAACTCAGGACTATTTGCAGGCGTGGCAGCGGTTGCCGCACAATCGACAGCATTCGCTGTCATCTCGGATAACATTGCTAATGTGAACACAGTTGGGTTTAAAGACACAACTACACAATTTCAAGCACTAGTAACACAGAGTTTGAGTACTTCAGCCAGCGCTGGTGGCGTAAAATCAATAACTCAGACAGACCCTATAAAACAGGGCTTACTTCAAGGAACGGAAAATAGTACCGACGTTGCCATCGATGGAAATGGTTTTTTTGTAACAAACGAGGCTCCCGTTCCTGGAATTGGTGATGAATACTTATTAACGCGAGCAGGAAATTTCATTAAAGATGAAAATGACAAACTCGTTAATAGTGCTGGCTTTTATTTACAAGGTTATGCAACGGATGGAACCGGGGCCATTGAAAATAACGCAACAAGAGACCTTCTTACCAGTTTGGAGACAGTAGACTTATCCAAGTTCCAGAGAGTTGCTAAGGAAAGTAAGAACGTTGAGCTTAATCTAAACCTGAACGCCAACGCCATCATCAAAGACGCAGCCCTCCAAGCCCCAGACGTCACCAATCTTACGATCTTTGATTCCCTGGGAAACGATTATCTATTAGAATTATCGTGGTCGCGCTTATCGTCAGGTACAAGCCCAAATACATATCAATGCAAACCTGTTTTAAAAAGTACGGATACTACACAAACTAATGCTGTCGACACCACTCAAATAGCGGTCACAGCAACCACAACATCCTCGGGAAATATCGCAGGCCCTGGAGCTGATGCTGGTACTTTTATTGTTCAATTTAATCCTGATGGAACACCAAAGGGGATTGGTCCAACAGTTGGCGCCAACGCTGTCGACGGAGTAGCAGGAACGCCAGCAAGCGTAGCAATCGTGTTTGCTGCCACCGATATAGATGACGCTGCCCCCGGTGGTTTTGGTGTTGATAGGGTGGCTAACGATATATCATTAAATTTGACTATAGGTAACTTTGGTACGTCAAGTGGCGTGACACAATATGATGCACCTTATCAAACATCTCTTCTGAACCAAGATGGTAACGGTCCCACAGATTTAGAGAGAGTATCATTTAACGACAAAGGCCTCTTGACCGCCGTCTTCTCCGATGGGTCCTCACGTCCAATTTATAAACTTCCCATAGCAACAGTGCCAGCGCCGGCTGAACTAGAAGCACTATCAGGGAATGCTTACCGGATCACAGCTGACTCTGGAGAAGCAGTATTAAACTTCGCTACGGAGGGTGGAGCAGGACGAGTTTCTGCAAGCGCTTTGGAGAACTCCACTGTTGATATAGCCAGCCAGTTCACCGACTTAATCATTGCTCAAAGAGCTTATTCCGCCGCCACAAAAATTATTACAACAGGGGACGAATTACTCGAAGAAATTACCCGAGTAAAACGATAATTTCACGTTAATATTATTTCTTTTCCAATAAAAGCCCTGGGCAAAAACCCAGGGCTTTTTTCTTTGGTTTATCTTTAAATAAAAAACACTCCCATTATCTCAAAACCCTAATTCTGAAAAAAACAACTTAGAAACTCTATTGTACCAGCATCCACAACGATCATGAAAACCAAGATGACCGCCGCTATCGGGGAGAATTGCACGTACATAGGGTGACGTCGTCCAATCTTTTGAAAGATACATTGTTGACGGCACCCAAGGGTCATTCAAGGCACTAATCATCAATGTTGGTATCATGATATTTTCGATGTTATCTTTACTGGAACACTGTTTATAGTAATCTAATGCGCCTAAATAATTATTATGAGGCGCTATAAATCGGTCATCAAATTCAAAAACT
>MDTB01187395.1_pt1 | contig 12489 bp, 2 predicted proteins | sample 811161 | NCBI WGS metagenome assembly MDTB01 (sample SAMN05326650, study PRJNA326480) | marine metagenome | isolation source: seawater | place: Mediterranean Sea | collected 2009 | reverse complement strand
TTTAGTCTCAAAAATAGATGAATCTCTATCTAGAATCTCAGAATCTGAGACGTCATTTGTTTCAAAATTTAGGACTACATTGCATTCAAGTGAATTTGAATCCATTATAATTTATGTTGATGAAAATATCAGATTTCTAGATAGAAATGCAAACCCAAAGATTTTATTTTTAGATTTGTCAATTAAAATTTCAGACCTTTTTAAAAAGGTTAAAACTTAAATTATGAAAAAAATTATTTTTATTTTAATCATTCTAATTCAATCTTGTGCTATGAATAAAGACGTATTAATAACAATATCAACTCCTTACGGAGATATGAAGGCAATTCTTTATGATGAAACACCACTTCATAAAAAAAATTTTATTGAGTTAAGTGAATCAGGCCAATTTGATTCCACAATTTTTCATAGAGTAATTGAAAATTTTATGATCCAAGGAGGAGATATTAATTTAATAAATGATGAAGATGTTATTGACTACACAATTCCTGCTGAGTTCAATAGTAAATTGTTTCATAGGAAAGGAGAGCTTGCTGCTGCTAGAATGGGAGATAACGTAAACCCAGAAAAAGAGTCAAGTGGTTGTCAGTTTTATATAGTCCAAGGTAAAGTTTATACTGAAGAAGAATTGACACTGGATATAAATGCACTGTACGGAGGAGTGAGAAGATTACTACAGGAGGATGAGTACTCTGATATGAGGCAGAAATTTGTTGAGGCTCAAAATGATCCAGAAGAAACCCAAAGACTAGCTATATCACTTAGCAGTGTATGTGAGGAAAAATATGGAATTAAAATTAAGAAGGATGTTTCGGGTGAAATTTTAGAGGCATATACAACAGTGGGAGGAGTGCCACATCTAGATGGAGGATATACGGTTTTTGGAAGAATTGTTGAGGGCTTTGAAATAATTGATGAGATAGCTGCTGTGGAGACGGGTCCCGGAGATAAGCCACTCAAAGACGTCCCAATGACATTCAAAGTCGATAGGATTAGTAAGAATAAAATCTCAAAAAATTACGGATATACATACCCTGAATAATGAAGATATTAATAACTGGTACAAATGGTCTTGTAGGGAATTCACTTCATAAACTACTCCAAGAATCTGACCATAAATTATTTTGTTCATCGAGAAATTTAGAGGGCTTAGCAAAATATAAAGTTGATATATCAAAAAAAGATGAAGTTGATTCTTTCTTTAAATCTTATAGACCTGACGCAATAATTAATACTGCTGCAATGGCAAATGTTGATTTGTGTGAGGTTGAGAAAGAAATGTGTTGGGATACAAATGTTATAGGTGTCCAAAATTTAGTTGAGGCATGTGAGAGATACGGTGCGCACTTAACGCACATTAGTACCGACTATATTTTTGATGGAAAAAAAGAATCAGGAATTTACACTGAAGATGATGAAGTTAATCCGCAAGGTTATTATGCAAAAAGTAAGTTGGAAGGGGAAAAAGTTATTAAAGGAAGTGACATAAGTTATTCTATCCTAAGGACCATATTAGTCTACGGAAGTCATAAAAATCTTAACATAGTAACATCTGTTAAGAAGTCTTTAGAGGAAAATAAAAGAATAAACCTAGTCTCTGACCAGGTCAGGATGCCAACATTTGCTGACGATTTATCAACGGCTTGTATAACTGCTTCAGAGAAAAAGGCAGAAGGGATATTTAATGTGTGTGGTCCAGAACAGATGAGTTATATAGAAATTGGTAACAGGATTGCAGACTTTTTTTCATTGGATAAAGGTCTGATAAATCATGTCAAGACTAGTGATCTAAATCAGAAGGCAGAACGACCTTTTAAAACTGGATTTGACCTTACCAAATCCAAAAAAGTTTTAGAATATTCTCCTACAAATTTTGAGAAATCTCTCTCACAAATTTTTGATTAGTTTTTCTATATAAAACTTAAACTATGTTTTTCACCGAAATATTGCAATTTGAATGTTAAATTAATATTAACTTAATGTTAAGTAATTGTTAATTAATTGTTATAAATTTGATAAATATTTATTCTGTTTTTCCAATTAATATTTTTAATTCTTTACTAAAATCCTTTTAAAAACTCATTTTGAAAGCTTTTTATCATTTTTTCAAAATAAGACATCTTTTTTTATAAGATGTGTATTTTATGGGCAGTTTATACCAATTAATTAAAAAATTTTGTAGAAAGTATATTAGATCATATCTTTACAACCCTTTCTCTAAAAAAAGAAGGGAAAACTACTTTGTGAACCAATACTTTTTTACGTATTTGTTTGCTTAAATTTTAATATAAACCACTTATTATGAAATTACTACTTAGTTTGACACTTATCGTGTCTCTATTTTTTAATTCCTTCGGAATTAATATCAATAATAAAAATGAAAATACGGGCTTCAATTATCAAGCCGTCGTCCGTAAGATGGATGGATCAATAAAATCTAACGAAGAAGTATTCGTTCAGTTTGAAATTTTAGATCCGGATAATAATGTTGTCTACAGTGAATCTCATTTCTCTAATACCAACGAGTTTGGTATTTTAAATCTTGTCATAGGTGAGGGATCTACTGGTGATGACTTCTCCAATATCGATTGGAGTAAAAAAGATCTTTATGTTAAAGTTATAATTGACGGGGAGAGTGTAGGAACTTCTAAGATAAGAGGAGTGCCTTACGCTTCTTTTGCGTCAAACGGTGTAACTCCTGAACAAGCTTTAGCTATCGAAGCAAACTCTTCCAAGGAAGGTATTTCTGTTGCTCAGGCTAATGCAATTAATTCTAATACAGACAAACTTTCTGGAATCTCTGCAAGTGAAATCGGTCAATTAAGTGGTGTGACTGGTAATATTCAAGAGCAGTTAAATTCTGTTAAGCCTGTACTCGAAGGAGAGAATATAACTGTTGACCTAGAAAATAGAGTTTCTTTAGAAAAAAATATACAGATAGAGTCATTAGAGGTTTTTGACCCTAATGATAATACTAAGAGTGGTAGTATAACCTACAAAGCAAGTACTGGTGAAGATGACCCTGCTTACTTTATGTTTGGAGAAGGACATTTTAATTATTTACGTGTTGATAGATTATTTTCTTCTCAAACTTTATTAGAAGGATTTCTTGATTTTGGAGGTAATAATATTTCTATTGGTAGAAACGTGGGTAGAAATCTTGGAGGAAGTCAAAATGTCGCCCTAGGTTCACTAACCTTAGAGAACACTCAAAGCGCTGAAAACACAGCTATTGGAAATTATGCTTTAAGGGCTAATACAACTGGATATAGAAATACTGCTGTAGGTTATTATGCTAATGGCGCAAATCAAACTGGACAAAAGAATGCAGTCGTAGGGTATGCTGCATTGACAGGTGGTTCTGGTAGCTGGAACTCAATTCTTGGTTATGCAGCTGGTGAGAGGACAAGTAGTAATGGAAATACTTTCATGGGATATTATGCTGGTATTGCTGGTTCAGGTAATCCTAATGTAACTGGAGGTTATAATACAGCTATCGGATACAATGCTTTTCTAAGTGGTGCAAATACAACGAATGAAACTGTAATTGGTACAAGCGCTACCGGACAAGGTTCTAACACAGTGACTCTTGGTAATAATTCAGTTCAAGGAGTATATGCTGGTCAAAATGGTCAGGCAACTGTATTTGCGGGTGATGTAAAATTAGGTACAGAAAATGAATCATTAAATGAAAATTTAGCCGCATTGCAAAATAAGCAGGATAAACTTACTGCAGGTAATAATATACAAATCGCTGAAGGTACAATCACAACAAGTAATAGTGTTTCATTTAGTGGTTTAGAAGTTAATGGAAATTCAAATTTTAATGGAAATACAAACGTTTCTGGTGAATTATCTAGTGATAAAGTTAATGTTGGAGGAGAAATTAATGTTGGTGGAAAAATTAGTGTTGGAGGAGAAATTAGTGTTGGAGGAGATATTATAGCTGGTAGTAGTGTTAGATCAAATAATATAAATACAGAGAGTATAATTGCAGAATCTATAAATCTTGCTGGTGATGATTTACTTGAAAGTCTTAATAATATTAAAGCTAGTGCAACTACTGCTCAAATAGCTGCAGACGCTGCAACTGAGAAAGCAGACGTTGCAACTGAGACTGCAAATGAAGCTCAAGAAACTGCAGATGAGGCTCTAGAAACTGCTAACGAAGCAAATTCTACTGCCGATAAAGCAAATAGAAAAGCAACACAAGCAAATAATTATGCTGATGCTGCAGCTAATGCTGCCAACGTCGCAGTGAATACCGCAGATGAAGCTATTTCAACTTCTAATGCAGCAACTGAAACAGCTAATGCAGCAACTGAAACTGCTAACGCAGCTACTGAAACTGCTAATGCAGCTACTGAAACTGCTAACGCAGCTACTGCAACAGCTGAGGCTGCAAAGACTGGAGCTCAATTTGCAATAACAACTTCTATGACAGCATCGCAAACCGCTGATGATGCTTTGGAGGTCGCTAACTCAAAGCAAGATCCTATTGTAGTTAATGATAAATTTTTATTTAAAGATGGTGAAACATTGGGCACTAAAGCAGATCTATTAGGTTTAAATACATTCAGTGCTAGAGAAGTAGCTGTTGAGGCTGGATTGAATGTTGATGGAAGATCTAATTTTTATAATGATGCAAGATTTAATGCAACAACTTCAATAAACGAAAGTTTAATTTTGAAGGGTGAAGAGGTTAAAGTTTCAGGTAAAGAAATTAGTCAACTTGAAGGAATTACTGATAATGTTCAGAGTCAATTAGACCAGAAACAGGGTAACTTACAAGCTGGGTCAAATATAACAATAGAAGATGGGGTTATTTCATCTGACCCTGGTGCTAGATCATTAAATGAATTATCAGATGCTGAATTTCCAGGTAATAATAACTTAGGAATTGGTTTATCTTCTGTAAATGGAGTTACAACTGGTGTTGGTAATACTGGTGTTGGTCAAGAAGCTTTATCATCTATCCAGACTGGTAGTTTAAATACTGCAGTTGGAACTAATTCTCAAAGAGATGGTCGTTCTGGTTCAAAAAACGTCACAGTAGGTCACCACGCTTTACATAGAAATATTAGTGGTAGTAATAACGTAGCAATTGGTTCAACCTCTCTAAGTCTTACTGAAGGAAATTCAAATGTTGCTTTAGGTACTGGCGCAGGTGATGGCCTTAATAAAGGTAACTTTAATATGTATATTGGTTCTGATGTCAAGCCTTCTACTGAAGAAGTAAGTAACGAGACAGTAATTGGTAACCGTGCTAAAGGTAGAGGAGAAAATACAGCTGTAATTGGTAATTCTGGTCTAGAAGCTATTTATGCTGGACAAGAAGGACAAGCTGTTGTTGTAGCTAGTGATGTTTACATAAAAGAGGCTGGTGCTGGATTAAATAATTTAATTACAACTACTACTGATGCAGTGAATCAAGCTGTTACAAGATTTGAGGAAGCAGAAAAAGTTTTAGCAAATACTGTAGTAGCTGTTGCTAATAAGCAAGATCCAATTTCTGCTGAAGATAATTTGTATTTTAATGGAGAAACCAATACCGTTGGATTAAATTCTGAAGTTTCAGGTTTAAATTCTATAAATGCACAAAATGCTGATTTCGTTAAATTAAATGTTGTTGAAATAAGTTCTGATAATATTCAAACAGATGCTGTTCAATTAACAAATCAAGGAATGACAGTAAATGGTGATATCAAACTGAGTGGCAGGACAACTATTGAAGGTCAGGTTACTACAATCGTTGGTGATACTGAGTTAAATGGTAACTCTGACTTCAGGGGTAATGTTCATGTCACTGGAAATTCTAATGTAAGAGGAGATGCTTATGTTGATGGTAACTCATTTGTAAATGGTAATTCAACTGTAAGATCTGACTTTACTGTTGATGGAACTACAACATTCAATGGAGATGTAAACCTTAAAGGTAAAACTACTTTAGAGGGAGATACATATGTTGGAGGAGACTTAGGCATAGGAAATGACTTAGACGTAGGAAATAGTATAACTGCTAGAAGTGCTGACCTTGGAACAAGATTAAATGTTGTTGAGATCAGTTCAGATAGAATTTCTACTGATGGTGCAGACATATCAAATCAAGGATTAGATGTTAAAGGTGATTTTAAATTATCTGGTGAATCAGTGAATGTATCTGCTAATGATATTAATACTCTTGAAGGTATTGAAGGAAATGTTCAGGAGCAATTTAATGGAATAAATGATGATTTAAATAATCTTGAAATCAACTCATTAAAAGATGGTTCTGCATCTAATGAAAGTGGTAACCTATTTCTAGGTACTAAAGCTTCTGAAATGTCTGAAGATGCATTCCGTAATACCGCAATTGGTATAAGAGCGTTACGAAATAATACAAATGGATTTGATAATACTGCTGTCGGTGTTGCTGCATTATTAAATAATACTGAAGGTTTTTCTAACACGGCTATTGGTTCCCTTGCTCTAAGAGAAAATACATCTGGTACAAGAAATACTGCTGTTGGTTTAGCTGCTATGATGAAAAATACGACTGGTGAAATGAATACTGCTGTTGGTTCTGGAGCGTTAGCAGAAAATACTGAAGGTAGTTATAATACTGCTGTCGGTAGAACTGCCCTAGTGAGTAACACTACTGGTTCAGAGAACGTAGCTATTGGAGAGAATGCATTAAACAGTAATACTGAGGGTAGAGCTAATACAGCTGTTGGTCAACAAGCAATGGCTTCAATGACTACTGGTCAGCAAAATACTGCTTATGGTTACGGGACTCTCTCTAACAATCAGACTGGAGACCAAAACACGGCAATCGGTCGAGGTGCTCTTCAGGATAATGTCGAAGGTAACAGCAATACTGCTATAGGTACTTATCCTTTACTGAGACTTCAGAGAGGAAATAGAAACATTGCTATTGGTGAGGCTACCTTATGGAATATCACAGAAGGGGATAATAACGTAGCTGTAGGTTCTGGAATATTTGAAGAGTCTAGTAGCACTAGCTTCAACAATGTTATGATTGGTAATAATATTGGTGCAGATAATAATGGAGATCCAGGTGAATCAAATGTTGCATTAGGTAATGAGATTTCTTTAAATGATAACTTTAATCAAATAGTAATTGGTACTGGCGCAAATTCAGCTGGTGATAATACTGTAGTTCTTGGTAATCGTGAAATAGGATCTGTATATGCTGGTCAAAATGGACAGGCTGTAGTATATGCAGCTGATTTAATTATTGACGAAAACAGTGTTACTGATGCTATTGTTGATTTAAATGATAATAAGCAAGATAAAATTGATTCTGACACTGATCTAAGTCTTAATAATTTAACTGCTGATATTGTTGTAGCTAAGATTTTAAATACAGATATCATATCTGCTGGAGCCTTTGATGGTAATGTTCTTGGAAACTTAACTGGTAATGTTGTTGGTAATGTTGCTGGTAATGTTAACGGTGAAAGGGTTGACAGTGATTTAGTTGAAGCTAATAAACTAGTTTTAACTGGTGAGGGTGAATTATTCTTTGGCGAAGATAAAATCAATGCTTCGGCATCTGAAATTAATGCATTATCTGGTGTCTCTGAAAACTTACAAGATCAACTTGATTCTAAGCAAAGTAATCTAGAAGTAGGTACTGGTGTATCTATAGAAAATGATGTTGTTTCTATTGGACAAGAAGTTGGAGAAGATGATGATGTTAAATTTAATTCCGTTACTAGTAATCTTACTGGTAATGTAACTGGTAATGTTACGGGTGATGTAAATGCTACAACATTAAGGTTAAATGACCAGCTAGTAGAGTTATCTGCTGATCAGTTAAATTTCTTAAATAATGTAACATCTGATATCCAGGCTCAGATTGATGCAAAAGGTATCTTTACTACTGCTGGAGAAGGTGTAAAAATAAATGATGGTGTTATCTCAATTGGCCAATCTGTTGGAAAGAATGATAATGTGAGATTTAATAGAGTTAGAGGAGAGTTAGTTGAAGTATTTGATGTTGAAGCAACTAAAGTAACTGCAGATAGAATTATTGGTAATGTAGAAGGTAATTTAGAAGGAAATGTAATTGGTAATTTAACTGGAAATATTGAAGGAATTTCAGCAAACCTTGAAGAGGTGACTTCAACCTCTGCTAATATTGGTAGTGTTGAAACTGAGTATATTGATGCAGATGTTGTTGATACAGACTTAGTAATGGTTGGTAATGCATCTTTTACGCCATCAAATATTAGTGGTTTAAAAAATATTCAATTAACGGGTACCTTAAATTCTAATAAAATTAAAACAAGTAATTTAACACTTGGAACTGATCCTGTATTTACTACTGGTGATGAAATTAATATATTATCTGGTGCTGTGATTAACACTGATGAGTTAAATAAGTTAATTGGAGTAGAAGATAATGTACAAAGACAAATTAATTCAAAAGCTTCAGTCATGACTGGTGCTGCTTCATCTATTGCTTATGATGACCTTACTTCAGGTAGGGTTGTTGTATCTGATAACTCTGGTAAAGTTTCTGTTGCAGAAATAACAGCTGATCAGCTTAAAGCGTTAAGTGGTATTGAAGGAAATATTCAAGATCAGTTAAATTCTAAGGGAGTAGTTTTAGAAGGTGGTACAGGAGTAACTATTACTGAAAATACTGTTATAGAAATTGGTCAAGAGGTAAATAAAGATTCTAATGTAGAATTTTATGGGTTAATTGCTGATAACGTTAATGCAGGAGAAGCGAATTTCAATGTCGCAAACATTACGGATGTTGAAGCAAATGAAGTTAATGCTAACCAAGCATATATTGATAATGTAACTGGTAATGTAACTGGTAACGTAACTGGTAATTTAACTGGTAACGTAACTGGTAACGTAACTGGTAACGTAACTGGTGATCTTACTGGTGATCTTACTGGAGATGTTACTGGAGATGTAACTGGAGATGTAACTGGAGATCTTGCTGGTAATGTAACTGGTAATGTAACTGGTAATCTTACTGGTGATGTAACTGGTAGTATAGACGCAACCTCATTAAAAATTAATGGTGAAGAAGTTTCTGCTTCTGTTAATGAACTCAATAGACTAACTGGATTAACTGAAAATATTCAGGATCAACTTGATTCTAAGCAAAGTAATTTAGAAGAAGGCACTGGAGTATCAATAAACAACGATGTTGTATCAATAGGTCAAAGTGTTGGAACAGAAGATGCAGTTAAATTTGAAAGTGCTCAAGTAGCAACTATAAATGCTACACAGGGGCAATCTTCTATAGATAGACTAAATACTAATAATATTGAATCTAAAAGAGTGTTCTCTAATGAAATTGATTCGGATAATATAAATGCAAATCTTAGTATAACATCTTTAACATTAAAAGTTAGAGACGGAGCAGAGATAGCAAATAATTTAGATGTTACTGGAACAGTAGAGGCATATAAAGTTCAATCTGGGGAGGCGTCAATAGCTGACCTTGATGTTTATAATGACTTTACTCTTAATGGTTCTAAAGTTTCTGCTTCTGCTGATGAGATAAATAATTTATCTGGTATTACAAGTAATATTCAAGAACAATTAGATTCTAAGGGAACGAGTAATGTTTCAGTGATCAGTGACTTAGGTGATGGTTCTGTAAATTCTGAAAATTCTACTGTTTATATTGGTTCTAAACCTTCAGAAAGTAATTCAGGCTCTTATAATAGTGTTGTAAGTACTAATGGATTATCTTCTAATACAACTGGGTCTTATAACCAAGCATTTGGTTATAATGCGCTAAATAAAAACACAACTGGTAATAGAAATATTGCAATTGGTGCAGAATCACTTTCGAATAATTCTGAAGCTAACGATAATATTGCTATAGGTACTAATTCGCTTAGTTCTAATTCTGGAAGTAATAATGTAGGTATTGGTACTAAGGCTTTAGTTTCTAATTCTGATGGTCAGGAAAATACAGCTACTGGTTATCAATCTTTCAGAAATTTATCCTCAGGAAAACAAAATACTGCAATAGGAAGCAATACTGGAGAAAATTTAACTAATGGTAGTAAAAATACTGTTATTGGTGCTAACGCTAATGTTAAAAATTTACAGGGTAACGATGCTACAAATCAGACAGTAATTGGTTTTGGAGCTGTAAGTAGAGGAAATAACTCTGTCGTACTAGGTAATAGACAAGTAGATGATGTTTATGCTAATACTGATGGTTCTGCTAATATTCATGCTGGTGGATTGTATCTAGATGGTACTGAACTTGAAGCTACAGCTGATGAATTAAATATACTAAGTGGTGTTCAGTCTTTATTAACTGCATATGGTAATTCTAATGCATCTGAATATGCATTAGGTTTTGGTATGAATTCAAATGCTGAAGGGAAGTCTTCAGTTGCATTGGGTCCAAATACAATATCTTCTGATTTTGGTCAAGTAGTTGTTGGTCAGTATAATAAATCAGGATCAAGTCCTACTAGTGCTTTTGCTTACAGTGAAGATGTGGATGCATTTGTCATTGGTAATGGTAGATCATCCTCAGAAAGAAGCGATGCATTTGTTGTGGGTTATGATGGTAATGCTGACCTATCAGGTACTCTAAATGTGGGAAGTAAAATTTATACAGGTAGTGATATCATATCAAATGCCGGTTTAATAGCCAAAAGTGTTTATACAAACAATCTATTTATTCAAGGCGAACAAGCAAATGCTTCTGCAGATGAAATTAACAGTCTTATTGGTGTTGAAGATAATATTCAATCACAATTAGATTCAAAACAAAATACTTTAACTGGTGCAGTAACTAGCATAACCAATGAAGATCTTTCAGCTGGATTAGCTATCGTTACTGATGAATCAGGAAAAGTATCGACAACTAATGTTACTACAAATGAATTAAATCAACTTTCTGGGATTTCTTTAAACATTCAAGATCAGTTAGATTCTAAGCAGAGTAATTTAACAGAAGGAACTGGTGTAACTTTTGAAAATGGTATAGTGTCAATTGGACAATCAGTTAACGATAACGACGACGTAACCTTTAATTCAACTAATACTGATTATGTTATTACTAACAATATACAGACAAATGACATTGATGCTGCTGGTGATGTTGTTGCATCAAGTATAATTGCTGATAAAGCCGATCTTGGCGCTCAATTAAATGTTCATAATATAAGTACAGATAATGTTGATATTGGTGATGCTGTTTACATTAATAGCCAAGGTTTATCGGTAAATACAAGTTTAGTACTAAATGGACAAGCGGTAGAAGTTTCAGCATCTGAAATCAATTTATTATCTGGTGTTTCTAGTAATGTACAGGCTCAAATAGATACTAAGCAAAATACATTAACTGCTGGTACTAATGTTACAATTGAAGATGGAGTAATATCTGCTCTGACTGATTTAGAAGGTAATTTAACTGGAAGTGTAACTGGAAGTTTACTTGGAAATGTAACTGGAGACGTAGAAGGTAATTTAACTGGAAATGTAACTGGAGATTTAGAAGGTAATGTAACTGGAGATTTAGAAGGTAATGTAACTGGAGATTTAGAAGGTAATGTAACTGGAGATGTAACTGGAGATGTAACTGGAGATGTAACTGGAAGAGTAACTGGAGATGTAACTGGAGATGTAACTGGTGATCTAGCTGGTAATGTAACTGGAGACGTGGAAGGTAATTTAACTGGAAATGTAGTGGGTAATTTAACTGGAGATGTAACTGGAGATGTAATTGGTAATATCAATGCAACATCTCTTTCACTTAATAATGAAATTATAAATGTAACAGCTCCTGAATTAAATAATCTATCGGGAATTTCTTCAAATATACAAGATCAACTTGATAATAAACAAGGTACTTTAAAGGCTGGTGACGGAATAAGATTAGATGAATATGGATTCATTTCAACACTTACTGCTGGTATATCTGATTTAGATGATTTATCAAGTGCTGTTGTTAATGATAATTCAGTCCACATTGGAACTGGCGTTGAAGAAGTTTTTGGAAATTACAACGTTGTATTGGGAAATAACAGTATGACTAATAACACTTCTGGTAGTAATTCGATTGCTCTTGGATATAATTCTCTAAATTCTAATACTAGTGGATCTAATAATATTGCATTAGGATTAAATTCGATGGCTAAAAATACAACTGGAACTGATAATATTTCAATAGGTATTAATTCCATGACAAATAATGCTTCTGGTTCATCCAACTTAGTTCTTGGAAATAACTCCATGTCAAGTAATACCTCTGGTAAAAATAATACTATAATTGGCCATTTATCTGGAGTTGAAAATACAACTGGTTCCGACAATACAGTAGTTGGTTATAATGCTTTTAAAGGAAACGGAACGGGTTCTTATAATACTGCTATTGGTACCAGAGCAATGATGTCAAATGAGTCAGGTAGACAAAATATAGCTGTGGGTGGTTTATCTTTACAATCAAATATAACTGGAACAGGTAATGTATCTATGGGTATATCTACTTTA
>MDTB01171537.1_pt1 | contig 12489 bp, 12 predicted proteins | sample 811161 | NCBI WGS metagenome assembly MDTB01 (sample SAMN05326650, study PRJNA326480) | marine metagenome | isolation source: seawater | place: Mediterranean Sea | collected 2009 | reverse complement strand
TAATTACCTGAAACTTGTACCACTTTATCAGAACTAATTCCTATAACAAAATCTACATCTAGTGATTCAACTAAAACATTCATAGAACCAAGAACATTTGTATTAATTGACTCAATGCATTTGCCCGATTGCATACCTTGTGCTAACGCTGTAAGATGGAACACACCTCTAACGTCTTTAGTAGCTCTTTTGACATTTTCTTTATCAAGTATATCACTAACTAATATTTCTATATTATACTTCTCTTGTAGTTTTTTTAACTTTTCTTCTGTACGAGATAGGACTAATACTTTACCACCCATTTCAATTATTCGTTTACATAACTCTTCACCTACAACACCAGTTCCGCCTGTTACTAAATACTTTTCATCTTTTATTATCATATAGAATCAAATCCTTTCAACTCATCATAAGTATCCACAACTTGTATTGTTGGAAAAGCGACAAGATATTTAAACTTTTTAAATTGTGTTTTTTCTATTATCATTTTTGAATAATTCCAAGCGAATATAATTAATAAATCAACATCACTATTTTTTAATGTTTCAACATCAACAATTGGTATATCGGTGTTGGCTATGTATCTCCCACATCTCTCAGGTGATTCATCCACTATGAATTGGACAGCGTTCGAATCCAAGTTTGTCAAATTACAAAACATATTGGCTCTACCAGACGCTCCATAACCTGCTATAGTGTGATTTTCTTGTAATTCTTTTATTGTATTGTTAAAAGTATTGATGTGATTTTTAACATCATTTCCATAATTTTTTAAATACTCAATGTTAGCTATAGTCTTAGATTCTTTATTGATTCTGTCTAAAACTTTTTGTGGGGTATTAATTAATTTACTATTAGTGACCGTGACCCTAATTGAACCAGAGTGAATCGGTATTTCTTCAAAGTCAATTAATGTCATATCATATTTAGTAAATAAATTACTTAATGCAGTTATTGAGTGGTAGTAAATGTGTTCATGATAAATGTTATCCCATTGTTTACCCTTAATTAAATTATCTAAATAATGAACTTCAAATATAAAATCACCATCAGGTTTCAAAACGTGTTTAATACCTCTTACAACACTTTGAATATCAGTTATGTGTGCGAATGTATTGTTTGATAAAACCATATCGTATTTATTTTTAAATTCACGACCACCAAAATTTACATCGTTAAAATATCCATCATGGACAAACAATCCCTTATCTAATGCTAATTTAACTATATTTTTTGCTGGGTCTACTCCCTCTACATTAGCTCCTAACTCGGATAGTGGTTTTAATAACACTCCATCATTACAACCTATCTCTAAAATATTTAATCCCTTTACATCATATCTATCGTTCAAAATATGAGCTAGTTCTTTGAAATGATTTGATAGTCCAACTGATGATAGGTATCTATAATCTTCGAATAAAATTTGAGGTTCAATAAAACTGTCAGTTTGAACAAGACCACAGTTTTTACAAAATAATAAATTTAATGGATATTTACTTTCCAAAGAAAGTTCTTCTTCTGTTGGAAAAACACCCGCTAAGGGAACCTCACCTAATTCAAGGATAGTTAAAAAATTATTATTATCACAACCAGCACAACAATCTCTTGATTCATAACCAATCATTTTAATACACCTGAATCTTGTAAAAATTTATATGTTTCTGAACTATCCATCAGAGAATCCTTAGAATTATATGACCACAACTCATCATTTGTAGATTCAGTTCCAATTAAATAATTTTCGTGGTCTGTAGTTCTTAACCACTCCTCTTTAGATATTAATTCCTCGTGTAATTTTTCCCCTGGTCTTATACCAACTATTTTAAGTTTAATTTTTGGTTCAGGGTCTCCATCATTTACAAATTCAAATGACATACTGTGTTTTATTTCTTTTTGTTTTATAAGACAATTCGCTATATCCGTAACTTTCATAGCTTTAATTTTTGGTACTGCTATCTTACCGTGTGATTTTTTATAGTTGTACGCCCAATCTATCAAATCTGTGGCATCATCTAACGTCAATAAAAATCTTGTCATATCAGGGTGGGTTATCGGTAGATAGTCTTGACCGTTCTCTAATAAACTTTTAAAATACGGAATAACGGAACCGGTTGATTCCAATACGTTACCATACCTTACCATCACAACTTTTGTACTATCAGACGATTCAGCATAATTATAATACAATTTTTCACTAATAGCTTTACACATTCCGTAAATATTAATTGGTTTACATGCTTTATCTGTTGATACAAATATTAATGTCTCTAACTTTTTGTATTCTTGTGTAACCTCAATTAAATTTTGGTGTCCAAGTATATTAGTTTTCACACTTTCTATAGCGTTGTCTTCACAAATTGGAACGTGTTTTAAAGCGGCTGTATTAATAACCACGTCAGGTTTAAATTTATTAAATGAGTTTTTAATTGAGTTTTTATCTCTGATATCACCCAAATAAGATTTCATTTTAGGATATTTTTTTAATAAATCAACGTGTTTGTGTTCATCTCTTGAAAAAATCATTATGGTGTTTTTTTGATGATATTTTTTAATTAATGTCCTTCCCAAGGCACCAGTTCCACCAATTATTAATATTTTTTTATTCTTCATCATTACTCCAATTATTTTTTATATATTCAATAATATCACCTTTAGGCTCCCAACCTAGGATATCTTGTGCTTTAGTGTCAATGTTGAGAGTTTCTTTCATTTCACCTGGTCTAGCATCAATGTATTTACTTGGATAATCACCAAACGCTTTAACTAATTCGTTTATAGAATAATTTTTACCATTACCTAACTCAAAAGACTCACCATCCACCGAACCATTTCCAATATCTAATAAGTTATCAGCACATCTAACGAGACCATCAACTATGTCACCAACATATGTAAAATCTCTTCTCTGTTCTCCATCACCTGTTATAGTTAATGGTTTACCCTCGTTGTGTTGTCTTTCGAAAGTTCCAAGAACGTTACAATAACTACCCTCGGTTGCTTGGTGCTCACCGTATACGTTATAAAATCTACATATCGACATCGGAACACTAAATAATTTGTTATATAAAATCATTAACTCCTCATTTTGCCATTTACTAAAGGTGTAAGGATTGGCATAAACATCACCACTACAAGATGATGAACCCGAATATATTATTGGTGTTTTTTCTTTTTTTGCAAATTCTAATAAATTTATTGTAGCAACAGGACCAGATTTATATGTGGCTAGGGGATTTTGGAATGATGGAACTATTCTTGGGAGTGCCGCTAAATGGAAAATTAAATCTATATCATATAATCGATAAGAATCTTGTGCAAAAGATTTACTTCTACGAGAATCATCACTTAAGTCTGTTTCGATATAAAGACAACCCTCTTGTTCATTTTCTTTTTTGCCTGTTGAATAATTATCTAAACTAATTACCTCGTGTTTATCTTGTAATAATCTTTTAATTAAATTTGTACCGACAAAACCGGCACCACCTGTTACTAAGTATTTCATATTAAGACCATATCCTCTTCCAATGTTCAATAAATTTTTCTTCGGTATAAAATTTTTCGTAATTTTCGAGTGTATCTGTCATACACTCATCATAAAATGTTTTATCTTTTAATTTACGAGCTATTTCTTTTGCTCCAATCACATCACCAACTTCAACGGTTGTTTTAGGATGTAATATCTTTTGGGTGTTTGAATTAGAATATGCTATACAAGGTATCCCATGAAAACTACAATTCAAATTAAATGTCCCTGCAGCTGCAGTACCTAATTGGACACCAACATGATATTGACTCAGAACGTTTATCCATTCACTCCAATACATCCAATCTAAATGTTTAAATAAATCTTTTTCCTCAGATTTCATTCTACCGGTGGTTATAGATGTTATATCATCTGTTATCTCTAACGCTACTTGATAGGAATCAAATCCACCATAATCTCTGACCCAATTACCACCTATGATAACACCATCACCCCAATTATCTCTTGGTTTAACATTGTCTGTAATCATAACCGTGGGTAATAACTCGGTTCTCACATTTGTTATTCCATTATAATATTTTAAATCTATGTCGTTATGGCAGAAGATTAAATCCATCTCAACTAAAAAATTAAAATACCATATTTGTTCATCTATTTCACTATCTTGCCAGTAATTATAATAACTTTCTTGCATGACGGTGACTTTTTTACAAACCCTCTTGTACTGCTCTAATAATGGAAACTCTAATAATGGTCTCCTCTTTTTCGGAACAATTAAAACACCTACGTCATACGAATCGTCAGGTAAATCAATTAAATGTGGTATTGGATGGTGAGTAGCGTTTAATGCACAAACCCAGGCGACATCAGTTCGCATGTTAGGATGATTTCTAGGTATTTTTCCAACGTGACCACCCTCTGAAAAAAATCCAATCCTCATTAATTATAACATCTTTCTATTTTAAAACTTTCGACAAAACCCATGTCTCTTTGTGAACATTGATAATCGGAGTGAAAACTGTTTATGGATTTATCTTTGAAATAAGATTTATCTTGTTGTGATTCAAATTTTTGTAACGCCTTTTTCTTAGCAAATGATACGACAGCTCCACTATCAACAATGTGGTCGCTTAAATCGACATAAAAGTTTGGAGTCCATGTTTCCATAACACTTGGAGTTCTAAAGGTAATGAGTCCACATTTAATTCTTCTTACTAAACCATATGAGGCTCTATTTACTTTTCTATGTTCAAAATGAGCGTCTTGTATTGGTGGCATACAAATAGAATCATAAGTGCTTATATTGAAATTGGATTCAATTGTATTTATTAGTTCATCTTCACTAACATCAGCCACGTGTTTAATTGGTAAAAAACTACCATTCAGGTTGTCTATATTTTCCCATATTTTTTCACACTCTTCATGTCTGTCTACTGATGTGGATTCATCAAAATTACCACCCTCAGACAACACCACGATATCAAATCTGGTATCGCTGAATTTCATTATACTTCCTAACATACCATATTCAACGTCGTCTGGGTGAGCCGCTAAACATAAAACTTTATTACAATTTAAAAACCTCATATTGTTTTCCTTATAACTTTATTGATTTAAATGGTTCTCCATTATAGATTTTGATTCCTCTTCTACGCATGTAATCTCTTAAATCCTCTGCAACATCATTAATATAACCATTCATAGTTTTGTCTTGTATATCATAAATAGTTTTGTAATGACTCTGATTCAAAAATATTTTTCCGTTTTCGTAGTTAACATCAACTGGTCGCGTGACTCCTTTAAATTCGATTAATTTTTTCCAATTATCTAAAATATCGACCACTAATTTTTCTATGGCTTCGGTTGACAACGGTTTGGGATACACGTCTTCTTTTATAACTTTACATGGTGAACCAGCTGCAAAACAACCATCTGGTAGACTTCTATTAATAATTGAATTAATCCCTATAACTACATTATTACCGATGTTTACGTTTGGTAGAACAATACTTCTAGCTGGTAACCAAACATTATTACCAAGTTTAACTGGTCCAAAATCCTCTGGGAATCCTTGAAGAGCGTCTAACCAAGCTCCATGTGTCCAAATCATAACATCACCACCAATTCCAACATCATCACCAATCTCAACCATTTCAGATGGATTAATAATAGTACCTTCGAATATTCCGACGTGTTTACCAATCTTAACTCTTGAGTTAGGCCCATAACATCCTCCTCTACCAACCTCAACACGTTCACACATGAATAAATATTCACCCGCTTCAAAAGAGGTACAATTTATTTTGACGTTATTGGTTATTACAGAATTATCTCCTATTTTTATATATTCAGGACACTTTATTTCCACGTTATCACCAATAGTGACATTTTTACCTATGGTAATTTCTTTTGATTCTATTATGGCATTTTTACTTATCATTTAACAACCTTATATCATTTTTTACCATTTTACTGACCATTTCTTCGAAAGAAGTTTTTGGTTTCCACCCTAACTCTTGTTGAGCTCTTGATGAGTCACCTCTTAAATAAAAAACATCAGCTGGTCTCATGTAGCGTTCATCTTGTAGGACATATTTAGACCAATCGTCAATTCCAATTTCTTTAAATGACACATCTAAAAAATCACCCAAAGTGTGGTATTGACCTGTTGCAATAATGTAATTGTTTGGCTCTTTTTGTTGTAACATCATCCACATAGCCTCGACATAATCTGGAGCGTAACCCCAATCACGTTTGACATCTAAATTTCCCAAAGTGATATGGTCTTGTAATCCTAGATGAATTTTGGCAACACCGTCGGTAATTTTTCTCGTTACAAACTCTTTACCTCTTCTTTCACTTTCATGGTTAAAAAGTATACCACAGACATTAAACATATCATAAGACTCACGATAATTAATTGATATCCAATGACCATATAATTTAGCAACACCATAAGGTGACCTTGGGTAAAAAGGAGTATCTTCATTAGCAAAGTTTTCCATTTTTCCGAACATTTCTGATGTTGATGCTTGATAAAATTTAATATCTTTATTATATTGTCTAATCGCTTCCAACATTCTTAAAACACCTGATGCCGTAACTTTTGATGATTGTTCAGGTGTATTCCAACTTTCTTTAACGAATGATTGTGCAGCTAAATTATAAACCTCATGAGGGTTAGATATCTCTAGTGCTCTTAAAAGTGAATTTTGGTCTGTTAAGTCCCCCATTATGAAAGTTATTTTACCCTCTAAATGTGCGGTATTTACTCTATTTTTGGTAGAACATCTTCTTTCTAAACCAAACACCTCGTAATTTTTTTCTAAAAGTAAATCGGCTAAATAACTACCGTCCATCCCAGTTACACCTGTTATCAAAGCTCTTTTTTTAGGTTCTACAGGATTATTCACTAAGTTTTCATAATATTCTTTAGTCCATCCATCATTATATGGACTATTAGCTTGTATTTTTGCGTCTACTGTGCTCATTTTATTGACTCCAATATGTTTTTCAAGTCACTATATTCAAAGAACTTATTTTTACCAGTGATTAAACTTTGAATATTTTGTCTTGATAGTTCTAATAACTTTTGAAATTTTTGATTCTTTTCACTTATAAATGAATGAGGATTATCCTCATTTTTGACATATAATCTTTTGTTAGGATGTCTTCTAGCGTGAACGTGTAATATGTTATCACAAATAAATTGCATGAATCCTTGAGGCATCACTCTTTCGGCCATTATTGATAACCCCTCATCATCATTATATAATAAACAAGGTGGAACGTTCACACCACATTTAATTAAGTCGGCAGATAAAACTAAACATGCTCCACTTATCTTTGGTTTGTTAATATAAGTAAAATTAAACTCTTGAGATTTTGCATTTATCTCATTCATTTTGTCTATTGACATGGGTGATTTAGCTTGATTTGGATTGAGATAAGAGTCTTCTTCATCTTCAAATACAAAATCTTTATAATCAACATGGACTAACGGGTCCCAGGATGAATCCCACATTTTTCTATCAGCGAAACTTAATAAATATCTATGTATATTCTGTTGATTAGTATATTCGGATAGTGTTTCTATTACTTGAAACGCTTCCTTTGGGAAAAAACTATCGGTCTCTCCCCACATAACGTAATCAACTTTTTTACAATATTCGTAGTTTAAGTCACGTCTGTAATCCGTATGAAAATAAAAATCATTCTCAACGATTTTTGCGTTTACGACATACCCCATGTTTTTAATTATATCCACACCATCGTGGAATTTATTTAATAATTGACTTTTGGATATTTTCTCATAATCAATTTTCTCAACATTCTCTGTTAAATTGAAACATAAATCTATGGTTACGTTATCTTTGTTACTCACATCTCCAAGTAAATTTACAAGACCATCTATGAAATCTTGATACATTTCAATTTCAAAAAACATTACGTGCGTTCCAATCACGTATTTATTATTAAGTTTAATCATTTAGCTCCCCATAAAAATGTTCATATGTTTTTTTCATTAGGTGATTGGTAATTTTATTTTCTTTATTGTTTGGTATAGCATTATACTGATAAATCCAACCGACTTTTGTGAATAACAAATCATCAGTTAATACTTCCTTCCTGGCCATATCATTCATGTTAAATTCATATGGTAGTAGTTTCAAATCTATATTATGTAAATGTGTTAATATATTTACAGGTGTTTGGTCTGTACCATTGAAAAAAGTTTCTTGTAATTTGACTAGATTATCTTGATGTGTAAAATAAAAACTAACTATATCTTGATAAAATTGTTTGTGTTTTTTATTAACAATAATGAAACCAGCGTCAAAGTATTTTTCCCAAGGCATCATAAAACTATCAAATATATATTTTGAATAATTTTCAATACCACGTAAGACCCAATCCCAACTACCGTCAAACTCAACCGCACACATTTTATTTTCTGTCATTTCAAAAAAGTTTGGACAATCAGGATGAACGATTGTATCGGCGTCCACCATTAAAACTTGATTATAATCAATATTGTTTGCATCTAATATATCAAACATATAATATCTCTGCCAACAAATTCCCATTTTGTCATTATCTAGAACTAAATCGTTTAATACAAATAATTCACAATTATTTTTATCACACCACTTTTTCCAACTATCTATTGAATACTTATAAGACGCTCTTCTATTGCTAGCGTATCTTCCATCACCTTTTATGTCAACATCCAACATAAACACTAAGTTTTTCATTTATTCTTCTCTTTTCCAAAAATCATAAATACCTTTTTTCAATTCATAATTTGACCAAAAGAATCTTTTTCTTCTTGGTTGTTCTAAAGCCCAATCCCACATTTTTTTCAAACCATCGTGTAGGTCTATTTTATGTTCGAAACCTAACATATCGACTGATTTTTTCCAAGTAGACCAAGCATATTTTACTTCATGTCGTGCTTCTAAATATCGTGGTTTAATTTTTGACTCCGTAACCTCTAACAAAGTATTACAAGCCTCGTTTATTGTGTATTCTTTTATACCACCTAAATTGATAATGTGGTTAATACAATCTGGATTCTGTGAAGCTTCCCACAAAGGTTGTATAGAATCATCCACATAACTAAAAGCTCTTTTTTGTTCTCCATCACCAAATATTGTTGGTCTCATATCATTTATTAATTGATACATCCAAATACCCAAAACATTTCTATATTTGTCCCATATGTTTTGATTTTTTCCATAAAAATTATGTGGTCTAATAATCGTGTAATCTAGACCGTGTTGGTCATAAGCTATTTTTAAGTCTTGTTCCACTGCAAATTTAGCTATACCGTAAGGGTCAATTGGACGTTGTTGTAAACTTTCATCAAATGGTGGTTCATATGCATCACCATATACTGACATTGAACTGGCAAAAACAAATCTTTTGACACCATATTGAATACTATTCGTAATTAAATTTGTTGACGAAATTAAATTATTTTCATAATTGTATTTTCTAATGAACGGACTCAATCCCTCAGCGGCGTAAGCTGCAAAATGATAAACCACGTCTGGTTTTTCTTTTTTAAACACACCATTCACTTTATCTAAATCTACTAAATCAAATTTATAAAACTTTACATTTTTATCAACATTTTCAATATATCCACCACTTAAATCGTCAATACCTACGACTTCATGTTCTGTATTATTTACAATCCACTCAGCTAATCTCGAACCAAGTAACCCTGCTACACCAGTAATTAAATATTTCATTCTTTTATACCTTCATTGATTAAATTACAAATAAACTTTATTTGCTCAATGGTAAGTTTAGGATGATTAGGAACATAAAAACCAAACTCATCAATCTCCGTGACATTTGGTAATTTTAAAACACCATATTTTTTAACGTAAAAAGGTTGTGTACCCATTGAACCACAAATCATCGGTCTGACTTCAACATCATTATCTCTTAATTTTTGAACTATCTTGTCTCTATTAGGATGAATTACAGGATACGCGAAATTAGATGTAAACGAGTCCTCTTGTGATTTTGGTTTCCAATAATCATTCTCAATCAAGTCTTGATACATATTATAATTATACTCTCTACTCTTACCCCAATCTTCTAATTTATCAATTTGTGATAAACCTATGTAAGCTTGTAAATCGGTAGACCTTACATTAAAACCTGAATAATAAAATGTATATAATGAATTAAACTCACTTACCTTCCATTTTTTCTGCAATTCATCTTGTGTTTCTTTACTTAAATCTCTATCCCAACCATGACTTCTTATCGATAGTAAAATTTCATAAAGTTTTTTATCATCGGTTGAAATTATTCCACCCTCGATAGTTGAAATGTGATGACCAAAAAAAGTTGAGAAACTAGACATGGTTCCAAAAGTTCCTAGTTTTTTTCCTAAATATTCACAACCCATCGATTCACAGGTATCCTCAAGTAATATTACATCGTATTTTTTACATAAGTTAACAACCCTTTCCATATTTGGTACTAAACCCAATACTGATACGAACATTAGTGCTGATGGTTTTTCCTCAATGAAAAGTTTCTCCAAATAATCTAAATCAGCTGACAAATCATTAAAATTAGAATCACACAAAATTGGTTCTAATCCTAGTTGTATAACTGGTGCTAAATCAGTAGCCCATGCAACAGATGGAACCACTATTTTATTGTTTTTCAAATACTCACCTTGTTGTAATGCAGATAACATCAATAAATTTGCTGATGAACCTGAATTACAATATACTGAATATTTTCTACCTAACCAGTTTGTAAATTTTTGTTCAAAATCTAAGGTTACCTTACCTTTTGTTAACCGTGGGTATGTTTTTAACCAATCAATTAATCTATCTATATCATCATTATCAATTGTATCTTTTACTAAAGTTATCATAAACTCTCCTTATACCATCCTCTAGTGAAGTAAATTTAAAATCTTTCATCACCGAGATAAGTTTTGATGAATCAACATCTTTTCTATATTGACCATCGGGTTTTGTTTTATCATAATTTATTTTTAACTCTTTACTACAAGCTTTAATTCCAATCTTAGTTATTTCTTCAATTGAATGAACATAATCAGGTGCAACATTGAAGTTATCAACCACATTATTATCAATCATATATTTAATCACTCTAGCTAAATCTCCTGCGTACATAAACTGCCTTAATGGTTTACCTGTTCCCCACACCTCGATATTGTCTTCGGCTTCATTTATTTTTTTAATTAAGGCAGACACAAAATGACTATTGTGTTCCTCAAATTTATCGTGCTCCCCATATAAATTACAAGGGATTAAATAAGACCATTCTTTATTATATTGTTTCACATAAGAATCTATCTGTGTAGCCATACAACGTTTAGACATAGCGTACGCAAAATTATCACTAGGTGGTGGCCCTTGAAACAACATTTTCTCTTTCATGGGATAAACATCCACCACATCAGGATAAATACAGGTGCTTAGCACCGATATTACTTTGGGAACATTAAACATATGACAATGTTGTAAAACATTTGTGTTGATTAAAATATTTTGCTCAAGGTAATCAACTGGGTAATTTATGTTGTCTAATATCCCACCCACTCTTGACGCTAAGTGAATAACCATATCAGGTCTGTTAAGGTAAAACATTTTGTGTACGTGGAGTGAGTCGGTCAAATCATAATCCTTTGAAGATATATAAGTTGCCTCTGGTAATATTTCTTGTAAATGTTTACCAACTAAACCACTTCCACCAGTGACTAAAATTTTCATTAATTTCTCCATCTTATATTTTTAATTTGTTCCATAACAGATTTAGTATCATGAAATTTCTTTACAGTTCTAAAAGCATAATCAACAGCGTTCATTATTTTCTCAGGATGTTCTAAATAATCTCTAATCCTATTTTCTAATATATTTGGGTCTAAGGTAGCTGTCTCTGGCCATAATAATCTATGAGAGCAATTCAATCCACCTATATTAATCACACCTAACGCCGCACACTGCATAGCCTGACTACCAGGCATATTACAATCTGGGTCTAAATTAATGTGAAATAAACAATTTGACCACTTATCTATAAAATCACCTAACTTAAATTCTTGAGGTTTATCTAAAGATTGTGTTCTATAAGCTTCAACATCTCTATCTACAAATTTTAAGTCATACTTTTGTGCAATATATTTTGAAAATTGCTCTGTGTTACTTCTACGATTATGTATTGGTGGTAAATAACAAAACAAAGAACGTTCTCTTGTATTCTTGTAAAATTTTTTATAAAAATAATCTACATCCATTGGCATTGTTACGATACTAAATTGTTGTCCAACTTTTTCTTCCATATCTCTAAAAACACCCATCTCCATATTATATAAAACCACGGCGTCACATTTCTTTAAAAATTCTATATGTTTTAAATATCCTGGGTAATCAAACATGAATGAATTTTGTCCTGGTTGCCATAATTCTTTAATATATCCAGCTATCTTAGCGTTTGGATATTTT
>MDTB01100036.1_pt1 | contig 12489 bp, 8 predicted proteins | sample 811161 | NCBI WGS metagenome assembly MDTB01 (sample SAMN05326650, study PRJNA326480) | marine metagenome | isolation source: seawater | place: Mediterranean Sea | collected 2009 | reverse complement strand
TTGGTGCTGCCTCAGCATCCTTGCTTTGTGGTTATCTAGGTAAAGAATTTGGATGGGCATATGGTTTTGGTGCTGCAGGTATAGGAATGGTTTTTGGCCTTATTGTGTTTCTTTGGGGACAAAAGTTTCTTGATGGTCATGCAGAACCGCCTTCAGATGATTATAAGAAAGAGTATTTAGGTATCTCATATGAATATTGGTGTTATATAAGTGGGCTTTTGATGGTAGCTATTTGTTGGGTGCTAATACAATATCAAAATGTTGTAGGAGGCTCTCTGGCAGCTCTTGGATCAATAGCAATTATTTTTTGGATATATTACTCTCTAAGAAAGTGCGACCCAATTGAGAGAGATAGGCTTTTATCAGTGGGTGTGCTGGTGTTATTCTCATTAGTTTTTTGGGCACTTTTTGAACAAGCAGGGTCTTCTCTGAATATTTTGACTGACAGAGGCGTAAACACCTCAATAGGTGGGTGGGAAGTACCTGCACCAATGTTCCAATCGCTGAATGCTATTTTTATTTTTACTTTGGCTCCATTTTTTGCTTATTTATGGATTGCTCTTTCCAAAAGAAATATAGAGCCATCAATACCTGTAAAATTCGCATTTGGACTCTTCTTTGTCGGTTTAGGATTTTTACTTCTTGTCGCTGGCATGTCTGGAGATTCAAGCTCAAATTTAACATCTGAGGGAGTTGAAGTTGCTCTTAAAACAAGTGTATTGTGGATATTTGTGATATATCTTGTCCATACCATTGGAGAGCTATGTCTTTCGCCAGTTGGATTATCTTCTGTAACAAAATTAGCTCCACAAAGAATTGTAGGAATTATGATGGGTATGTGGTTTCTTGCATCAGCCGCAGGTAATTTTGTAGCTGGTTTGGTTGCAAAAGCTACTTCGACAGAAGAATATAGAGCTCTTGTTGAAAAGTTTGATGAATATAAAGATAGCGAAAATCCGGCTGAAGTCGCTCTATATGAAAATATGCCTTACACGACCATTGAAAAAACAGGATTTATTGACGCATATACAACTGTTGGTTGGGGTGCGATTGGATTCGCAGCACTTCTATTATTATTATCACCGTTGTTGGTAAAGATGATGCATGGAACGAAATAAAAGCAAAAAAGATCCCGTAAAAAAAAATATGGATAAATTCCATAAACCAAAGACACATCGAGATAAAACAAAATACAACAGAAAAGATAAGCCTAGTAACTCTGATTAAGATTAATTAATATTTGTTTATATATGTCTTTTAGAGTCCATATGTCACTTATTTTTACATGTTCATCTATTTGATGAATCGATTTATTTACTGGGCCTAATTCAACAATCTCTGAATTCATTTTAGCAACAAAGCGTCCATCAGAGGTGCCGCCTTTGGCGTTAAGCTCTGGCAAATAATCTGTAATTTCTTTAACAGAATTTGAAACAATATCTATAAAAAAATTATTTTTCGTATAATAGGGAAGCCCATTTAATTCCCAATCTAAATCGTAATTTAGATTTTGCTCATTCAGTATAGATTCAAATTCAGATTTTAGACTTTGTTCAGTAGATTCTGGTGAAAATCTAAAATTAAAAGTTAGTTCAAGATCTCCAGGAACTACATTATGTGCACCTGTACCAGAGCTGATATTAGAAATTTGGAAGCTTGTTGGATCAAAGGCATCATTCCCCCCATCCCATATTTTATTATTTAAATTAGAAATTAAATCACCAGATAAGGATATTGGGTTTATAACTTTTTCTGGATAGGCTATATGCCCTTGTTTACCATATATTTTTAAACGTCCTCCTAAAGAACCTCTTCTTCCTATTCTTGCGCAATCAGCAATCTTATTAGTTGAAGTTGGCTCACCAACTAAACAAAAATCTATGATTTCATTGCCTTGTATCATTTTTTCTATGATTTGATCAATAAACCCATCTTTTGCAGTGCCTTCTTCATTTGAAGTAAGTAAGATTCCTAATCTGAAGTTAATCTCTGAAGATTCGTTTATAAACTCTTTTGCAGATTCAATAAATGCTGCAACTGAAGCCTTCATATCAGCAGCGCCTCTTCCATACAAAATGTCACCGTCAATTGTTGCAGAGAAGGGCGGGTATTTCCATTTTTCTTCTGGCCCAGTTGGAACGATATCAGTATGACCTAAAAAACAAAGTAATTTTCCAGAATCTCCAGTAGTTGCGTATAAGTTTTCTACATTAAGATAATTAATTCTTTCACAATTAAAGCCAATCTCTTTCAACTCATTTTCAATTACATCAAAGCAACCCATATCATTAGGCGATATAGATTTTATTTTTAGTAAATTTTGAAGCAGATCAATCATTATCATGCAGCTCTTCATTTAGAGTTAAAATTTTTTTATTTGGCTTTCCTATGACTTTTCCAGTCGTCGATTCTCTAAGAAATAACATATTTTTAATACCAGATATTTCGGATGCTTTGATTAGTTGAGACCCATCTCCATCGAGCAATGTTATTTTAGTTCCAGCTGTAATATATAGACCTGCCTCCACAGTACAATTATCTCCAAGGGATATGCCTAATCCAGAATTTGCTCCCAAAAGACAGTTTTCACCAATAGATATTTTTATTTCATTTCCCCCTGATAATGTTCCCATTGTGCTAGCACCGCCACCAATATCAGAATTTTTTCCAATTGTTACTCCAGCAGAAATCCTTCCTTCAATCATTGATGGCCCCAATGTCCCAGCATTAAAATTAACAAAACCTTCATGCATTACTGTAGTTCCCTCACTAAGATATGCGCCAAGTCTGACCCTTCTTGCATCTGCAATTCTGACATTTTTTGGAATAATATAATCTGTAAGGCACGGGAATTTATCTACAGATTTGACATAAAGATTATTTTGACCAACTTTAGAATCATTTAGTTTATTCTCAATTTCATCTATTGAAACAGGACCTTGGTTAGTCCATACAACATTTGGAAGATTTTTAAATAACCCATCTAAATTAATAGAGTTTGGTAAAACACATTTATTTGATAATAAATGCAATTTTAGATACGCATCGATGACACTTCCTATTTCTTTATCTAAATCATTTTGATTCCAATTTAATTCAATAGTTTCTTGAGAGTTATTTTTTGGGTCACCAATACCATTACTAATTTGTTTTCCATCAAATTCTATTTTATAAAAGTAAACATCTAGCACTTCATCTCTAGCTGATTTGTTAGCAATGCCTTTACATCGAATTTTCATGATTAAATTATAATTTTAATAAGCTGGATTTATAACACTTTTTCTAGAGCTGCTACAATTTTTTTTATTTTGTTTTTTCCAAGTAATGACTTGTTATGACTCTCAATTTCAAATGTATCTTCAACTCTGTCTCCTAATGTATTAATTCTTGCAGAAAATATAGAGACATTATTATCAAAGAATACTTTTGCAATATTAGCAAGCAACCCCTGACTATCTGAGGTTTCAATCGTTATAAGATTTCTCCCTTTTTCATTATTTATTGAGTCAGAAATATTCATGATTTTTTCAAAATTACTTTTCTTAATAGATTTTTTTTGTATATTTTTTATTTTATTGAAATTGACAAAGTTTTTCTCAATTCTATTACTTAATTCTATGAGTTCTGATTTATTTAACTCCCTATCATGATGCGAGAATTTTGTAATAAACGTATTTGCAGCAAATGTATTGTTAATGGATGAAAAGATGTTTGCATCTATTACCTCAAGACCAGAATGTTCTAATACCTTTGTAAATTTATAAAAAAGACCCTTAGAATTTTTCACTCTAATAAATATTTCGATTAAGTTTCCATAAACTACTTTGCATCCAACAACCAAGTCTTTATCTTTATTCTTAATAATTAAAGAAGATTGCCATTTAAGAGATTTACTAACATTTTTATTAAAGTAACTATTTCCAAGACTGGAGAGATATTCTTCTAAAATCTTACGGTCGTCTCCCTCATAACTAAGCAAAGTATTTTTCTTTCTCTCTAATGCTATCTTTGATGAGGCTTTTATAGGCTCTTTATTTATTTTAGACCTTGCTAAAATATATAAGTCTTTTAAGAGCTGATGCTTCCATCCGTTCCATAAAGCTGGATTAGTTGCTCTTATATCATTTATTGTTAATAAATATAAATAATCTAATTTTTCACTTTGTTTTACATGCCGAGTGAACTCTATAATCGTTTGTGCTTCTGAAATATCCTGCTTTTGAGATATTGAAGACATTATTAAGTGTTTTTTTACTAACCAAGAAATTAAATTTGCATCTGTTACCGACATACCCAATCTTAAGGCAAAATCAAAGCTGGTTTTTGCACCAATTTCTGAATGATCCCCACCTTTGCCTTTTCCAAGATCATGAAATATTCCAGCTATATATAAAATCTCTATCTTGGGTATTTTATTTATTAATTCATGCTCAAGTTCAAATCCTTTTTGTTGAAATAATTTCATTTGTCGCATATTTCTAACAACTTTAAATGTATGCTCATCGACTGTATAAACGTGAAATAAATCAAATTGCATTTGCCCAACAACTTCTGCAAATTCGGGGATATATGCCTGAAGAACGCCGAGGGTTTTCATTGTTTTTAAAATAGACGAAAGATTATATTTTGACCTTAATATTTCGAGGAATTGTTCAGAATAAAAACTATCTTCCCTAAAATTTTTATCGATCAAATATATATTCTTTTTTATCAGTGATTTGGTGTGAGTGTCGATAAGGTTTATATTTTTGTTTTTACCAATTTCTATAAATATTTTAAATATAAGATTTTTATTTTGTTTTAAGTTAGCAATGTGTATACCAATTTTATTTTTATTCTTATATATTCCATTTGCTTTCTTCGAAAATATATTTACTGTTTTTTCATTATATTTTTCATAAATTATTTCATTAAAATAAGATAGGGTAGATGCATTTTCATAAAAATCTTTCATCATTTTCTCAACAGACATTTTTGAACTCTTTTTATTAAATTTTGCATATTTTGAAACTTCAATTTGAGCTTCAAAGTTAAGCCTATTTTTTTTAGTAGCAATATTAGTAGCAAATCTTAGAGACTTAATAAAATTATATGCTTCTATTGTTTTTTTAAATTGCCCATCAAAAACATTGGACTTATTTATTGCATCTAGGGAGTCTAAATTGTAACAATGTTGCAATATCCACAAAGCTGATTGGAAGTCTCTAATAGTACCTGGGGACTCTTTTAAATCAGGTTCAAGATTATATGCAGAAGAATGGAATTCAGAGTAACGCCTCTGTTGCTCAATGAATTTTTGATTATAAAAATTATTTTTTGTCCATAAGCCTGATAGCATGTTTGTGATTTTCTTGTCTATGTTCTGATTTGAAACAAGAGCTCTTCTTGTGAGATATGATGTATATTCTTTTAAATCCTTTCCAGATATTTTTTTTATATCATTTATTGATCTAACTGAATGCCCGACCTTATATCCTCTATCCCACAAAAAGGATATAAAATCTTCTAAGTTCTTAAAATTTTTTATTTTTTTTAGCTCAACAATTGATAAATCAACATCGGATGATGGAAACATTTCTTTTCTTCCAAAACCGCCATTTGCATATATTGCAAAATCTTTATCAAGCTCAAGTTTTTTAAACTTAGTCTTAATAACTTTCTCAATATTATCGGAATGTTTTCTTAGGTATTTATTTACTTTAGATGGCTTTACATAGATTTCAGGAAATTCATCTATGTATTTTTTATTTAATGAAGTTAATTCCTCCTTCATTCAGATTCGTCATTTCTCTTTGTAAGAATTTCGTAGCCCTGGTTAGTAACAACAATTGTATGCTCCCATTGCGCAGAATTTCTTCCGTCTTTCGTTTCAACTGTCCAGCCATCTTTTAAGACCTTAGAATATTTAGTCCCCTGGTTGATCATTGGCTCAATTGTGAAACACATGCCCTCCTTGAGCTGAATGCCGGTCCCTCGTTTTCCATAATGCAAAACTTGTGGCTCTTCATGGTAAATAGTCCCAATGCCATGACCGCAATAATCCTCAACTACGCTATAGTAATTTTTTTCTGCATGATTTTGGATTGCGTAACCAACATCTCCCAGGAATGCGCCAGGCTTAACTGCACTAATACCCTCATAGAGACATTCCTGAGTAACCTTTACCAGTCTTTCGTTATGAGGGGCACATTTACCAACCAAGAACATTTTTGAAGTGTCTCCATGCCAACCATCTTTTATCACAGTTACATCAATATTAAGGATGTCACCTTCTTTTAAAAATTTATCATTACTGGGAATGCCATGACAAATTACTTGATTTAAGCTTGAACAAATAGTTTTTTCATAACCTTTATAGCCAACATTTGCAGGAATAGCATTCTGTTTGTTAACGATATGTTCATAACAAATTTTATCCAATTCTCCAGTTGATATTCCCGGAACAACGTGAGGGGTTATGATTTCGAGAACCTCTGCAGCTAACTTGCCAGCAATTCTCATTTTCTCAATTTCTTGTGATGTTTTTATTGAAATTTTCATATTTTTTCAGTTTATATATAGACATTAGACAACTTAATCTATAAAGTACAATTTTAATGCCAGCATGTAATTTTAGCTCATTAAAATCCGAAAATTCTTTAAATAGTTTACCTAAATCTTTCCTAAATACTTCATGCAATCATGAGGCATTAATTTAATGTCTTTCAAGGCAATATTAGCTCTTGAAGATGGTAGTGTATTCTATGGTAAAGGTTTTGGGAAAGAAAAATTTGATGTTGGAGAATTAGTCTTCAATACTTCAATGACTGGCTATCAAGAAATAATTACCGATCCATCATATAAAAAACAAATAATTACATTCACCCATCCTCATATAGGCAATACTGGTATTAACTTTGAAGATAATGAATCTAAAAAAATTCATGCGTCAGGAATTGTAGTAAAAAACTTTTGTGAAAAACCTAGTAATTGGAGATCAGCCATAACATTAGATGACTTTTTAATTAAAAATGAAACTATTGCTATATCGGATATTGATACAAGAGAATTAACTTCAATCTTAAGAGAAAAAGGGGCTATGAGTTGTTGTATTGCAGCTTTATCAAAAATTTCAAAAGAAGATGCAATATTGGCAGCAAGAGAATTCTCTGGCTTAGAGGGCATGGATCTGGCAAAAGTTGTATCAACAAAGTCTGATTATATTTGGAATAAAGGTACTTGGCCTCTTAATAATATTTCAAAGGATTCACACCAAGTTGTCGCATATGATTTTGGTATAAAAGAGAATATATTGAGACTTCTTAATGAACATGTGGGAGAAGTTAAGGTTGTTAATGCAGAAACCCCATATGAGGAAATTATTAAATTATCACCCAAAGGAATATTCTTATCGAATGGGCCTGGCGATCCAGAACCATGTGATTACGCAATAAAAAGTATTAAAAGATTTTTAATAGATAAAGTGCCTATTTTTGGAATCTGTCTTGGCCATCAACTTCTTTCTTTAGCTGGAGGTGCAAATACATATAAAATGAAATTTGGACATCATGGTGCAAATCATCCTGTGCAAAATATTGAATCAAAGGAAGTTTATATAACTAGTCAGAATCATGGATTCGCTGTAGATGCAGAAACTCTCCCTAAAAATATAAAAATTACTCATATTTCTCTTTTTGATAAATCTCTTCAAGGTATTGAGTTTATAGATACGCCTGCATTTAGTTTTCAAGGACACCCTGAAGCAAGTCCAGGGCCACAGGAAATTCAGAATCTTTTTAAAAAATTTAGTTTGATGGTAAAAGAATATGCCAAGACGTAAAGATATTTCATCCATTTTAATAATTGGAGCTGGACCAATTATTATTGGTCAAGCATGCGAATTTGATTATTCTGGTGCACAGGCTTGTAAAGCATTAAAAGAGGAGGGGTTCAGAGTCATACTGGTTAATTCCAATCCAGCAACAATCATGACAGACCCACTTCTTGCTGATGCAACATATATAGAGCCAATACACTGGGAATCTGTAGAAAAAATTATAGAAAAAGAAAATCCTGATGCTATTTTAGCAACAATGGGAGGTCAAACTGCGCTAAATACTGCATTAACACTTGATAAAAAGGGTATTTTAGAAAAACATAATGTAATTCTTATTGGAGCCAATAGGACCGCAATTGATAAAGCTGAAGATAGGCAGCTTTTTGATGAAACTATGAAAGCGATTGATCTTGAGACTCCAGCATCTGGTATTGCGCATTCAATGAGTGATGCTCTAGAGGTTCAAAAAGAGATAGGATTTCCATGCATCATAAGACCCTCTTTCACAATGGGAGGGACGGGTGGAGGAATAGCATATAACGTTTCCGAATTTAAAAATATTTGTGAAAAAGGCCTTGAATTATCTCCAACAAACGAACTTCTAATTGATGAATCTTTAATTGGATGGAAAGAATACGAAATGGAGGTAGTTAGAGATTGTGAAGATAACTGTATCATAATTTGTTCGATAGAAAATCTTGATCCAATGGGTATTCACACAGGAGATTCAATAACTATTGCCCCTGCCCAAACTCTTACAGATAAAGAATTTCAAATCATGCGAAATGCTTCTTTTAAAATATTAAGAGAGATAGGCGTTGATACAGGAGGATCAAATGTTCAATTTGCCGTTAATCCTGAAAATGGAAAAATGGTTGTAATTGAAATGAATCCTAGAGTAAGCAGATCTTCGGCCTTGGCGTCAAAGGCAACGGGATTTCCAATTGCAAAAGTTGCTGCACTTTTATCTGTTGGATTTACTTTAGATGAATTGAAGAATGATATTACTGGAGGTCTAACTCCAGCCTCATTTGAACCAAGTATTGATTATATTGTTACTAAAATCCCAAAGTTCGCATTTGAAAAATTTCCTCAAGCTAGCCCAAAACTAACAACTCAGATGAAATCTGTTGGAGAAGTGATGTCCATTGGCTCAAATTTTCAAGAATCATTTCAAAAGGCACTTTGTAGCATGGAAGAAGGCTTAAATGGTTTGAATTCTGTCAAAACTAACATGTCAGAGCTTTCAAAAGAAGAAATTCTCCATGAGCTTACAATACCGGGACCAAAAAGAATTTTTTATGTTGCAGATGCAATACGAAATGGCTGGAAGTTGGATAAAGTTCATTCTCTTACAAAAATTGATTACTGGTTTTTAGACCAGATCAATGAAATATTAGATATCGAAGAAGACTTAGTTAATATTAAAGAAGATCAAATCAGTGAAGATTATCTATGGAAAATAAAAGAAAAAGGATTTTCAGATAACAGAATAGCTGAATTAGTTGGTTCACATGAAGATTCAATTAGAGCATTAAGAAAAGCTAAAGGAGTGTTGCCTATATATAGAAGGGTAGATACTTGTGCTGCAGAATTTGCAACTTCAACTTGTTACATGTATTCCTCTTATGGAGGAAAATGTGAGAGTAATCCAACAACCAATAAGAAAGTTTTAGTTCTTGGGAGTGGCCCAAATAGAATTGGGCAAGGCATAGAGTTTGATTATTGTTGTGTTCATGCATCTTTGGCGATGCAAGAAGAAGGATATGAATCAATTATGGTAAATTGCAATCCAGAGACTGTATCAACTGATTATGACGTTTCAAATAGATTATATTTTGAGCCAATAACATCTGAAAAAATTCTAGATATTATCGATAATGAAAATCCTGAAGGAGTAATAATACAATTCGGGGGACAAACTCCACTTAAGTTGGCAGACACTTTGTCTGAAAAAGGTGTAAAGGTACTGGGCACTAATGTTGATGCAATTGATAGATCTGAAGATAGAGAAAGATTCCAGGAATTAGTAAATAAACTGAGCCTAAAGCAACCCTCTAATGCAACAGCTAAAAACGTTAAAGAGGCCCTTGATAGAGCTAAAGAAATTGGGTTTCCTATTGTTGTACGTCCTTCTTATGTTCTGGGCGGCAGAGCAATGCAATTAGTTAATAATATTCAAGAGCTTGAGAAGTACTTGAATGAAGCCGTTGAAGTTTCAAACAGCAAGCCAATTTTATTAGATAGCTACTTAACTGATGCAATCGAAGTAGATGTTGATGTTGTATCGGATGGAAAAAATATTGAAATAGGTGGAATATTGCAACATATAGAACAAGCAGGAATCCATTCGGGTGATTCTGCATGCTCATTACCTCCTTACAGCTTATCAAATGAAATTCAAGATAAAATGAAGAAACAAGCAAAGAATATTTCAGAAGAGCTTAATATAATTGGCCTGATGAATATTCAATTTGCAATTAAAGATAATGATATATTCATAATAGAAGTCAATCCTAGAGCCTCAAGAACAGTTCCCTTTATATCAAAAGCTATAGGTATATCTTTAGCAAAAGTTGCATCAAAGGCGATGATAGGCAAAAGCTTAAAAGAGCAGAATTTTTCTTCAAAGCTGCCTGATGGATTATCTTTTGTAAAAGAGGCTGTTATGCCATTTGATAAGTTCCCACACGTTGATCCTATCTTAGGGCCTGAGATGAAATCAACTGGGGAGGTTATGGGAATTGGACCTAATTTCGGAGAAGCTTATGCTAAAGCTCAGAAGGGAGCAAATAAAATTCTTAGAAGATCGGGCATTGTATTTATTAGTGTAAAGAAATCAGATAGGAAATATTTAGACGAATTTGTACCATCGATAATAAAATGTGGTTTTGATATAGTCGCGACTAGTGGAAGTGCAGATTATATTGAAAAGCTGGGTTTTGAGGTAAGAAGAATTAATAAAGTTAACGAAGGCAGGCCTCATGTGGTTGATAGCATTTTAAATAATGAAATCGATCTTGTAATAAATACAACAGAGGGTACTCAATCCATAAAAGATTCAGCCTCAATTAGGCAAAGCGCTTTAAGAAATAAAATATTTTGTACAACAACAATGTTTGGAGCTTCTGCAGTAATTGATGCACTTCAGAACACTGAAGATAATTGGACATACAATACGCTTCAAGAAATCAATAAATTATAAATCTAATTGCTATAATGGTTCCATGAGCAGAGTGCCATTAACAAAAAAGGGTGAAATCTTAATTAAAGAGAAACTTTCAAATTTAAAATTTGTTGAAAGACCAAAAATTTCTCAGGCAATTGCAGAAGCTAGAGCTCATGGAGACTTAAAAGAAAATGCTGAATATCATGCAGCAAAAGAGTTACAGGGTCTGATAGAGGCCAAAATTAGTGAAATAGAAAGTGCTTTATCTAATGCGCAAGTAATTGATGTAAATGAGATACCAGAGACTGGTAGAGTTGTATTTGGATCAACTGTCAGGATATATGATATTGATAATGATAAAGATGTAACATATAAGATAGTAGGTAATTTAGAATCTGATCCTGAAAAAGGTGACATATCAATTGATACTCCAATTGCAAAAGGATTGGTTGGAAAGTTTGTTGATGATGAAATTCAAATAGAAACTCCTTCAGGAAGCTTAAATTTTGAGATCTTAGAAGTTAAGCATATATAAAATGCATGCTGATAATTGGGCCAACAAGGCAAAGCAGATGGGTTACCGTTCCAGGGCTGTATTTAAGTTAGAAGAGATTCTGCAAAAGTTTGACTCAAAAAAAAGATATTATAATGTTCTGGACTTAGGCTCATCCCCTGGAGGTTGGTCACAATACATTGTAAAAAAATATGATAGCTCAATAGTATTTGCGATTGATATTTTAGAAATGGAGCCAATTGATGGAGTCCATTTTTATCAAGAAGGCATCGAATGTATTGATAATATTCCTGAAATAAAGAAATTTAAAGGCTCATTTAATCTTGTAATTTCTGATATAGCCCCAAACTTGAGTGGTATTGGCGCAATTGATAATGAAAACATTTATGATCTTAATCAACTTACAGTTATGACTGCAAAAGATTATTTGTCAATTGATGGAGTGTTAATAATGAAAACTTTTCAAAATAATATGTTAAAAAAATTGAGAAAAGAAATGGAATTATTTTTTAAAGTAGTTCAGACTTATAAACCTGCTGCATCAAAAAAACAATCAGGTGAGATTTATTTATACGGAGTAAGATAATTTTATGAGTAGTACTTTAAGAAATTTAGTTGTTTGGGTCATTCTCGGCTCACTCATGGTTTATGTTTTTAATAATTTAAATAGCTCATCATCTGGAGATAAAATAGATTATAGTGAATTTCAAAGAGATGTTATTTCAGGTAATGTTGAAAAAATTATTTTTAAAGGTGACCAGCAAACTATTATTGGCAATAGGCTTGATGGATCAAGATTTGAAACAACAGGATCGTTATACAAATCAGATGAAGCTGTTGAAAAAGCAATTCAAGAAAATAACGTCGTCACAGTTTATGAAAAACCTGAACAGCCTTCAATTTTCTCTCAATTATTAGTAGGAGCATTTCCAATATTATTATTGCTTGCAATCTTTTTCTTCTTTATGAGACAGATGCAGGGAGGAATGT
>MDTB01024749.1_pt1 | contig 12489 bp, 14 predicted proteins | sample 811161 | NCBI WGS metagenome assembly MDTB01 (sample SAMN05326650, study PRJNA326480) | marine metagenome | isolation source: seawater | place: Mediterranean Sea | collected 2009 | reverse complement strand
TTGCTTGGTTTTTCAATTTTTTTTTATATTTTCATTTACACATTTTGGTTAAAAAGAAGAACACCTCAAAATATTGTTATCGGAGGAGCTGCCGGGGCTTTCCCCCCAGTTATTGGCTGGGCATGTGTTACAGGCGACATAAGTTTATTTCCAATAATTCTTTTTAGTCTTATATTTATTTGGACACCCCCTCATTTTTGGGCTTTAGCTTTATATAAAGATACTGAATATTCGAGAGCTAAAATTCCTATGCTTCCGGTTGTTAAAGGACAAAGATATACAAAAAAACAAATATTCGCATACTCTATTCTTTTGTTTGGGGTATCAACAGCACCATTCTTTTTTGGTTTTGCTGGATATATTTATCTTTCTTCAGCAATTTTTTTGAGCTCATACTTTCTTTATCTATCAGTCAGAATTTTAAAGTCCAAAGATGACATAAAAACAATTTACGCCCCTAAACTATTTAAATTTTCAATATTGTATCTCTATCTAATATTTCTATTACTTCTTTTGGATAATTTTATTTACAACTAATGAATAATAAAAAAAAAAAAAACCTAGCACTCGGAATTTTTTTGTTCTCATTAGCGGTAATTTTTTATTGTGTAACACTACTAAAGTTTTAAAATGGAAAATAAAAGAATAAAATCTCACGCTATATATTTATTATTTTTTGCACTCTTTATGCTTACCATGAGTTATGCATCTGTTCCATTATATAAGTTATTCTGTCAAGTCACAGGTTATGGAGGAACGCCAATGATTGTTGAAAAAAATAATAAAAGTGGAGATTTTGGAAACATCAAAATACGTTTTGACTCCTCGATAGAAAAAAACTCTCCAATATCCTTCAAGCCCAAAAAAAAAATTTTAAATGTAAAGATTGGTGAAAATAATTTGGCTTTTTATAAAGCCAAAAATAAAACTAACAAACCAATAACGACAATGTCAGTCTTTAATGTAACACCACTTCAAGCTGGTAAGTACTTCAACAAAATAGAATGTTTTTGTTTCGAAGAACAAGTCCTTTCACCCAAAGAATTAGTAGATATGCCTGTTTCTTTTTTTATTGACCCCTCAATAAAAGATGATAAATTTATTAAGAATTTGAGTGAAATTACACTTTCCTATACAATGTTTACTAAAAGTAAGGATACAGAATAGTATGAGCAGTAATCAAAAACATCCATATCACCTAGTTGACCCTAGTCCATGGCCATTAGTTACAGCTATATCCTTACTGATATTAGCATATGGTTTTGTAACTTTTATGCATGAGGAAAAGATTCTTATTTTTGCAGTTGGTTGTGTTGGTCTTTTCGTAACAAGTTTTTTTTGGTGGAGAGATATTGTCGCTGAATCAGAAGGTGGTAAGTTCCATAATAAAGTAGTTCAAATTGGGTTAAGGTATGGAATGATACTTTTTATCGCTTCTGAGGTTATGTTCTTTTCTGCATGGTTCTGGGCATTTTTTGATGTAGCTTTCTACCCTGGTAATAATAGTCAAGAACTTATTGGTAGACAAGAGGGGATAGGTGGTGTGTTTCCTCCAAAGGAAATTGAACTTATACCGCCCTTTGGTATCCCACTGTTAAATACATTTATTTTACTTGCATCTGGTGGAACGGTAACTTGGGCTCATAGTGCTCTGAGAGAAAATGATAGAAAAAATTTCCTTTTATTCTTATTTCTAACAATCTTGTTGGGCGTAATATTTACAGGGTTTCAAGGATACGAGTATCTTCATGCAACATTCAGTATAGATGAAGGAATATATCCATCAACCTTTTATATGGCCACAGGTTTCCATGGAGCTCACGTAATAATAGGTACAATCTTTCTTATTGTTTGTTTTATAAGAGGAGCTAGAGGTCACTTTAAACCTGAAAAACACCTAGGTTTTGAGTTTGCAGCTTGGTATTGGCATTTTGTAGATGTCGTATGGTTATTTCTATTTACATTTGTTTATTGGTGGGCTTCCCTATAGCCAATAATGATATTTAAGTATAACAATTCCTCATATTTCATTAACTTTAAGCTTTTCCCAACAGTATGTTTTTGTATAGCTTTGTTGATTTTGCTTAGTCTATCAACTTGGCAATTTAAAAGACTTGTTTGGAAAACTGGTTTAATTGAAACTAGAATTTCAATGTTTGAAGGCCAACCTAAAAATTTAATTAAACTTGATGACCCAACTAATAGTGAATTTCAAAAAGTTTTTGTCCGTGGAAAATTAATAAATGATTATGAATTTTTTATGCCTGCTTTAAGTAAAAATGGTAACAATGGGTACCACATTTTAGTGCCAATTCAAATTAAAAAAGATTATCACATCATTTATGATACAGGATGGATTCCTCTTCATAAAAGAGAAAAAAATAAAAGAAAAAATAATATTAATAATTCTGAACAAGAATTTTCTGCAGTCGTCAGAATACCTGGAAGAAAAGGGTATTTTCAACCAGATAATGACTCAAAAAAAAACTTTTGGTTTTTTGTTGACCCAGTTCATATGAGTGAGAATATTAATCTAAATATAGAAAAAAAATTTTACCTAGAAGCAGTCGAAAATGGACCTGGAGGTTATCCTATAGGTAATCAAACAAGGATTTATTTGAGAAATAATCATTTGCAGTACGCTCTTACATGGTTATTTATGGCATTTGGAATGGTTGGTGTTTTTTTCTTTGCAAGCGTTAGAAAAGTATAATGCTTTATTCATCAACAAGAATGAATGATAAAAACCTAGAATTTTCTGAGGTTTTGATGAATGGTTTGGCAAAAGATGGAGGTTTATATGTTCCAAATGAAATTCCAAAATTATCTCAAAAGGACATAAAATTTCTTAAAGAAATGAGTTATGCTGAACTAGTATTTGAAATAACAAAAAGATATGTTGTATCAGAACAAATTCCTGAAAAAAGTTATAAAAAAATATGTAATAAAACCTATGGAAAGGAATTTGGTGAAAAATTAATTTCTATTGATAAATTAAATGATAATGAGTTTATTCTTAATTTATTTCATGGACCCACATTAGCATTCAAAGATTATGCACTTCAATTGTTAGGAAATCTTTATGATTATATTCTTAAAAAAAAAAAGGAAAATTTGACATTAATTGGGGCAACTTCAGGAGATACAGGGTCTGCTGCAATTCATGGTTGCTCAAAATCTAAAAAAGCAAAAATCTTTATTCTATTTCCAAAAAATAAAATTAGTGAAGTTCAAAGAAAGCAAATGACTACATATGTTAGTGAAAATGTATTTAATATAGCAGTTAAAGGGAACTTTGATGATTGTCAAAAACTTGTGAAAGATTTTTTTAAATTAAATGTAAAAACAAAGAAATATAATCTTGGTGCAGTAAATTCAATAAATTGGGTTAGGATTCTTGGGCAAATAGTTTACTATTTCTGGGCTTATTTAAGAATTGAAAAAAACTTCAAACCAATAAATTTTGTGGTTCCTACGGGAAACTTTGGTAATGTTTATGCTGGTTTTATAAGTAAGAAAATGGGTTTACCCATAAAAAAATTAATCGTTTGTTCTAATAAAAATGATATTTTGACGAGATTTTTTAATTCTGGAGAAATGAAAAAAAAAAAAGTAGTTAAATCACTTAGTCCGAGTATGGATATTCAGGTATCAAGTAATTTTGAAAGATTAATCTTTAATTATATCTCCGATGGAAAAAGAGTTTCAAAATTTTTCAATGAACTGGATAATGAAGGAAATTTTATAATTCCAAAAAAAATATTGAATTCCATGTTAAATGAGTTTTCTGGTGGAAAATTAAATGATAGAGCTATTCTAAATACTATAAACGATATTTATAAAAAATTTAGTATAATTATTGATCCTCATACAGCCGTTGGTTATTCAGTGGGAAATAAAATATTGAAAAAAAGTGAGAAAAGAGTTTATCTAGCTACAGCTCATTATTCAAAGTTTATGGAAACCGTTGAAGATTCTATAAAAAAAAAACTTAATTATCCTGACAAATTAAAAAAAATTTTTAAAAAAGATGAGGAATTCCTTTTAATAAATAATAGTTTAAATGAATTAGAGAGTTTAGTTGATTCAAATTAAAAATTAAGCATTACCTGTAAGACTTGAAAATTTAGTAAAATCAATGCCAGTTTTTTTTATTGCATTACTCCATTTTTTTTCTGGGTCGTAGTCAAAAATTAAATCTAACTCTTCACTTAAGTTTATCCAACTGTTTTGTTTAATCTCATCTTCCAACTGACCAGGCCCCCAACCTGAATAACCAAGGGAAATAAAAAATTTTTTTGGACCTTTATTTTTTGCAATGTCACTAATTATATCAGTTGAGCAAGTAAGCTTAACGTTTTGTGAAATTTTTAGGGTGAATTCACTTTTATAGTCACTTGAATGAAGAATAAAACCATTGTTTTGACTTAACGGACCACCAATGTGAAATGCAAAATTAGTATTAGTATTTTCAGTTACATCTTTTATATCTAATTTCTTGAATAATTGAGATCCTTTTATATTTAAAATTTTGTAATTTAGAACAATTCCAACAGCACCATCTTTATTATGATGTGTTATATATATTATACTTCTTGAAAAAAAAATATCTTTTAACTGCGGTAGTGCACAAATAATATTTCCCTTTAAATATCTACTTTTCATAGTTAAATTATTATTACAAATATATTTTTCTTATTCAAATAGAACATTAATTATAAAATGTATAGTCTAAAGTTTTTACTACTAATTTTCATTTCCTCATTTGTTTGTGCTGAGGAAAATTCTTTTTTTGCAGATAATTCAACTATAGATATTATTCCAAAAAATAGACTTTTGAAATCAGAAGATGGTTATCATTATTTTGGAATTAAAATTAATTTAGATGATGGTTGGAAAACATATTGGAAAAACCCAGGTGATGCAGGGGCTCCTATCACTGTTGATTTTGAAAATGAAGAGAGTTTAATTGAAAAAGAGATTCTTTTTCCATTTCCAAAAGAATATTTAGAAGACAACCTTAAAACAATTGGGTATGAGAAAGAAGTTATTTTTCCAGTTAGATTAAAATTTAAAGATAATGTTAAAAATTATACTTCAAAATTACACATCCAATATCTAGTTTGTAAAGAGATCTGTATACCTTTAGTTAAAAGTTTATATATAAATTATTCTCTTAGCTCATCAAATAAACTATCAGTTGAAAGTAGTATTTATAAATATTTGTCAAAAGTTCCTTTTGTTGATCAAGGGTACTTTAATTTTCAGGAATTTAGTTTTAGAGATAGTAATACTATTGAGATTGTCTTTAGTAATGATGATCATCAAATAAAAGAAGCATTTTCTTTTTCTAATGATATTAATATAGAAACCGAGATAAGAAAAAAAAATAAAAAAACATATGTTGAGTTAAATTCAGACGAGAGCTTTAGAGATTTAAGCTCACCATTTATCTTATCCGTTTCTGATGGAGAAAAGTACGAAGATTTTGTTTTAGATCCAAATAATTTTGTAAATGACTTAAATTATTCAATATTTAAATTTCTTTTTTTAGCTTTTATAGGGGGAGTTATTTTAAACTTTATGCCATGTGTTTTACCAATTTTATCACTCAAGGTTTTATCATTAGTCAATCATCTTAATAGCAAAAGAAATAATATAAGAAAATATACAATCTCTACTGTAATCGGTATTTTAGTTTCTTTTTTAACTTTATCACTCTTAATTATACTACTGAAAAGTATTGGAACATATGTTGGTTGGGGATTTCAATTTCAAAACCAATCTTTTCTGATAACTATAAGTATTATTATTTTTCTATTTTCCACAAATATGTTGGGTTTTTATGAAATAATTCTTCCTGGCAAAGTTCATAACTTCTTTGATAAAATTACTAACTCAAAAAATAAGGAACATTATTTTTTATCTGGAATGTTTGCAACGTTATTAGCAACCCCATGTAGCGCACCTTTTCTTGGAACTGCTATAGGTTTTTCAACAATTACATCTAATTATAATATTCTATTAATCTTTACATTTATTGCCCTTGGTTTTTCATTACCGTATTTAATAATTTTATTTAAACCATCTATTATTAAAATTTTCCCAAAGCCAGGTTCATGGATGATTAATTTTAAACATTTTCTTGGAATAATTTTGTTGATTACATTTTGTTGGCTTTTAAAACTATTAAATACTGATAATAGAATAATTTTTGCTTCTTTTATTCTTTTAACTGGGTTGTCTTTTATTATTAAAAAAGATTTAAAGAATTTGATCTCAAGTTTTCTAGGCTTAATGGTTGTTATATTTTTTTTTATAAAACCTCTAGCTAAAGAAGATGATAAATTAATATGGATAAAATTTGATAAAGAAGTATTATGGTCATTAATTGAAAATAATGAATTAATTTTACTGGATTTTACTGCTGATTGGTGTATTACGTGTCAGTTAAATAAAAAAACCACACTTGAAAATAAACATGTTATAGATTTCTTAATACAAAAGAACGTCAAATTAATGAGAGGTGATTGGACCAAAAGAGATAATGATATTTTAGATTTTATTAAAAGCTACCAGAGGTTTGGAATACCAGTAAATATTATTTACGGTCCAAGATCTAAAAATGGGATTATACTCTCGGAAATTTTGACAAAAGATCTAATTATAGATAATATCAAAAAAGTGGAATAATATGAAAATAAAATCGAATGATTGTTTTCCAGAAGTAATATTTTATCAATTACTTGATGGAGGTCCAAAAAAGGTTAAATCTTCAGAAATTTTTGGAAAAAAAAAAATAATATTAGTGGGTGTTCCAGGTGCTTTTACACCAACATGTTCTAATGACCATTTGCCAGGTTATTTAAATAATCATCATAAATTTATCGAAAAGGGAATTAATGAAATTTTTTTTGTTTCAAATAATGATCCTTTTGTTATGGATGCATGGATTAAGTCATATAAGGATAATAGAATAAAATATTTATCGGATTGTAATTATGAATTTTTGGAAGCTTCAGGTTTGCAGATAGACTTATCAGTAATTGGTCTTGGAAAAAGACTATCAAGATTTGCAATGATTATTGATAATGGACTTGTTAAAGAATTATTTGATGAGAATGGAGGGGACCTTAATTTAAGTAAAGCCGAAGACCTTTTAGCTGCACTGTAATTTTTCAGCTTCAAATCGTGCAATTTTGTCAACTTCTTCGTTGTACAGATTGCCGCTATGTCCTTTAACCCATTTCCATTCGATATCATGCTCTTTTATTAATACGTCAAGTTCTACCCACAGATCCTTGTTTTTAACATCTTTTTTATTAGCCGTTTTCCAATTATTAATTTTCCATTTGTTAATCCAATTGTTGATACCGTCAATTAAATATTTACTGTCAGTGAAAATTTGAATTTTTGATTTTGATGTTATATTTTTCAAAGATTCAATTGCTGCTATTATTTCCATTTTATTATTTGTTGAATTTTTACTTGAACCAGACAATTTAATTTTATTGTTTTTACTATCAAAAATTATAGCACCCCAACCACCTGGTCCAGGGTTACCTAAACAGGCACCATCTGTATAAATTATGTAGTCAAAATCAATCAAAGTAATTAAAATCCATATCTAAACTTTTATGAAATTTTAAAATCTTATAAAATTCAATTGGGTTTTTTTCTTTTACTAATTTATTTCCTAGAATATTTTTTTGATCATATAACCTAGTTAGAAGAAATCGTATAGATGCCCCTCTAAAAATAATGTTTAAATTCATTTTTTCATTATTTGTTAATGGCCTAATTAATTCGTAGCCTTTAACAAAATTTTTAAAAAGATTTCTTTTGAAAATTCCGTTATTAAAGCACCAAGCATTAGAAGTAATAGCAAAATCGTAAATATAGAAATCATTACATGAAAAATAAAAATCAAGTATTCCGGTAATTACTTTATTATCAAAGAAAACATTATCAGGAAAAAGATCTGCGTGAATAATCCCTCTTGGAAGTGTTTGAGGCCAGAAATTCTTTAGAAATTTAATTTCTTCTTTAATAAATTTATTTGAATCAGGAATTATCTTATCTACTTTATTATAGTCTAATTTTTTAGCAATATTATTCCAGAAGTTTTGCCTAAAATCATTATTAAGTTTTTCCTTAAAGTATTTATTTTTTGTATGAAAATAACCTAAATTTTTTCCAATTAATAAACAATCATGAGCATTCCACTTTTTTTTTGATTTACCCTTAAGGTAGGAAAAAATTGAAAATTTTTTTGAGTAAAATTTATTGATAATATTCCCATCTCTATCCTTAATGGGGTGTGGACATGGGATACCCTTTTTTTTCGAATACAGCATTAGCTCTAAATAAAATGGTAAATTTTTCTTTTTAACTCTATTTTCATAAAGTGTAAGTATAAACTGATTTTTTGTAGTGATTATTTTATAATTGGTATTTTCTATACCTTCTTCTATGGGAATATGTTTTATTAAATTGCCAATATTATATTTATTCGTGATTAATGAAATATCATGCTTAGACAGTTTGGTGTGTACAGCCATGTCCAGTTATTAAGAAAAATGGTTTGTCAATTTTTGAAGTGACTCATCGATCAATTTTTTATTATGTTTTTTTTCTAATTTTTTTTTTATTCTTATCTCAGTAAACATAATTGTTTTTTTTAGTATTTCACTTTTTAGTTGATCAGTCATTTTTAATTCCATTTGAGAGGTCATCTGTTCAAAATTTTGTTTTTTTCTTATAATAGTAGATTCGATATCTTTTTGTATTCTATCCTTAATTGCTTCTATTTCTTTTTTTGTTGATAGTTTTAGATTCTCAATTTTCTTTATATTTTCTTCTTGTTTTCTTTCATGTTCTTCATAAAGAAGTTCTGCGTCATTTTTTAGTTTTTTGCTCTCTTCAAGATCCGATTTAAGTTCAATGATTTTCTTATCTAGGTTATCAAGAACCTGTTTTTTTATAGGTCTAAAAATTAATAAAATAAATATCAGAAAAGAAATTCCTACCCAAAGTGTTGCATCATTAAGTATGTTGAAATCTATGGTCATATTTTTTCTGCAACCTCATTAAAATCTTTAATATTACCTTTTGATTTCTCATTCATTATTTTTTCAAAAAGCTGGTCAGATAAAGAAACACATATTTCCGGAATTTTTTTTGCTAAATCATTTCTTGAGTTTAATAGTTTTTCATTTAATTCTTTTTTCTTTTTTTCATAATCATTTTCAATGACTCTAACTTTTTCTTCGTAATTTTTTTTATTTTCATCCAATACAAGTTTGATTTCATTGTCTAATATATTTCTTGTCTTTTTTAAATCAGATTCTATGTCCGAAATAATTTTTTCAATTTTTTGATTAATTTTTTTTGTTTCAGATAAATAATTATCAATTTTAGTTTCTCTTGAAATCCTCACTTTTTTGAGTTTTGGTATAAAAATAAAGTGTATTAAAATGAAAAGAGTAACAAAAAAAACGATTAGCCAGAAAATTTGGGAGGTAAAAGAATCAGGGTTTAACTGAGGCATTCCTCCTTTGTCTTCAGCTCCATTTACGCTGTTAAAAAAGAATAATATTGGAAAAGTAAGAAAGATCCTACTCAACATTTTTAAAATACAAAAAGTAATAATAAAGCTATAATTAGAGCGAATAGTGCGAGTGCTTCTACAAGAGCAAAACCAAGCATTGTCATTGTAAAGACGTGCTCTCTTGCTTCTGGGTTTCTTCCTACTGCTGTAATGAATGCTGCAAATATTGATCCTATTCCTATACCTGAGCCAATAACACCTAAAACAGCAATTCCTGCTCCTAATAGTTTCGCTGATTCCATATCCATAAAAATACTCCTTTTTAAAAATTAATGTAAATGTATTGCATCATTTATATACAAACAAGTTAATATTGCAAATACATAAGCTTGCAGAAATGCAATAACTATTTCTAAACCTGTTAATGCAACTAAGAAGGCAATTGGTAATGCTCCTCCTATAATAAAACTATTGGCTCCTAGTACAAAAACAAACCCTGCGATTACTTTAAGTAAAGTATGACCTGCCATCATGTTAGCAAACAATCTAACTGATAAGCTTATGGGTCTTGATAAATACGAAATAACCTCTATTGGGATCAGTAAAATTAACATTGGTTTTGGAACACCACTGGGTGCAAAGAACTTTAAAAATTTAATTAATCCGTGTTTAGCAATAGCTATGAGCGTCACAGCTATGAAAATAAAGAATGATAAAGCAAATGTCACAATAATGTGACTTGTCCAAGTAAAGCTATATGGCATCATACCTATTAAATTTCCAAGAAGAATAAACATAAAAAGGGTGAAAATAAATGAAAAATATTTCATCCCTTCTTTTCCAATATTATCACTAATCATATTTCCGATAAATTCGTATGATATTTCAAGCATAACCTGAAGTCTTGAAGGAATTATGGAGGGGTTTCTGATTCCCATGAACATAAAAAATATAATAACAGATGAGGTTATTAGCATAGCTAAAGAGGAATTGGTAAAAGAAATATCGACTCCCATAAATTCTATTGGGTAATAGCTTTTTATTTCAAACTGAGCTAGTGGGCTTGCCAATTTCAGGGTTCCTTTTAAATTTATTTAAGTTTATTCATAGATTTAATAATATTGTAAAATCCTGCGGTTATTCCTAATAGCAAAAAAATAAGAAAAAATATAGGCTTTGTTGAAAAAAAATTATCAAAACCGATGCCAATTAATATTCCAGCAATAATTGGAGAAATTAGGTCTAGACTAATTTTAAAGCCAATATTGAAGTTTTGCTTTGGGATCCGTTTCTTTTTTTGTATTTTTTCAACTTTTAACTTAATTTCCTCTATTCTTTTTGTCATTAAACTGCTTTTTGTAAATCTATTTTTTCAAAATCAACTGAAACTATGTCTGAAATACCTTTTTGTGCCATTGTTACACCATAAACTCGATCAATAGATGTCATCGTAATTTTATTATGAGTGATTATTAAAAATTTAGTTTTTGTATTACTTTTTAGTTCATTAAGAATAACACAAAATTTCTCTATATTTACATCATCAAGCGCTGCATCAACTTCATCAAGAATACATATAGGAGAAGGGTTGATTAGGAAGATAGAAAAAATTAATGATATTGCAGTCAAGGTTTTTTCTCCTCCAGAAAGAAGAGTTATACTTGATAATTTTTTCCCTGGTGGTCTAGCATAGATTTCTAGACCCGTTTGCAAAGGATCATCTGATTTTACAAGCTCAAGCTTTGCTTCACCACCATTAAATAATTTTTTAAAAAGATCTTGAAAATTCTTATTTACTTTATCGAATGCAACTAATAATAGATTTTTACCCTCATGATTAATCTTATTTATGGCAAGTCTTAACTTTTGTATCGCTTCTTCTAAGTCGAATTTTTCAACCTCAAGTTCTTCAATTAAATTTTTTATATCATTTTCTTCAATTCTTGCACGAAGGTTTACAGGTCCCATTTGTTCTCTTTGAAAACCAAGCTTTTCTAGATATTTTTTTATCTCATCATAATCTTTATATTTTAAATCTTTATCTTTCAAATCTTCCTTAATTTCTTCTGGTTGTTTAGAGGATCTCTCATATATCAAATTTCTTGATTCTTTTTCCTTGGACTTCATAACATCTAAAGTACTCTCAAGTTTTGTAATTTCATTCCTTTGATTTTCTCTTAAATTTTCTGATTTAACGAGTTTTTGTTCTACTGATTCGAGTTCTAGCGATTTTTTATTAACAGAATCTTTATTAATGATGAGTTTTTCATTCAAAGAATTATATACTCCCTCGGCATCATTAATTTCTATCTGAATCTCATCAGGTAATGTATCGAGATTTTTATTTTCCAAAAAATATGATTCTTCGCGTTTTCTAAGTAATTCAATTCTTTTTCTTGATTCTAAAAAATCACTTTTACTCTTTTTAAGATCATTAACTAAATAAGTTTTATTTAGTTCTTCTCTCATAACTTCTTCTTTTAAAGAATTAATTTGATTTCTTTTTTCTTCAGTCTTTTTATCAAGTTCATGTATCTTTTTTTCTATACTTTCTCTTTCATTAGTTGATTTATTATTGAAATTCTTGTTAAGAGTATTTTCTATTTTTTGAATTTCTTTTAATCTAAACAAAATTTCATTATTTTGAGTTTTATAGTTTTTTATCATTTCTTTATTTTTTTGAATATTATATTTAGAAAGGGAAATTTTTTCTCTAAAGCTTGATTCTGTTGGAAGAATAGTGTCTAATTTTTTGTAGAATGATTCTAATTCCATGTTAAAACTTTTTATATTTTTTTCTAATTTTTGAGTATTTTCGATAGATTCTTTGCTTTCTCTTTTCAATTTAGATAGTTTTAAATCGATTATTTTTATTTGTTTTTGCAACTCATTAATCTTTAGTTGAGAGTCAATAATTTTTTTATTTTGAAGATTATCTT
>MDTB01155616.1_pt1 | contig 12490 bp, 8 predicted proteins | sample 811161 | NCBI WGS metagenome assembly MDTB01 (sample SAMN05326650, study PRJNA326480) | marine metagenome | isolation source: seawater | place: Mediterranean Sea | collected 2009 | reverse complement strand
ATGAAGGGCCAAAAGGTGGCCCTGGTATGCGTGAGATGCTTTCGACCACGGCGGCGCTTTATGGTCAGGATACGGGCGGCAAAGTTGCTTTGATTACCGATGGGCGTTTTTCTGGTGGTACGCGCGGTTTTTGTATAGGCCATGTTAGCCCCGAATCTGCCGTTGGCGGCCCGATTGGCCTGCTAAAAGATGGTGACATGATCCGCATCGATGCCGAAAAGGGCACATTAGATGTCCAGCTGAGTGATGAAGAACTTGCCGTGCGCCGTAAAACATGGCAACCGCGTGAGCATAACTATCAATCAGGAGCGTTGTATAAATATGCGCAATTGGTCGGTTCAGCGGAATTTGGCGCGGTGACGCATCCTGGAGCGAAAGCGGAAAAACACGTTTTCGTCGATTTATAAGCTCAGTTTATAAGCTCCTTTTATCGATTCGTTTTCTATAAGCCATCTGAGCGCGTGTTTAGGTGGCTTTTCTTATCTTGTGCCAATTGTACAGAAATGGGCAAGAAAAGGAACTTTGCTGCCTTCTAAAACATTAGATATGTACGGCATCTAGCAGCCTTTTGTGAAGGAGAGCTTTTATACGTTTTTTCTAATGTTCAGGGCGGCGCGTATAACTATGCACCCCTTATATTTACTGAGTTTTAGCTAAGTAATCTTTCGTTAATAGGTTTGTGAAACAATCAAGATGTAAGGCTCATTATTTACGTACAGGATTCCACCATGTTTTGCTCATTTATTCATTCTGATAATTTTACAAGAAAGTTGATGCTCACCGCCGCAGTTGCAGGTGTTGTGGTGGTTTCTTCCTTCGGTGCAACGCCGGCACAAGCGTCATATTTACAAAATTACTTGGTTTCGAGTGATGCGGCGCAAAACAGGAATATTCATTTTAATGCGGCGGTATTCGCGGATGTACAAAAATTCTATGCGCAGCGTAATTATGAGCCTGTTTGGGTGTCGAATGAAACGGGCATTAGCGCCAATGCAAAAGCGGCGATTTCAGAATTAGAACAAGCATGGCAGCATGGTCTGCGCCCTGACAAATATATGAGCAAGGATATTTTAGGCGCAGAATACAGCAAACGCCGCAGCGTGTTAGCACGCAGTGAGTTTTTACTTTCATACGGTCTTGCTTTGTATGCGCATGATATGACATCAATGCGCGTAGACCCGAAAGCCATTAGACAAAAAGCCGAATATTGGCGCGCACCGATTACAGGTGATAGCGCGCTGCGCGTTTTTGCCGCCGCGCCAGATGAGCAGGCCTTGCGTGATGCCATAGAAAAAGTATCGCCGCAAAACGGCCTATATCACCGCTTAAAAGACGAGTATGTACGCCTTGTCACAACAGGAGAGTTAAATAAGCCACAAGTCGTTGTCAAAATGGAAGGCTTAATCCAGCCAGGGCAATCACATAAATCAATTGCGCAGTTCCGTGAACGTATGGGGCTTGAGAAAATTTCAGGTATGCAAAATTACGTTTATGACGACGCTTTGGTCGGTAAAATTCAGCAGTTCCAAAAAGATAATGGCTTGAAAACGGATGGTGTATTGGGCCCGCAAACCGTTAAATATTTGAACCGCACAGCCGAAGGGCGCGCTGAGCAATTGCTTGCGAATATGGAGCGTATGCGCTGGTTAGAGCCAAACAAACCAAAGAAATATGTTGAGGTCAATATTCCATCAATGTCACTTTGGGGCTTTGAAAACGGTAAGGCAACATTAAGTATGCCTGTAGTCGTCGGTCGCGTTGGACGCCCAACACAAAGCTTCAAAGCTGAGATAACAGGCGTGCGTATTAACCCGAAATGGACAGTGCCACACCGCATTAAAACGCAAGATTTTTGGCCTGATATGAAAGAAGATATAAGCATTTTGGCTGAAAAACAGATTGATGTGATTGAAGGGTATGGCCGCGATGCGATTTATCATGACCCGACAGCGATTGATTGGAAGAACATCAGTTACCGTGAGTTTAACAAATACCGCTTGGTGCAAAAGCCCGGTAACCATAATGCTTTGGGACGTATCCGTGTGTTAATGCCAAATAACTACACAATCTATTTGCATGACACAAACCACCCAGAAGTCTTTGAAAAAGATTACCGCGCCGCAAGTTCGGGCTGTATCCGCCTTAAATACCCTGAAAAAATGGCAGAGTTTTTGCTGAAAGGTAATGAAGCCGCATGGGGCTCCGCCAAGATGGACGAGATTTATACGAGCTTGAAAACAACAGATCTACAAATCTCTGAAACCATGCCTGTATATATCCTTTACCAAACAAATTGGCTGAACAGTAAAGGCGACATTGTTTTTGGCCCTGATTTATACAAACGCGATAAAAAATTAATCGCGCTATTAAAACAGCAAGGTGATTATTATATGCCGCAAGGTAAAGAGCGCATGGAAGACGGCATAAAGCTCGCCTCGCGCAACTAAGTGAAAATATTATGTTTTGTGAATAAAGCCGACGCTTATGTCGGCTTTTTCCATGTGCGCAATGTGTATAAGTCTATATCCGCCAATGCCTGAGCCATGAATTCATGCTAGCTTTTAAAAAGTGGAAAGCACGCGATTCTTGAGGAGGAATACATGGCAAAAGCTGCGCAAGACAAATGGGTTTACGACTTTGGAGCTGGAAAAACAGATGGGCGCGCGGAAATGCGCAACCTGCTTGGCGGCAAAGGCGCGAACTTGGCTGAAATGGCATCTTTGGATTTGCCCGTCCCACCAGGATTTACGATTACCACGGAAGTTTGTACTTATTATTATGGCCATGATCACCATTACCCTGAATCTTTAAAGGCTGACGTGTCGGCATCGCTCAAACGTTTAGAATCTGAAGTTGGCACAAAATTCGGCGATACTGAAAATCCGTTATTGGTGTCTGTGCGTTCTGGCGCGCGGGTTTCTATGCCCGGTATGATGGATACTGTTTTGAATTTGGGATTAAATGATGACACGGTTCAAGGCTTGATCAAGCAATCTGGTGACGCGCGTTTTGCGTGGGATAGTTACCGCCGATTTATTCAGATGTATGGTGACGTTGTGCTTGGCGTTGATCACCACAAGTTTGAAACGATAATTGATGCGCATAAGGCGGTTAAGAATATCAGTGAAGATGTTGATGTCACGGCAGAAGGCTGGCAGGGCATTGTCGCGAGTTATAAAGAGCTGATTAAAAATGAAATTGGCCGCGATTTTCCCATGGATCCCGAAGAACAATTATGGGGCGCAATTGGCGCAGTGTTTGAGTCATGGGATTTATTGCGTGCCAAGCGTTACCGCCGCATTAATGATATTTCTGACGATTGGGGCACGGCTGTTAACGTGCAAACGATGGTTTTTGGCAATATGGGCGAAGATTGCGCAACAGGTGTATGTTTTACCCGCGACCCATCAAATGGTGAAAAGTTCTTCTATGGCGAGTTTTTGATTAACGCCCAAGGCGAAGACGTTGTAGCGGGCATTCGTACGCCGCAACAATTAACGCAGCGCCTGCGTGAAAAAGAGGGGGGTAAGTTGCCTTCTATGGAAGAAGCTATGCCCGAGGCCTTTAAAGAATTATGCCTTGTACGCGCAAAGTTAGAAGAGCATTACCGCGAAATGCAGGACATTGAATTTACCGTGCAAAAAGGCACGCTTTATATGCTGCAAACCCGTACAGGGAAGCGCACGGCAGCGGCGGCGCTGAAAATTGCCATTGATATGGTGAGCGAAGGGCTAATTTCGCAAGAAGAAGCTATCATGCGCGTTGACCCTGCTATATTGGACCAGCTTTTACACCCCACAATTGATCCAAAGGCCGAGAAGACTGTGCTTGGCAAAGGCCTTCCTGCTTCCCCAGGCGCGGCTTATGGGCGCATTGTGTTTAATGCCGATGAGGCGGAGCGCCTATCTGAAGAAGGTAAAAGCGTTATTCTTGTGCGCATTGAAACCAGCCCAGAAGATATTCATGGTATGCATGCAGCGCGCGCGATTTTAACAACGCGCGGCGGTATGACTTCACATGCGGCGGTGGTTGCGCGCGGTATGGGGCGTGCCTGCGTTGCGGGCGCAGCTGATTTATATGTTGATTACAAGGCGGGTACGCTAACGGCAGGTGAAGCCATTTTGAAAGAGGGGGACTTTATCACTGTTGATGGTTCAAGTGGACAGGTTTTTCAAGGTAAGGTTGATATGATCGAAGCCGATCTCTCGGGCGATTTTGTTACGATTATGGAATGGGCAGATAAAGTGCGCCGTCTTGGTGTACGCACAAATGCGGAAACCGCCGCTGATATTAAAGCCGCGCTTGAATTTGGCGCATCTGGCATTGGTCTCGCCCGTACAGAGCATATGTTCTTTGACGCGGAGCGTATCCAAAATGTGCGCGAAATGATTTTCGCCACCAATGAAGATGAACGCCGCCTTGCTTTGGATAAATTACTTCCTGCGCAGCGCGCAGATTTCTCGCAAATGTTTTCGTTAATGGATGGCATGCCTGTGACGGTGCGCCTTCTTGACCCGCCTTTACATGAGTTCTTACCCCATGGCAGCGGCGATATTGCAAGCTTCGCTAAGGCGGCAGGTCTTAAGCCTGAGGTCGTTGAAATTCGCCTGACGCTTTTGAAAGAAACCAACCCAATGCTTGGCCACCGTGGTTGCCGCCTTGGTATTTCATATCCTGAAATTTATGAAATGCAGGCGCGCGCGATTTTTGAAGGTGCTTTGGCCGCGGGCGGTAATGTCTTCCCTGAAATCATGGTGCCATTGGTGATGATTGATAAGGAACTTGAAAAACTTAAAGCTGTGATTGAAGAGACGGCAGAAAAAGTCTTCGCTGAAAAGGGCAAACGTTTAGATTACATGGTCGGCACGATGATTGAACTGCCACGCGCGGCGATCACCGCTGATGAAATAGCCCAGCACGCAGCGTTCTTTAGCTTTGGCACGAATGACCTCACGCAAACGACAATGGGGTTAAGCCGAGATGATTCAGCTATGTTCTTGCCTAAATATGTTGAAGGCGGCGTTTTGCAGCAAGACCCATTTGTTAGTATTGACCAGAGCGGCGTTGGCGCATTAATGGAAATTGCGGCTGAAAAAGGCCGCAAGGTAAACAAAAATATTAAGCTGGGCATATGCGGCGAACATGGCGGCGACCCTGCATCAATTGATTTTTGTGAGCGTTTGCAGCTTGATTATGTGTCCTGTTCACCTTACCGCGTTCCTATAGCGCGTTTAGCTGCGGCGCAAGCTGCGCTTCGGTATAAAAGAAAAAATAAAGTAGTCAATTTACAATCGGCATAGTAGTATTAAAGGAATAAATGTTCATTTGTTCCTTTTTTTCTTTGTTCCTTAACTAAATATTAACAACTCATTTAGTTCCCCCTAAAGGAATAATCTTTACAAAAAAGTTCAAAGTTGCTAAACAGCATATCTCAAATAAACAGGAGATCAAAAGTGCAAGTACAAAACGCAATCGTCGCGAGTGCATCTGAACCACAGCCAGAAGTCAGCCGCCGCCGTTTTCTCAAAACATCACTTATTGCCGCAACAGTGGCATCTTCAAATATTATTATGCCGAAAGCCGCACTTGCTATCCCACATGGGGAAGGCGGTCTTTGTGAGCTTAGCTTCCGTAATTTGCATACAGGTGAAAAGTTTAATGGCGCATATCGCGTTGGTAACAAATACTTGCTTGGCGCATTAAACGAAGTAAACACCGTTTTACGCGATTTCCGCACAGGTGATGTGCACACAATGGATCCGCAATTAATGGATATTATCTACACCATGCAAAAACTTGCAAACGCACAAGATAAAAACGTTGAAATTATCTCAGGTTACCGCTCTCCAAAAACCAATGCGATGCTGCGTAGCCGCTCATCAGGCGTGGCGAAAAAGTCATATCATATGAAGGGGCAGGCGATTGATTTGCGTATCCCTGGCATTTCAACCGCGCGTTTGCGTGATATTGCGAAGTCACTTAAAGCCGGCGGCGTTGGTTATTATGCTAGCAGCGATTTTGTACATATTGATACTGGAAATGTGCGTAGCTGGTAGGTTTTTTTCTTGTTGAACGTTATGAATATGCACCTTGTTTAATAAATTAAGGTGCATTTTTATTACATATCAAAATTGACATTCACTTTGTTCAGTTGGTTGCCGCGAAGGTCAAGCTCTGTTTTCATCTCGACAACGTCGCCACTATTCTCATTTTCAATATTGACCTGAACTTCTACGCCGGTAAGGTCGCCATTTGGGTCGTAATTGCGCTGTACGTGCATGGCTTCAATGTCAACATTATCTTCTAAATTTCTGTAATCGTCGAGAATGTCTTCTTCCAGCTCATCTAGCTGCTCTGCTGTGGCTTCGACCTTCTCGGTTAATGTTTGGACAAGTTCTGCATTGCCTGATGCTTTGGCCTCTCCTAGTTTTAGCTGTAATTCATCTAACCCCACCGCTGTAATCGAATACCCAACAGCTTTTTCAAAAGTGTTTTGCAGCGATGAGCCGAGCCTCATGCTGATTTCTTGCCCTTTATCATCCATGGTGTCTTTTAACTCAACTGCGAAGTCAGCAAGTTCACCAGCACCCTCAAATTCAATCTCGATGCCTTTTTCTTTGACGTATTCTTCGATTTCTTCAAAGATGCCGTCAATGTGATTACCAACAATCCAACTTGTAATGCCCATACGCTCTTCCTCTATACTCTATAGTAAAAGATAGCTGAAAACAGTTAACATAAGTTGAATGGGAGGGTTTTGCGGCTTTTAAATTACGCAGCCTAAACATTACGCAATTAAATTTTCTTGAATATCTTGCATGGTTGGACAGCTTGGCGCGGGGGATTTAATCACTTCACCGTCTTCTAAATCAAATGTTGTTAATTTCCATGGCATGTTTTTATTTTCAGGCCACGGCTCGAAATAGTGCAGATGCGCATTATTAATACGCTGCATCCCATAGCCATAGGTAAGTCCAAGGGCGTGGAATGTACCGCCATGTGCAACAATTAATGGCGGCGCGTCTAAGTCTTGTACTAAGATGCTGTCTATTGTCGTGCGGACGCGTAAAACATGCTGCTGTTCATCTTCGCCATTTGGCGGGGCAAGACGCTGGTCAAAAAACGGCGCTATTTTTTCCCATGGTTCGCCTTCCCAATCACCCAGCATAATCTCATGCAAAGTTTCAATGCGCTCCATTTCTAATTTAAGGTGCGTATTGGCAAGTTCTGCGGTTTTATGCGCGCGCTGCATTGGGCTGTGGAATATGCGGGAGATTTGGGGCTGTTCAATGCGGAGTATCTCGGCGACCTCTAGGGCTTGCCCGTGGCCTTCTTGGGCGAGAGGGCTGTCAATCATGCCGCCTGCGGTAATGTCAGCTTTATTGGCTTCGGATAGTCCATGGCGGAGAAGATAAAATGGTTTGTGCGTAATCATGATGCGGCAAGCTCCTTTAATTTGTTGTATACGGGAGCAGATATTTCAATCTGCTGTTTGTCTTTGTTGTTATTGTATGTCGTAAGGCTGCGCTCCCCAGGGAGGCGGATGTCTATATCATGCCCTATGACAGGGCTGCTTTTAATCTCGTTTTTATAGCTTTTGACATTGTCGTAGAATGTTTCAATATCGCCAAAACAGCTCGGATCAATCGCTTGAATAAACAGACCGTCAGATCCTTTAACGCTTTTGCCTGCCTTCGCGCTCACAAGTGGCCCTGCAAGTATTTCAAGGGATAAGCCAAGACCAAACCCCTTATGCGCCGCTATGGGCAGTAATGACCCGTTGGGGACAACTGCGCGCGCATCTTGCGTTGGGCTTCCTGCTGCGTCTAATGCAATGTCAGGCGGCAGTTGATCGCCATTTAAGGCGGAGAGGACGGCTTCACCCCATGATATTGGCGTAACGGCGCTATCATAAATGATCGGTAGTTCATCGCGGCCTGCGGGAATGCCAATGCAGAGTGGGTTTGTACCGTTTACGGGCTTGCAATGCGGCGCAGGGGATACAAGAATTAACGATGTGCAACTCATAATACAGACTAAGCCAGCATCGGTAATTTGCTTAGCATAATAGCCCATATTACCTGTCGTTCCGCCATAATTAGATGCACCAACGCAGCATGACCCAGCATTTTTCGCGCCTTCAATAGCGGCTTTACTCGCGGCAAGGGCGGCGAGTATCCCAATATTCCCCTGTCCGTTTATGTGTTTCAGCGCGGGGCGGTCAATATCGCGCGTGGGGGCGGCGTGCGGCGCATAAAGCGCGCCGCTTTCAATGAAATCAAGCGTCCATTTGACGCGGACAAAGCCATGCGACGCGCGCCCTGCATATTCGTTATACAGCAAATGGTCATAAATCGCCGTAATATGTGCATCGGTAAAGCCGACATCAGATAATATCTTATGGGTGAGGGTGTATAATTCTGATGTATTGACCAAGGGCATCGGGGCTAGCTTTATTGTTTATTAAACAGACCATTATCATAGCCGATTATTGACCAAAGGGAAATGGCTGCGCATAATCACCCCATGGAAAATTGGCAAGATCAGGGCATTGTATTATCTGCGCATCAGCATGGTGAGCATGGCGCGGTTGTATCTTGTTTAACACAGGACCATGGACGACAAAAAGGCTATGTGAATGGCGCATTGTCGAAGCGTAACCGCGCATTGATTGAGCCGGGCGCGCATGTTGATGTGACATGGCAGGCGCGGGTTTCAGATCAACTTGGACGGTTTACACTTGATTCTGCAGGTGGCATAGGGGCATCAGGCTTGCTCAATGACCCGTTAAAGCTCTCGGCGCTGCAATCTGCTTGTGCGCTGTGTGATCAGGCTTTGCCAGACCGCGATGGTCATGCGGGGCTGTATCATGGTTTTTTAGCGTTGATTGATGCCTTCGGTGATGATCATTGGGGAGTGTCTTATGTTGTGTGGGAAATGGCGCTGTTGAAAGAGCTTGGCTTCGGCCTTGATTTATCGCGCTGTGCTGGGGGCGGCGATGCAGGAGATATTGCCTATATGAGTCCGAAATCAGGCTGCGCCGTAAGCCTTGAAAAAGGAGAGGCTTATAAAGACAAATTGTTGCCTTTACCTGAGTTTTTGAAACGAAGTTCGCAGAGCCATAACTTGCTTGGGGCGGATGAAGATATCTATACAGGTATTAAAATGTGCGGTTATTTCTTTGAAAACTGGGTTTTTGCACAGCATTCGCAAGGAATACCGCCTGCACGCTTGCGTTTCGCCGCGCGATTTGCCAAACATATAGGGTTAAAAGATAATTGTGAAAACGCGCAAGCAGAGCAGGCAATGTAAAAGCTAAGTCTGCATCCGTGAAAAAAGAGAGTAAAAGATGAATAATAGCATCGAACATGATGAACTATCTATTGTTGACGAATCTATGAGCAAAGTGCTTTCAGAGCGCTATTTGTCCTATGCGCTCTCTACCATTGTGTCGCGTTCATTGCCGGATGTGCGTGATGGCATGAAGCCTGTGCATCGCCGCGTCCTTTACGCGATGTATCGTTTGCGTTTGCGCCCTGAATTACAGCCTAAAAAATCAGCCCGCGTGGTCGGTGACGTTATTGGTCAATATCACCCACATGGCGACCAATCTGTTTATGACGCGATGGTACGCTTGGCGCAGGATTTCTCGCTGCGTTATCCATTGGTCGATGGTCAAGGTAACTTTGGTAATATTGATGGTGATAATGCGGCTGCAATGCGTTATACCGAAGCGCGCCTAACGGATACAGCTATCCGTATGCTGCAAGGCATTGATGAAAATGCCGTTGATTACCGCTTTACTTATGATGGCGAGACAGAAGAACCTGTCGTCTTGCCGGGGGCTTTCCCGAATTTGCTAGCAAATGGTTCATCGGGGATTGCCGTTGGTATGGCGACATCTATCCCGCCGCATAACGTCGCAGAGCTTTGTGAAGCGATGTTGTTGATGTTGAAAAAAGACGCATCAATTGCGGAAATTTGCGACCATGTGCAGGGACCTGATTTCCCGACAGGTGGCGTGCTTGTTGAAGACAAAGAAGCGATTGTCAAAGCCTATGAAACAGGCCGTGGTTCATTCCGCGTACGTGCGCGCTGGGAAAAAGAAGACCTGAAGCAAGGCCAATACCAGATTGTTGTCACTGAGATCCCTTACCAAGTGCAAAAAGCACGCTTGATTGAGAAGATTGCCGATTTAATTCACTCCAAGAAACTGCCACTACTTGATGATGTGCGCGATGAATCTGCTGAAGATATTCGCCTTGTCCTTGTGCCGAAGAACCGTAATGTCGAACCTGAATTGCTGATGGAAGCATTATTCCGCCACAGCGATTTAGAAGCGCGTGCATCATTAAACATGAACGTTCTTGAAAACGGCGTTAGCCCGCGCGTGATGAACATTAAAGAAGTTCTGCAAGAATTCCTTAACCACCGTCAAGCAGTATTAGTACGCCGCGCACGTAACCGCCTTGATAAAGTGCTTAACCGCATTGAAGTTTTGGAAGGTTATTTAATTGTCTACCTTAACATTGATGAAGTTATTCGTATCATTCGCGAAAGCGATGAGCCGAAGCCTGAGTTGATGAAGGCCTTTGGCTTAACGGAAGTGCAAGCTGAAGCCGTACTGAACATGAAATTACGTTCATTGCGTAAGCTCGAAGAAATTGAAATGCGCACAGAGCATGATGCATTATGCGCGGAGCGTGATGCATTGAACTTACTGATAGGTTCTGAGAGCGAGCAGTGGAAAGAAATTAAGAAAGAAGTCCAAGAGCTGAAGAAAGCTTATGGTCTGAATACCGCACTTGGCCGCCGCTATACTGATATTGGCAGCGCTCCTGCGCCTGTGGCGCTGGAAGATTTAGACCAAGCGATGATTGAAAAAGAACCAATTACAATTGTCTATTCTGATAAGGGGTGGATCCGCGCGATGAAGGGGCATAATATTGTTGCCAAGGACCTCAAGTTTAAAGATGGCGACAGCCTGCATTTAACGCTTGAAGCGCAAACGACGGATAAAATTTTGGTTTATGCATCCAATGGGCGCTTTTATACAATTGGCGGCGACAAGCTGCCATCTGGGCGTGGTTTTGGTGAACCTGTGCGTTTGATGCAGGATATTCCTAATGATGTCGATTTGGTTGATTTAATTGTCTATAAACCGAATACCAAATATGTAGTGGCATCTACAGATGGGCGCGGCTTTATTGTTAATTCTAATGATTTGTTAGCTTCTACGCGTGGCGGTAAAGTTGTGCTGAATTGTAAAATGCCAGATAAGGCGCTGATTTGTAATGAAGTTAATGAGGGCGATGATAGTGTCGCCGTGATAGGCGAAAACCGTAAAATGTTAATTTTTAACATGGATGAAATGCCAGAAATGGCTAAAGGCAAAGGCGTTATTATTCAGCGTTATAAAGATGGCGGGCTGAGCGATATTAAAACGTTTAATGCCGATGCGAAGCTGCGTTACCGTTATGGTACTGGTGAAACCACGCTTGATGATACAATGCCATGGGTCGGCAAACGTGCAGGGGCAGGGCGCTTGCCACCAAATGGCTTCCCGAAAAATAACAAGTTTGATTGATTGCTGCGTGTAAATTAGCCTGTGACCCCATAGAATTTGGGTATATAAAAAGGCTATTACTCGGCGAGATTCCTTTGTTTGATAAGCCCATATAAATCATGCATTTATGGATATTTTTTGCATTTACACGGTAATGTAATGCTATACTATATTTAAATTATATATAAACGTGTGTCATGCACGCGACGAAATTCTTTCGTGTTTACATCTAAATTACAGGGTTTATCAATGAAATGTATCAGCGCAGATTTAAAGAAACCACTTGAAAGCTTAGAGGCGCTTTATACGCATTTGTGCCGGCTTGCTGATATTGGCTATTTGGGCGAGAAAAAGATTGAGAACTATATTTCTGAAAAAGTGCGCGTGGTAGGCGAAATTCGCCGCCTTGCAGAAAGCACAGAAGATAGAAAAGCGCTAAATTACTATGCGGAGCTTGTTCTCAATAAGGCCGCTTATATTCCCCATGATGTTAGCGAGGCCGCTGAATGCTTGATGCGTTCATGTAAGCTTGGCGATTTGAAAGCGCATTATTTGTTACTTTGCTTGTATTCAGGGCAATTTGATGCAGGTTATGATGCGGCGGAGCATGAAGAAGATATTCAGCGCCATTTAGCGGCGTTAAAAATGCTCGATGATAACAATTATGCGCATTATTTTCTGGCGAAGTTTTATTTTGATAATGATGAACTTGAACCTGCACTTTCGCATTTCGAACTCGCCGTTACGGCACATATTCCCGAAGCGCTATGCTTTAAGGCGAAAGCCTGCATGCGGGGTAATATTGCGGGCATTGAGAAAGACGGTAAAAAGGCATTCACATTATTTAAGAAGGCTTATGAGCGCTGCATCGTTCTTGGTGATGGCGCCTTGATGCAGCCTGATTTAAAACACGATATTTTATAT
>MDTB01202521.1_pt1 | contig 12492 bp, 13 predicted proteins | sample 811161 | NCBI WGS metagenome assembly MDTB01 (sample SAMN05326650, study PRJNA326480) | marine metagenome | isolation source: seawater | place: Mediterranean Sea | collected 2009 | reverse complement strand
GGGTCTTGGGCGAATGATGATCGACGCGATTTCTGATCGTGATTTGCCCGTTGTTCAGGCTATCGCTCTCATCGTGGCAACAGTGTATGTGGGCGTGAACCTGACAGCAGACCTTCTTACAATGATTGCCAATCCGCGACTTCGTACACACTATTTGAGGAAATGATGGCCGAACAGATACTTCATGCGTCCCGTTCAACTGCCCTGTCGCGATCTGCTGGTGTTATAAAGGATGTAGTCTCGCGCCCCTCTGGTGCAATCGGCCTGTTTCTAGTCATTTTTCATATTGTTCTAGCGCTGACATCTCCGTTTATTGTGCCCTTTGATTACAAGGAAATGAATTCCGGTATGATGCTGTCAGGACCTAATTCGATTTATTGGTTAGGCGCTGACCATTTGGGGCGTGATGTGTTGAGCAGGACTCTACTCGGGGGGAGGGAAGCTCTTTTTGTGACGGGCATCGCTACGCCAGTAGCTGTTTTATGGGGTGGGTTTGTTGGCATCCTTCTTGGCCTTGTCGGAGGCCGTGTTGATGAACTGCTCATGCGTATTGTTGACGCATTTCTCTCACTTCCATGGATCCTGAAGATGCTTGTGCTGATCGTAACATTTGGTACGGGGATGTTTGTTCTCGTCCCTACATTGGCATTTTTTTATGGTATCCCTGTTATCAGGATTGCCAGAGCGGCAACACATGATGTCGTCGCCCGTGATTTCATTTCTGCTGCGCGGGCACGTGGTCATAAAAAAATGACTATCATCAAGCGTGAATTACTCCCAAATGTTTTAGATGCGTTGATGGTTGAAGGAGCAATGCGCTGGTCATGGATGCTTCTCGCTTTTTCATCACTCTCATTTCTTGGGTTTGGTGTTTCGCCACCGACCCCAGATTGGGGATTGATGATTGCTGATGGGCGTGGGTTTATGTCTTTTGCTCCCGTCGGGGTCATTGCGCCTGTTGTTGCACTCTCCTCTCTGATCATTGGCATTAACCTTACCGCAGACTCTCTTGCCAAGGCACTCGGGATTGATCGTGCGCAGAAAGCCCCGGTATAATGGCAGATAATATGCTCATAGATGTAAGTGGGCTGAGTGTCGGCTTTAGGGCGTCGTCCGGCGATATGTTGCCTGTGCTTCGCAATGTCGATCTTACTGTGAGGCGCGGAGAGAGCGTTGGTCTCGTTGGGGAAAGCGGGTCAGGAAAAAGTACGCTTGCCCTTGCGGCAATGGGATATCTGAAGCGCGGTCTCCATGTGCTTGACGGTGTGGTTCAGTTCAAGGAGCAAAACCTGTTTTCGCTCACGCGTGCTGAACTTGAGGGCGTCCGCGGAGGAAAACTCGCCCTGATACCGCAAAACTCCGGCCAGTCATTGACTCCCACATCCAAAATAGGGGCGCAACTAAGCGAAGCTTTGAAATTACATTCAGCGGTGGACCCATCACATCATAAAGCCCGCGTCATAGAGTTGCTAGTTCAGGTGCGCCTCCCAGACCCAGAGGCTATTTTTGACCGTTATCCTCATGAGTTGTCAGGCGGGCAACAGCAACGCGCGGCAATCGCAATGGCTTTGGCAGGCGAACCGGAGGCCCTGCTTCTTGACGAACCCACAACAGGGCTGGACGTCACAACACAGGCTCATATTTTAGAGTTATTGAGGGACCTTGCGGTTGAAACAGGCATGGCAATGGTCTATGTCAGCCACGATTTGGGCGCTGTCGCGCGTGTTTGTAAACGCGTAATGGTGATGTATGCGGGTGAAATTGTGCTGGAGGGGAATACATGGCAGGTCCTGAAAAACCCTATTCATCCCTATGCGCACGGACTGCTCGCATCAATACCGAAATTGAGTAACACTAATCTTCCTGATGCGCTTGGTGGACGCCCCCCGGCTCCCGGAGATGCAGGTGAAGGGTGTGCCTTTGTTGACCGGTGTGCTCTTGCTAGTGATATGTGCCGGTTAGAGCATCCCCGTCTTGAACAGGCCCCAGATGGTGAGCAGGTCAGATGCTTCCACCGTGCCGAAATTGCAAAGATGAGAAACAAAAAGCTGTCCTCTTCTTTGCCCTCTAATATCACAGTTGATGAGCCCCAAGATGTGATTATTGAAATTGACTCGCTTTCAATTAGTTATCATCAGAAAGGGTTATTTGACAGTCTATCTGCCCGTTTTTTAGCACGTGAACGCCTCATTATCCCAACCGTTGATGGGATTGATTTGGAAATGACGCGTGGTGAAACTGTTGGCCTTGTCGGGGAGTCTGGTAGCGGAAAATCAACAATACTTAAATCGCTAGCCGGTTTGCTTAAGCCTTCAGGCGGGCGTGTTCTGTTTAAAACAGACGGGGCGGCTCTTGCGGAACCTATTCTGCTACCACCTGTTGTGGAGGAGCGAGGCAATGGGCATTTGCGGGCAATACAGCTCATTTTCCAAAATCCGGACGATAGTTTGAATCCACGCCATACGATCGCTGAAATTCTGGCACAGCCGTTACAACTTTATTTTGGCCTTTCTGGTGAGCCATTGCATAAACAATCTATTGAAATTCTTGAGCGTGTGAGGCTCGGTGCACATTATCTTAATCGCTTGCCAAGTCAGCTCTCTGGCGGAGAAAAACAGCGCGTTGCCATTGCGAGGGCATTTGCTGCAGAACCTTCTCTTGTCTTATGTGATGAAGTAACCTCCGCTCTTGATGTATCTGTTCAAGCAGCTGTTCTTGGCCTGTTGAACGAATTAAAACGTGAGAAAGGGACAACCTACATATTTGTATCTCACGATCTGGCTGTTGTGAGAGCACTGTCTGATCGTGTGGTTGTTCTTTATCAGGGACGTATGTGCGAGGTAGGACCATCAACCGCAGTCTATAGCCTTCCCTCTCATCCCTACACGGAAGTGTTGCTTGGCGCTGTGCTCGAGCCAGTTCCTGACAGCATTCCTAAGCTTGTTGCTGATGATGTTGTTGAATTATCACCGCCGGCCAGAGGATGTGCGTTTCAGCGACGCTGTCCGCATCGGCTCGGGGTTATTTGTGATGAACAGGTCCCTGAATGGCAAGAAGGAGAGAGCGGCCACTTTATACGTTGCCACATTCCGTTCAATGAGCTTATATCAGTCCAAAAAAACGGCTAGTGTTGTTACAGGACACCTTTCGTGCCATAGACGTGTGCACACCGCTGGCCAATAATAGCAATCTATTTTTCAGACTATTTCTTTTCAATCGTTTCAATCGGTTGATCTGCTTTTGCCCACGCTGTGAAACCGCCCTCGATATGAACGACAGGCGCAAGACCCATTTCCTGAGCTTTCAGAGCACTTAATGCCGACCGCCATGCGCTCGCGCAATAAAACACATATGTTTTGTCCTGATTGAAAATATCTTTGTGATACGGGCTTGCTGGGTCTATCCAGAATTCAAGCATGCCGCGCGGACAGGAAAAGGCCCCAGGTATTTTTCCAGCACGCTGAAGTTCGCGCACATCACGTAAATCGATAAATATGTGCTTATCACTGTTCAGAAGATTAGAGGCTTCATCAACATTTATCGTTGTCACGACGCTGTTTGCTTCGTCCAGAAGGTCCTGAAACCCTCTAGTGATTGTTTGAGTCATAGGGTTATCTTTTCCTATATAGTGAGTTCGAGTTTTGGCTTCCAGAACGGACGAAAAAGCTCGATTTTGGGACATCTGTTCATGACAACTTTCAGACCAGCTTCTTCGGCCATACGCGCAGCTTGCTTGTTTTTTACCCCGATCTGACCCCAAAGAACATTTGCGCCGGCAGCGATTGCTTCTTCGGCGACTTCTGGCAAATCTTCAGCTCGGCGGAACACATCGACCATATCAATCGGGCGGTCAACAGCTTCCAACGATGTGTATACTTTCAGGCCGCGAATATCTTCTAGGCCCGGACGTGGGTTAATCGGAATGATGTCATAACCTGTTTCAGACAGAACACGCAGCACACCATAGCTAAATTTTGTTTTATCAGGGCTCGCCCCAACCATCGCAATGGTTTTGACAGATTTTAGAATGTCCTGAAGATACTCGTCAGGATAGGGGGCATCATGGTCCATATATGTCATTTCCCTGTCTCCTTGGGGGCAGCGATATCTGCCTTCAATTCATGGGGTGCTAATGGGTCCAAAAAGGGGTTGCGGTAAAGTTTGTCATGGCTTTCAACACCAACATCAAGTGTACAGTTGCTTACTGGACGCGCAACACATAAAACGACATACCCATCAGCTAATTGCCTGTTATTCAGCGCTACCTGAGAACGTTGGTCAATCTCGCCATCAATCAGTTTAGCCGCACATGTGATGCACCCACCATATTGACACCCATAGGGGAGATCAACGCCAGCATTGCGCAGGCTGTTCAGGAGAGATGTGCGTGTGCTGACCTCAAAAGAGACGTCTCCCTGATTAGCGAGTGTGACAGTAACTTTACTCATATCCAGATATCGCTTGTGCAATCACCGCCTGGATAACGGGTTTCGTGACAGCGTGACGGACCATTTGGCTCTTTTCCAAAATCAACAATAAAGTCAGGATCAATCTCCATCCCGCCACTTTCAGTGTTGCAATTTACCATCAGCATGCATCCACCATTGGTACGAATTTCTGGATAGAACTGATTGTCCCATGTGCTAAACAATGAGGTTGTTACAAAAAGGCGCTTTCCATCGAGGGACAGTTGAATCATTTGTGGCCCGCCTGTAACGCTGACGCCGTTGACCTCCTGGGCCTTGCCGAGAAGACCGCCCATCCAGACTTGACCGGTCAGTTTGGGGTTGTGAGGATCAGAAATATCATACTGCCTGATATCGCCATGAAGCCAGTTACAGAAATAAAGATATTTATCATCCATCGAAAGCAGGATCACCGAAATCACACCAGGAACAGGGATAGGCCAGTCAGGATGCGGCTCGTTGTCTACATCGATAATTTTTTCCCATTGCCATTCATCGGCCTCATCTTTCCACCAGTGGATTATATTAGCGCTCAATGCAGCGCCAACAAAGCCGTGTGAGCTATCGGGATCATGATGAAAGCGGACTTCAAGTGGGACAAGGCCGTCTTCGCCGAGATAAAAAGTCTGTTTTGGTTCCCGTTTTTCAAAATCCCAGAGATGTATTTCACGCCCATATTTCAAATGGCCTACTTCTTCGAGATCGAACCCTGGCATGAAGGTATTCGGGGCGGCCCATTCAGAACTGACCATAACATTATGGCGTGGCTGGTACCAGAAATCATAGCCGAATTTGATATCGCCCATTGAATTTTCCCAGCGACCCATAATCTCAAAATCCTTGTTGAGGTGCAGATAGCCGCCTGGGGCATTTCCGCGCGCATCACCAAGCATGGAAATAATGATCTCTGATCCTAGGCAATGGATGGTATGAGGCGCAGATAAGTTAGTTTTTGATTTGATTTCGGTGCCATCAATTACCTTGAACAGGCTTGGGTTACGGGGATCTGTTGCGCAATCCACAATATGCAGATTTGATGAGCGCACGCCTGGTACAATCAGATATTTACGCTCCATGCCAGCGTCACCGTGACAAGAGGAACACGCATTCCAGCCCATATGATGAAGCTCATCGCCAATTCCAGGCATTTCAAGACGTGAAATCACCTCCGAATAGGTTGGGCTATCTGGGTCGGCATCAATTGTGGCTAGATAATCGGGCTGCTGAATGCCAGTGCCAGTGTAAATGGCGATGGTATAAAGCAATTTTTCCGAAGGAGCGTTCATTGCCGCTGCTGGAGAGGCGTAGCCTGGTCCACAACATTCCATTACGATTTCCCCAATTTTTCTGCTCTTTGTTTCATATGGTGGGCGATAGCTAGAATACGGTGCATTGTCCTTATAACAGGTTTCTCGATGAGTTTGCCATCTATCACCAGCAAAGCTTCCCCTGTTTTTTCATACTCAGTTACAATTCGTCGTGCCTTGTCGATTTCTGCCTTAGTGGGCGTAAAAACATCATTCAACGCTGCAATCTGTTTGGGATGGATAGCCCCTTTTCCAGTAAAACCAAGGTCATTGGCCTGTTGGGCTGCCTTCACCATACCGTGCAAATCATCAAGGTCAAGATAAGGCACATCAATCGCGTCAATACCTGCTGAAGCAGCAGCGTGAACAATACGCGAGCGGGCATAAAGCAGGTTTTCCCATGAATTGGTGCATCGCAACTCAGCTGCCATATCAACACCGCCGAAAAATAGTGAGTCAATACGCGGGCTAGAATGAGCAATTTCATATGCGGATTCAAGTCCTTGGTTTGTTTCAATAATAACATTCAAGCGTGTGAGATGCCCTTTTTCCGTTAGGAGCGTGTCAATGATAGAAATCTCATCTGGTGTTCGGACTTTCGGAAGCATCAGCGACGGCGGCGGGGTGGATGTCGACAGAATGGCCTGCATATCGGCGATACCAAAACTATCCCTGAGACAGTTGATGCGAACCATGCGTTCAACACCATCATTTGCCTGCTCTTCGGCAAAAATGGCTAGCGCGTTTTCTCGTGCCTTATCCTTGTCAGAGGGAGCAATGCCGTCCTCTAGCTCTAGACAAACAATGTCAGCGCCGCTGGCGACTGCTTTCGGAAAAATGTCCGGTCGTAATGCCGGCACAAAAATAAAGCTACGCCGCGGTCGAATTTTCGTATCACTGATAGACTGCATAGTTATAGGTATCTCTTAATTGTCTTATTAACTATTCTCGAAACTGTGCAATGAAACTGGACTATACATCAAATAAAAATACACCTCTAATGCGAGTTTTTTGTCTGAACGCAACAAAACACTTATGACTAAAGTTTCTGGCTTTCCTGAGAGTGTGCCAGTAGGGCAGCAAAGCGGTATAATCCATGGACGAATTTTGAAAATGGCAGAATCAGAAAGAACCCGTAAACAAAGCCAAGATGGACTGCGAGCGTCAGCCCCATAAAAGATGTTTCGCGCAAGGCAAGCAGGACGAGACCTGTAAAACTGACCGCAAACAGAATGCCTATGAATGCGTAATCCATTCCTAAGGTTTTGAGTGATTTAACCCGCTCATCCATTCGCTGCTTTTCATGCCATAATCCGGCTGTTCCAATGCATAATATAATGCCGCCAACTGTGCCGAGTAAAACCGGAAGTTCAAAATACCCGTAAGGGGCTTCTCGTCCAAAAACATAATGATAAATTGTGCCGGTGGATGTTGAGGCAAAGCACAACATAAATCCATAAAAGGTCAGATGGTGATAATATTTTCGGGCATTAGCTGGTCTGTCATCAGGGCCGGGACATCCTTCATTTGTTCCAGCATTGTTGCCACCAAGATAACGCAGGCTCATAGAGGCGCGCATCGCATCAATAAAACTGGTCATACCGCCCCATTGCGCACCTGTTTGCTGCCAGTAACGCCGCCACCCCATGATAAAGGACAGAACTACAAAACTGGAAATAGCAAGGGGAATGCCTGCCATGATAGTATGTGGAACCAATACATAAAATGCTCCTTCACCAAGATGGATACCCCAAAAAAGATGAGGCGAGATCAGCGCGAGCATCGCACCAAGACATGCCGAAAGAACGAGACAAATAACAAGTGTAACAATAAGGCCGTTATGGCGAAAAATGCGGCTGATCACCGGAGGCCAAGCATAATCTTCATAGCTCTGTGTGCGTCTTTCGCTCAGTGTCCGGGGCACATTAACGCCAAACTCGTGCGGTGGCGCATACTGACAAGCATGAAAGCAAGCGCCGCAATTATGGCAGAGATTCGCAAGATAAGCTGTATCACCTACATCAAAAGTGCGCCTTCTTTCCATTGCAGGAAAGACTGCGCAGAACCCTTCACAATAGCGACAAGCATTACAAATCTGCATGATACGGCGTGTCTCTTCATGAGCATCGGCGTCTGCAAGTTCAATCAGGTTCATTGGCTGCTCTTTGCGTTAAGATGATTAAGTGTGCGGGCGGCTTCGGCACCGGCAATTAGGCCAAATACAGCGCCAATAGTCATGCCAATACCAGCCAGATAACCCTGACCTAGGATATTGCCTGCCATAATTTCACCGGCTGCGAAGAGGTTTGCCATTGGCTTTTTATCGTTGCCAAGTATTTGGGCTCGTTCGTTCACCTCCACGCCCATATATGTAAATGTAATGCCTGGACGCAATGGAAACCCATAAAACGGAGGGACAGCTATCGGTGCCGCCCAGTTAGTCTTTTCCGGTGATAGCCCTTTGGTTGCCTTGCCATCCAGAATGGACTGGTCTATCGGACCATCGGGACAGGCAGTGTTAAACTGCTCAACACTTTGTTTTGTTATTTCACGGTTGAGCCCCAGTTTTTCAGCAAGACCTTCGATTGTCTCATCAATAATCGGTGTAAAAACCGAGGGCATAAAACGGTCAACACCAACTGAATCGAGCAATGAATATGCAATCTGGTCAGGTTGTCCAGCAACAAGACGGCCCCAGATAGCGTAACGTTTTGGCCAGAAATCCTCACCTTCATCATAAAACCGTTTACCATGTTTATTGACAACCATGCTGAACGGGACACCATCAATGCGGCTGGCTATACCCCCATCATATTTCGGAGCGCGGGCATCGATAGCAACAGCATGGCATTGGTCTATATCTCCGATCGATTGCGCGCCGCCATTAATGAGGCTCCGCAGAATAACGCCTTGATTATAGGGTGTGCCACGAACAAGAAAATTTTTTGCTGAGTTACCCCAGCCTTCAGCAAGCCAATCAAGATTGGCTTCAAATCCACCAGCAGTTGTAATGATATTTTTCGCTGTAAGGTGAGTGCCGCTCTCAAGCGCAACTGATGTACAATAACCATCTTCTATAATAAGATCAGCGACAGGAGTTTCATATATAATGTGAATGCCAAGTGTTTCTGCAAAATGACAAAGGCTATTTAGCAACGCACGTCCGCCGCCGAGGAAAAAAGCATTTGTGCGGCCAAGGTTGAGTGTACCAGAAAGCGCAGGCTGAAATCTTACGCCACGTGCAGAGAGCCATCCTGTCAGCTCTGATGATTTGCGCAATGTCAGTTCAGCCAGTTCCCTGTTTGTGACCCCTTTGGTGACCCGCATCAAATCATCAAAATATTCTTCAAAGCTATAGGCATCTGTGAGGATATCTGTTGGCTCATCATGCATCGCCCGCAAGTTACGAGTATGGCGTGTATTGCCTCCGCGCATATCTTTGGGAGCTGCTTCGATCACAAGCACAGAACAGCCTGCTTCGGCAGCTGTAATAGCAGAGCAAATGCCGGCATTTCCTGCACCAATAATAATAACATCCCAAATCGTGCCAGAGAGACTTGAAATTGGAGATATATTTTTTGTATACATAGGTATACATTTATGGAATGACGCCACTGCCTGTCAAGGATTTAAGGTACATTATGGCTCCCAAAAGAAGTGAAGTGAGCAAGTTTGACTGGCAAAAGTGTCGGCAAGCCGTCTCTGTTCGCTACGGTGATGAGTTGCCAGCCTCTGCAAAAATGCGGCTTGTTTTGATGGAAGCAATTCGGATTGGTGTACTGACACCCGGTACAAGATTGAAAGAAGCTGAACTGGGTCACGCATTATCTGTCAGTCGAACACCGCTTCGCGAAGCTCTAACTGCTTTAAAATCAGAACATGTTATCACGACAGAGGCTGATGGTATGCGAGTGCGCACCCTTGGCTGGCGTGATATTACTGACCTGTACGAGCTTCGGGCAACATTGGAGGGGATGGCAGGCAGGTTGGCTGCAGAAAAAGCAAGTCCATCTGAAAAAGCAGTGTTGCAGGATTTATGTGAAGATGAAGCCAAGATGATAAGTAGAGGGGCCTCTCCAGAAGAACTTGCCAAGCATAACGCCATATTTCATGAGTCAATTCTCTATGTTGCTCGGAATCAATTCCTAATTGAAAGTCTTGAACGTCTCTCTCAAATGCTTGTTTTGCTAGGAGCGACATCCTACAGTCTTCCATCGCGCGTTGCCGATATTCAAGAAGAACATCATACGATAAATGTTGCTATTCAAGTAGGAGACGGTAAAGCCTGTGAAGCTGCAATGATACGCCATCTTCTTGCCGCTTTGAAGGCGCGGCTTAAACTATCTTCCCTTTCCTTTAATAGTGAAATGGATTAGCGCAAATGAGGTCTGTTACCAGAGATATCCAAAAGCTTTTTGCTACCTTTACAATTGCATTAGGAGCAGGGTGGGTCTTTTTTGCTTTTAACATGCCTGCGCCCTATCTCATGGGGAGCCTCTTTGGTGTCTGGGCGATTGGTGGCATGCTCCCACGTCTTCACCCGTATTTGGGAGTGGCGCGCTGGGTCCATATTCCTGTTATTCTGGGTCTTGGTGTCCTGATTGGCGGAACATTTACAGCAGATATTTTTATCAATGCAAAGCGCTGGAGCATCACGGTTATCACAATGATCGCAGTGACAGCCATTGTCACAGTTATGGGCTATTTGTTTTTGACGCGTGTGCGTGGTTATGAACCCCGCCTTGCATTTTTATGTGCTGTCCCCGGAGGGCAGGCAGAAGCTATTTTGATGGCACGTGAGTTCATAGACAAAGACTATGTTGTTGCATTGTTCCATCTCATCCGTGTCACAGTTGTCTTTCTATCTACACCGCTTCTCCTTGCCCTTATCGGAGGTCAGGCCGCTGTCAATCAATCGAATAATGCACTCCAGTCAATGCCTGGGCTCATGGATCTAGGGTTTGTTGAGGTTTCGAAATTTATCGGAATTGCTCTTGCCGGTTATTTTGTTGCCCGCCTGTTGCGGGTGCCCATGGCACATCTTCTTGGCCCGCTTTTGCTAAGCGCATCCCTGCATGTTGCTGGGATTGTATCTATTCCCCGCATCAATGAATTTGTTATTGTTGCCCAGCTTGTGATTGGCGGCGCGGTCGGCTCACGTCTGGCTCTGGTCGCATTTAGCGAGATTCTTAGTTATTTGCGCGATGGGTTGTTCAACACGGTGCTTATTCTGTTTGCCTATGTCACGGCAACTTATGCGATGAGCACGCTTCTGGACATATCATTTCTTACAACTTGGCTCGCCTTTGTTCCGGGAGGACTATATGAAGTCACACTGCTAGCGCTTATCTTTGGATTTGATATCGCTTTTGTTGCCTTTCACCACACAATAAGGGTCATGATCATTTTTCTGTTCATGCCGTTTATTGCTCTCAAAATAAAAGATAAAAATTAGCCGAAAGTTCCTAGTCCTTTTGTCAATTAGATGACGAAATGAAGACATCCCTACTGGTCAGCTTGCGGGCTGTCCGAATAATACCGGCTGATTTATGGATAAGAATATTTTCCCCAATATCAAAATCAACCATCACTCCCCCAGATTAAAACAGAACAGTTTTATTGTTTATTATGAAGTAACCGGCTTTCTCACTTTTTGCATTGAGTAAATTTATTGTTTATGATGTTTGAATAACGAGGTGTATACAAATACAGGAGCTCAATAAATGGCAGTTTCTGGAAAACAGGCAAGACAATCTGGACAACAAGGTGCCTTACTTAGGCTTGGACTTTTGGGTTTTGGGGAAGCAGGCAAGGCGATAGCAGCAAGTCTGCTTGCTGATTATAACGTGACCATAACGGCCTATGACCATGCTTTTACATGTGATAACGCCCGCGCTGAACAGCAGAACATGACGGGCGTTATTCTGTGCTCTACCTGCGAGGAATTGGCGATTTCATCTGACATCATCATGAGCGTTGTAACAGCAGATGAAGCAGTCAATGCGACAACATCCATTGCGCCCTTTCTGTCAAAAAACCACTTATTTTTAGATGGCAATTCAGTTTCCCCTGGCACCAAGGAACGTTCGGCAAACATTGTGAAAAATTATAATGTAGGAGTTACCTATCTTGATATGGCAATAATGGCGCCAATCCATCCGCTCGGGCATCGTAGCGCTTTGCTCATTGCTGGACCTGAACGCGAGAGGGTAACGCCGTTTCTCGACCATTACGGATTTGAATATGATTGGGAGGGCGCTGAACCAGGGCAAGCATCAATTATAAAAATGCTCCGTTCTGTTCTCATCAAAGGGGTCGAATCCCTTATTTGTGAATCAGTGACCGCATCTCAAAGTCTGGGACTTGATACGCGTATTCTTAATTCAGCCGGGAAAACGCTGGGTATGACTGACCTGCCCGGACTTGCTGACTGCTTTATGGAACGGACAGCTGTCCATGGAAAAAGACGTGCAGCTGAGATGCGCGAGGTGGCAAAAACTCTCGAAGAGCTGGGGTTGTCAAATTTTCTGCCAGCAGCAACAGCCCGTCATCAGGACATGGTCGCCGAGATGAAGATAGCGGAAACCTTTAATGGCAGGGTGCCAAATGACCGTGCCGTTCTGGCACGCGCAATGCGTTTCGGTCAATCAGTCGACTATAAGTTCGGCGGGGCAGAGAAATAGTCTGCGACATTTTTAACAGCTTTTATGATATTATCT
>MDTB01134190.1_pt1 | contig 12492 bp, 18 predicted proteins | sample 811161 | NCBI WGS metagenome assembly MDTB01 (sample SAMN05326650, study PRJNA326480) | marine metagenome | isolation source: seawater | place: Mediterranean Sea | collected 2009 | reverse complement strand
TTAGAATGTGAGTTAGATAAAAAATGTAATGAAATACGTGAATATCAAAAAATAATATCAAGATTAAAATGTGAATTAGAAGCAAAATCACCGAAAATAACATATGACCCTTTACAAGATATATCTACACCTGATATATTAACACCAAAATTATTAACACCTGATATATCAACACCTGATATACCAAGGACGGATATATTAACACCAAAATAATATATATATATATTTTATAAATGATAAAAGATCAAGATATCATCCAGCGTATCAAAGTCATATGTATTTTTTGTCTTCAGTTTTATAAGGTTCTCACTGGGACTATGTTGACACTTTTTGTTCCCCAAGCCTGTGAATCCATTGAAACTATTGAATCTTCCGAAGGTTCGGGAGAAAATAGTATTCGGATATGCACTATCACTGAGAATTTTGAAAATAATGAAATCTACCATCAATTAACTCTATATTGGAATAGTATATCTTTTTTATGTTTTATTTACGTTTATATTTTAGAACTAAAAAGAGAATCATGGGCTATCAAATTTCTAGATATTGATAATGATAAACCTGATAATTGTTTGAAAGAAATAATAATAAAAGAACCTAAATTAGATAAAAAGATGGATAGATTAAATAAGTTATATTTTTATGGATTAAGTGTAACAGCGGTCGTTTATTTTATCAATATTTTTATGATGATTAATATCTTATATCAAGATTATCATAGTGCTTCAACACTGTCTTGTTTTGTATCATTTACATTATTAGTTCAGATGAAATTATATAATAGTTTGTCTGTTGCTTACTATTCAGTAAAAGATGATAAGATGATGAGTGCTTTTATGAGTGAATTTGTTTCATTTAATGTATTAGATAAAGATTATGTTAGTGAAAATACAAATAATCCTTAACGTCTCCTTTTAGTCCTTTTAGTCTTTTTAGGTTTATGTGTCTTTTTAGGTTTACGTGTCTTTTTATATTTCCTTGTCTTTTTATATTTACGTGTCTTTTTATGTTTACGTGTCTTTTTATGTTTTCTCTTTCCACCAGTCATATTATTCTGTGTTTGTGATTGTTCATTACTCTGAACTTCTTCATTATCCTGTTCCTGAACCGGATTATTATTTATTTCTTGTTCTCCTTCATTTATTTCTTGTTCCCCTTCATTTATTTTTTGTTTTTCTTCATTTATTTTTTGTTCTAATTTAGACATTGTTTCATTAAATTCTCTTTGAAGTTCTGCCATCTGCCTTTCCATTTCTAAATTCATTTTCATTTTACTTATTTTAGCTTCATTATTAGCTTTTTCAACTTCAAGATTATTTTTTATTTCTTGTAATTCTTTTATTTTTTGTGATTTTATTTCATATAATTCTTTCCGACGGTTTAAAAAACTTTTTGCTCCAGAAATAGCCGCGTTTAATGGAGAAGCAGCAACATTAAACGCCGTTTGAAATATACCACTTTTATTAACTCCTTCACCGAAACTTTTAACAACATTACCTACACTTTTTCCGGTCCCTTCAGTAGCCGCCTCTAAACCTTTACCAGTTCCTTTAGCAGTAGCCCCCAAGCCCACGCCAGTTTCCCCAACTGCCCCTACTAAATCTCCAGCAGTACCTAATGTTTTTTCAACTAATTTAACAGCTTCTTTTTTTACCATTATATATATAAAATATAAAATATATAAATCTAATTATAATAATTAGAAAGTTTCTAATGAATACTATAAAATTATAAAGGGGATAAAAAGATTAAATAATATCTTACATACTATTCACTAAATGTTCCATTAATATTGCTATTGTTAGAGGTCCGATACATCCCGGGACAGGGGTAATATATTTCACACTTGATAATACATCATCATAATTTACATCACCAACAATACCTGAAGGGGTATGATTAATACCTACATCAATTATTATACTATCCTGTTTTATCCAAGATGTATCTATTAAATGGGGGGAACCACAACATGATATTAATATATCAGCACTTTGAGTGATATTTTTAATATTTTCTGTATGAATATTACATAATGTAGTCGTAGCACCATTATGTAATAGAAGCAAGGATAAAGGTAATCCTATTACTTTACTTGAACCAACAATAATAATATGTTTGCCTAAAATATCTATCTTATGATATTGTAATAATCTGAAACATCCTTCAGCGGTACAAGGTACATGATAGAATAATTTAGTAGATAAAGATTTATTTAACATTAAATTACCCATATTATGATGATGAAAACCATCAATATCTTTCTTAGGAAGAACAGAATTTAATATTTGATATTCATCTCTAGCATTAAATTTACCAGGTAAAGGTAATTGAACTATAATACCTTTAATATTATCATAATTATTAAGGGAATCTATATTCTCAATGATTTCTTTTACAGATGTATCCACATTATATATATACAAAAATGTATCTATACCTAATTCATCACATTTTTTACGTTTTAAATTAATATATGTTGTAGAATCTTTCCTATCACCAACTTGAATAATTGCTAATCCTGGTTTATCATCTAAATCATTTAATTTAGTTTGAATACCTTTATATATATCAGTTATTAACTCTTTACTCCTTAAATTTTTACTCATTTATGACATTTTATATTATATTTTTAAGCGTTTTCTAATATTATTTGAATATTCTTTAAAAATCTTTCTAATGAATCAATTGTAGGATACATACTTCTAAAACTTCTCAAAGTATTTATTTTATGATTGCTACTATCCGCTTCTGATTTTACATGATCTTGTAATTTAGTAATCTTTTCTGTATTACTATTAATTTTATCTATTTTTTTCTTTTTATTAGTTTCATCATCAGTATCTTTTAATTCAGGTAATTTAATCTTCTCTATCGCAGGTAAAACTTTATTTCTCAATTCATTAAATTCTGTGAATATTTTTTCTTCTTCTTTAATTAGTTCATTAAATCTAGTAAAACTATACCAATAAAAAAAAGTATTGTTATCTATTTCTTTATCAGATTTTATATCTTTAATAACTAGTTTATCTTTTTTAAAAGAAAAAATATACCGATTTTTTAATAAATTCATTACATAAAAAGATATATGTAATTCTATTTTTAAATCTAATATTGTTTTATTATCTTTTTGAAAAGCAGAGATAGTTTCCCACCACATATAAGATTTATAATTATAATTTAAGAATATTTTAAACTTAAATAAAATATTTGAGTAATATTTCATCACATTCATCTTTTGGTGTTTTATTCCATCTATCTTTTTTATTAATATTAACTTTCGCGATATTAATTAAGAATTTAACTACTTCTTCTTGTTTTTCACAAACAGCTATATGTAGTGCCGTTCTACCATCATAATCACTTTGATTAAAATCAATATTGCGATTAAATAATATTTTTAAATGTTCAATATCACCTTCTTTAGCACAAATACATAATTCATAAAATGTATTTGTATCTTCATTATTATATTTTTCTGATATTGGATTAATTTTAGTTTTATCATTTAGTGAATCAAAAATATGAAAATTAAATTTTTTACCAAAATGTTTACAAAACTCAATCCCTCTATAAGAATTACCTATTTTATCTAAACGAGGTGACCATACAGCAACACCCATAACATTAGGTATTACAATCATAATAGCTCCTGCTACACCAGATTTAGCAGGTATACCTATTTTAAAGGCAAATTCTCCTGAATAATCATACATTCCACAAGTTAACATAACAGAAAGTATATTTTTAACTGTTTCTGGTTTAAATATTTCTTCACCTGTGAATGGATTAGTTCCCCCATTTGCTAATGTAGCTGCAACGATTGATAATATACGAGTATTTATTTCAATACTACAACTTTGAAAATATAATTCAAGTGTTTCATCTAAATTTGTATTATCGGGAAAACCAATAGATTTATTTTCATTAATTTCATTCATAAAATATGTTAGAGCATAATTTCTGTCTGCTGTCTTTTTTTCAGATAAAAATACAGGGTTATTAAAACCTATTTTATACAAATTACCAGATAGCTTTTGCCATATCCCTATTAATTTTTCAAATCGTGATGATAATTCTTCATTTGGAAACAACATCGATGTTGTCATAATAGCACCAGAATTAATTAATGGATTATGAGGATTACCATTTTTATTTAATAATAATTCATTAAAGGATTGACCACTTGGTTCTCTTCCTACATATTTATGAACATATTCTTCCCCTAAATTCTCAAGTGCTATTCCATAATTAATAGGTTTACAACAGGATTGAACCGTAAAGTCTACTTCTGTATCACCTATATTAAATCTCTGGCCATCAATGCTACATATTGAAATACCATATTGTTCAGGATTTACTCTACTCAATTGGGGTATATAACTAGCATTCTCACCACCATTATTTGGTAATGTATTTTCATAAATGTTTATAATCTCAATACAAAAATCATCAAATCTCGGTATAATACATTCTTTACTTAATATCTTTTTTAGTATACATATATGATTTTCAACACAATGTTTAAATTCTTCATATTGAATATTATTACTTTTTATGATTATTTTCAGATTATTAAAAAATTTTTTTAATCTCGGATCATCTTCATAAAATCCATTCTTATTTAAAACCTCTATTATTTTATTTTTTTGAATATTATCTTCATCTTCGTCTATAAAAGATAAAAAAAACCTTTTCTCAATCGGTATTTTAATATGATTTTTATATAATAAACTATTTGTTAATGAATTCCACATTATTATAATATAATTAATTTATGTTTTTAAGTTGATTTTTATAAAACAAGAATATAATAAGATATATAATAAGTATATAAACACCAAATAATATACGAATAAATATTTCACTTCTTGGAATAAATACGATTAAAGCAAATAATATTATACTTGTTGATATTAATAAAGATGATAACATATCATATTTATCATCTTTTTTATCTTTTAAAATACAATCTTTTAATACGAATTTATAATATTCTTTATTAATGAGACCTTTTTCTAAGAATCTATTTAATATTCTAACTCTTGTGACTTTTTGAAATCCACCTTCCTGTAACAGTTCTTTTTTAAAAGAATCATAAAAGTAATCATAATTTTCTGAACTCTGTGAATATGAAGGGGGCATTTTTAAGAATAAATTTTTAATTAAAAAAAATTAATATAACATATCAAATTTAAACTAGTTTTTGTAAACGATTAACAGGTTTAACTAAATAACCTAGATAAACAGATAATCCTGTAATAACAGCAACAATAACGCTACTAGATACGGGTGTCATTTTATGATGAGAAAGCATCTTAAAATATTCATTAGATTTATTAACTGGTAAATAATCTGCAAGAATAGGTAAAACCAAGTTTAATACAACGGCAAAAAACATTGCATTAAGAAGACAATTTAATTCGTGATCCATATTTTATAATAGTAATTAGAAAAAAATTTTTTTTGTCTTTATCTAAACTAATTTTATATATTTTTTGTATTTTATGATTTTATTTTGTTTTTATGATTTTATATTTTTGATTATTCTACCAAGAGATACTGGCATATTTTATTTGGTCTTTTGGTTGTCTACCTCTGGACTTTTTAAAAGTGATAGACACACCCAACCTTCTATCTAGGCTAGTTTTAATTGAAGAGATATGTTCTTCAGTGTATACAGATTTATCCAGACGAATACCCTCATAGAGGCGGGTTTCATTATCAAAGAGAGAATGAATCGCCTTAGTAGCACCCTCAATGTATGTTGGATGACCTTCTTGAGTTCTGAGAATTGCCTTTTCCAACTCAACCTCAAGAGATTCTGGATCATCGGTGGTATCGATTGAGAATGGGATAATTTGACCACCATTCACATCATCAAGATCTGAACCATCTTCCATCTGAACAATTCCAGGAATATAATTACACTTCGGATCAACTTGAGCGAGTTCTTCAGCAATTAATCCATGAACATCTGGATTATATTGAACATAACCCATGAGATAGCAATTGCCATCGCATTTACCCGAACCATACACAGAGATAGGAGAGAATCTCACCTTTTCAGGTTTATTGAGATTCTTGATATCACGGCTTGTGTAATGAGAGATATTTAGTCGCTTACTATTACCGATAGCGTTTTCAAGACTACTGCAATCTGTGTCCCATGATGTCTTCTTTGTATTGTGATGAAGATAAGATGCATTAGGTTGTTTTTCAGGTTTAACTTTTGCGCATGCCTCCAGGAGTTTCAAGATTTCATCTTTATCGGGGTTAGAAGAAATAAGATCAGGTTTATCTTCAAACAGATTGATAAGATCTAGTGGTGTAATCTGTCTGAATTTAGTCTTTCCTCCAAAGTCTCTCTCGAGATCCTTAAATTTAAACTTTACAGGGACAGTCATAATCCACTGATTACCAAAACCGTCTTCTTTGATGATTCCACCATTCTTGCGCTTCACACCACCAAGGTTCATCGCTTTAGTGACCGTTGAAAGTTCATCCATAGCACCTTCTCTCCAAGCTTTCGAATACTTGTGAATAAGTTCTTCTGCCATCTGGGAGACATAAATATCTACTCCAGTGTGAGCACCATTCTGATTGTATCCACACATACGACCAAGAAGACCTTGAAGAATAGTATCAGCATTTGGGTTCTTGCTTTGTTCATAAACCATAGCAATATGTCCTTTTGGAACAACCTGACCCATTCTAAACTTACCACAGATGTGAACAAGTGTCGCCTTAAGAGGTTGAACTTTCATGAATTCAAGAGATCCCTCTCCACCAAAGACAGATACATATTCATATCCAGTAGAAGATGCGATAGTCTGCATCATATCCATATCCTTCTCGGCACACAGAGTGCGAATAACCACATACTTTTTATCGTATTTAGGTGAATTCTTCTTCAAAACAGATACAATATGATCGCACTCATCCACCTTGATGTTTTCAGCTTCAAACTTGATAGCACCTAGTTCTAAGAATTGTGTGACACCGATGTATCCTGAACCAGGTTGCATGAAATAGAAGTTCTTAGGACTAAGTTCAACACCATCAAGGAAAGAACTCTCTTCAGTGGTCCAATCTGATGTCTGAACCTTCTTGTTTGCGACAATTTCCGAAAAGGGGGTCGCCGAAACACCAAGGATATAACACTTCTTCGACACTAGTTCAGAAAAGTCGCCCATCAGTGCCTTATCCAGATTGTTCTTCTGGTAAAAGCGCTTAAATGGGATGTTGTTCTTGCTCTGAGCCATGTGCGATTCATCATGGATAATCAGTGTCTCTTCAGAGATATCTTCGAGCTTTCCAAGATCTTGAGAGAAATATACACCGATGTTAGCATCCATGAGGCGAAGTGCTCCATCTGTATCTCCACCCGAGATAGTTTCTCTCTGGAAACTCTTCAGAGAATCATCGAGATCTCTTCTTGTTTGAGCCCGGAGAGAAGTATCTGATGATCCACAGATGACGTTAACGTTCTTGATGAGGCCGAGACGAACCATCTCCAAGGCAGTGAAGAGATATGTTCCAGTCTTGCCACTTTGCATCTGAGCAAGAAGGACGGTGAAGGGTTGCCCTGCATCGCGGTTGGTGAACTTATCAATGATCTCGTTCCCTGCATTAAGTTGCTCTTGATGAAATACCATATTGAAGATGGATAGAGAAAGAAATAAGTATTCTTAAAGATTATTAGCAAGAGTTAACTGTTTCCAGTCAGAGTATGTTTTTTATGATTAAAAATTGTTCATACGATAAATCAAATTTATGAACAATGATAAAAAATTTGATATCATATGATACGATAAAAATTAAATATAAAATGATAGATATATATGAAATATGTGGATACTTGGCGGGTATCTTATTCGCTTGTTCACTAGTGCCACAATTATATAAATCGTGTAAGACAAAAAACCTAGATGATATTTCATATGGTTGGCAGACAATTTACATCTTAGCGATTATCTTAGGATTAATTTATTCAATTCATAGGGATTTACCACCAGTTTATCTTTCATCTTCTTTAGAATTAGTATTTATGATAATTTTAGTCATAATGAAATATTATTATAAAGATGTTAACATTCCAGATATTGAAAATCCATAAAATTAATGATTAAATTATTATATCTATATTTTTAATGAAAAGAAAATATACTCGTAAAATAAAAAAACATAATACGAAAAGAAAATATAAAAAACGTAAGAGAAAAACAATACGTAAAAAACGATTAAAATATAAAAGAATAACTAGATTAGGTAGGAAATGGATTAAACAGATGGAAAAATTTATTAAATCGGTTCAAGAGTAATTATATCATTGTCAGTATCTGATTGGACTTCATCGGCGATTACAATTCCTTTACGAATAATATCAACTGCTTCTCTAAGACAGCAGGCAAATGAAGCCCCACTATGACCAGTTGAATTCGTCTTTCTGTCTAAAATAAGAGCATATCGTTTATATTGAGGATCTTGTGTCCATGCATAACCTGTATTATCATCTGGTTCAAATTGAAGTAGATAATCTCTAATATTATTATCACTATTGATAGCATCAATCATCTGATTCACAGCGTTAACCCACCTTGTATTTGACATTTTAAGAGTTGTTATTTTAATTAACTGTAAAAAATAATTTTAAATCAAATTTCATTAAATATTTGAGAATATTTTATTCTCAAAATCATACCAAACCGAAATACCTGGTCTATCAATATATTCATATAAAGCATATCTATTTCTCTTTTTTATTAAGATTCTTAAATTTTCTCTACCATACTCATTGATAGAATATTTTTTTCTAACATCATTTAGTAATTTCACACCATTATAATTTTTTTTAATATCTCTATATTTACATATAGGTAATATTTCACCGTAATTATTATAATAATTACCACAATTAATTAAGGGTTTTATAGTATAAAATGAATAACCGGGTTCTATATCATCCTGTTCATTAAATCGAATATTTTCAAAAAGAGCAGTTTTCATAAATCCGGGATATAATAATTTTATATCTTCTTTTGTATCATTAAATTTTATCTTATGTAAAATATTCATAAGATATATTTCTTCTTTTTCAAATATATTATAAATATAATTCACTAAATAAGGATCTTTAAAAATTTCTTTAAGGACGAGTAAGACAAGTGTATCGTGATACATATTTATATATTTTGTAATTAAATTATATTTATTATATATCAAATTTATAATGATTAAGTTGAATAGTAATTATAATTTTTATACACTATTAATATCATCAATAGTAATTGGTTCACCCATTATCTTTTTAAAAAATGATATATTAAAAACATTTAGTATTACAGAAGAAATTATATTAGTTTCTATTGGTATTTTAGTGATTGTATCAAGTATTTATTTCGGTTATGAAAAGAAATCATTCAAAAATTTAACAAAATATTTAGATTCAGATATTATTTATAAGTTTATCTTATATGTATTTCTAATAACAACTACATTATTAATAGGTAATTATATAGTGAAGAGTGAAGGAAAAGTTATTCGTTATAAATCTTTTCAGAGAGCATTAAGTTTAATATTAATGTTAATAATTGGTCATTATATTTTTGGTGAAAGCGTTAATATAAATACTTGTTTAGGAGTTGGTATAATTATATTAGGTTTATATATTTTAGATAGGTAATATATATGGGTAAGAAAACCAAACTTAAAAAAATTAAAAGAAAGAAAACTTTAAAAAGAATGAAAACTTTTAAAAGAAACAAATCTCAAAAAGGTGGTAGCGAAGACCGAAGAGATAAGCGAAGAAGAGTAGAACCAGAAATACTCATTTTTACCAATGATTATAATTCGCGATGTCATATAGATAGTGATGATTTACCTCATAAATATACTGAAAGAAGAATGGTACGTGGCGGATGGGGAATTCCTTTTATTAGTGCGCTCGTCTCACAAGATTTTATAGTGGATCCACTAGATGATGAAACTTTAAGAAATATAAGAGATTATAATATAATAAATTGTAAAATTCATAAAGTCAGATTAAGTGATGATGATCCTACAGTTGCACAAGAAATGATGAAACTTGAAATAGCTCCCTCGCCTGAACATCGTGACACGTATGTTTATGATGATTGGAATCCGGATAATAAATTAGTAACGAGACAGAGACTACCCAATCCATTTCCAGAACAACCGAGATCTCCACTTAATTATATTTTTGCTATACCATATAATGAACCAAATAAATTATATTATTTTGATAAAGATATAGAATCGACATGTTATCCTGTTAGTCGTGATGATGATTCATATCATGGAAATTATAATTCAAGTGATGAGTATTCACGGCAATATCAAGATCCAACAGATCATCGCAATGATGTGACTCCAATCCCCCATGATAGACCAGTACCAAAATATGTAACACATGAATGTTTAGTAAAAACAAGAGATGTAATTATAGCTGGTACCATTATTAAAATAGAAATAGAAGGTAGAGATATATTTATAGTAATTAATAATAGTGGTCATTATACTCCTAAATGGAACGCTCATAGTATTGATTTAATAAATAATTTTTTTCATAATGTTAAAGATAGATTAGTTATTGTTGAGTTAGTCAAGATTAGTAGAACTAATACATATAATTATTTACAAGGAGAAGATTTATTAGATAATACAAAAGTAGATGTATTTGGAACAACTTACAAAGATAATATAGAATCACAAATTAATTAAATTTGATATTTATAATATTTTTTATCATTAAAATATTATGGAGTTCACATTAAAAAGAGACGAAAGGATACGATTATATTTAAAAGTATTTATACCGATCCCTGAAATATGTAATAAGATTATTAGGATTAAAAATAGTAAAGAATGTGAAGATGCAGTAGAGTATCATATTGATAGATGGACTAATATAGCTGGTGAACATTATTATACAAGAGATACTCATTATGATAAATTTTCATATATTCACAATGGAAAAAATTATATTATTAAAGGAGATCATAGATTATATTTCTATCAAATGACAGGTATCTCTTATCAAATAGTAGATCTTATTCATTACTTGATAAGTATATTAAATGAAAAGGATTTGGGGATAGTTGATAAAAAAGTATGGTTAAAACATGATGATGTATTATATAGTGAACTATCCAAAAGAATAATGATTGAAATGTGTAGCTTAAGTGATTAGATGAATATTTAAAAAAATAATATATAAATAAGATAAATGTATTATTATCTTTATCAAAACATAAAAAATTTAAGCACATATCAAAGTGCTCTTTTTTATGCTGATACAGGTGTTAGAAGAAGAATGCTAAGAAATATGAGAAGACAATATGTTAAGAATATAATAATGCGATTAAGAGAGTATGAATAAATTTGAATTTTTATTTAAGGAAATTTAAATAAATAGTAATACTAAGAATAAAATTTATGGAAGAAAATTGTCCTAGTAAGTATTGGTTTAAAAATCTGAGCGATGATGATAAAAAATATATTACTGATCATCCAGATCCTTCACATATGGTCGTATATTTAAAAAAAGGATTAAAATTCACAGATGCTTTGCGTTTAGGATATGAAGATGCAATGCGAGAAGAAGTAGAATTATTATCTAATACAAAAGATAATATTAATACAAATTTATTACTTTAATTTTTTTTATTAATGTATTTTATAAATGAATCATTATGCGATTAATATTCCTTTTTTAAATGTTCAGCAAGTAAATAATAGTAAAATGTATCATAGTAAGATGGATCATAGTAAGATGGATCACGGTAAGATGGATCACGGTAAAATGGATCATAGTAAACATACAGGTAGCAATCCTTGTACTGATATGTTATCTGATATAGATTATTTAGTTCATATGATTCCTCATCATCAGGTTGCTATAGATATGAGTAATATGTTAATTCCAAATACAAAAAATCCTCAGATGCTTCATTTATGTAGGGATATCATAAGAAAACAAGGTTACGAAATATGGGAAATGGAGCAGATGAAAAATAAATTAAGTTCTACTATCTTTGATAATTTACCGAATAATGTTGAAAAATTTAAAACAAAAATGGATGTTCATGCTCCAAAGATGTCAAGAGCAAAAGAAGGTAATTGTAATCCCTTATTTTTCAAACCTAATGATCATATGAAACATATGGTAGGTATGAATATTACAGATAAATCTTATTTAGAGCATATGATACCACATCATCAAGTAGCTATAGATATGAGTCGTAGATTATTATTACATACAAATCATCCTTATTTAATGGATTTTTGTAGAAAATTAATAATAGATCAACAAGGTGAAATATTTCATATGAATAGTCTCTTAAAAAATACTTATAATTACAAGAGTGAATTATTGTAAATTTGATATTTCATATTAATTTATCATTCATATTAATTTATCATTCATATTAATTTATCATTCATATTAATTTATCATTCATATTAATTTAT
>MDTB01231264.1_pt1 | contig 12493 bp, 10 predicted proteins | sample 811161 | NCBI WGS metagenome assembly MDTB01 (sample SAMN05326650, study PRJNA326480) | marine metagenome | isolation source: seawater | place: Mediterranean Sea | collected 2009 | reverse complement strand
TTTGCTTTGGGGCAGATTATTTCTCTACTGGCAATCATTCTGACCCGTCAAGAGTTCCTTTTTATTTTAAGGAGCATGAAGACGCTCGCCAATACCCGTCGATTATTGAATTAATTTCTGAGCAGGTTTCACCTGATGCTATTGAAGGCATCAGTAGTAAAAACGTGATGCGTTATCTCATTGAACTTTGGAAGTAACTTTTACGCCATAATCACTAAAGGAAAAAAGAAAGGAAAGCATAAACGTTGGTTAAATCCACTTTATAAAACGTTGTCAATCAAATGAATAATCAAAACATAATTGAGGAGAAATTAATCCTACAAGAGGCCTGCTTTTCATATGCCAAAGAGATTATCCAATCCAAGCAAACGTTGATTCCATTTGGTGCTATTCTCAATATGCAAAATGAAATCAGCATAGAAGATCCAGTACTCAGCTCAAACGCAAAGGAAAACAGAATTGAATACCTCTCGAATAAATTAAAACGCTTGGCCTATATCAACAGAATCAAGGCGTGGATCATCTGTTTTGATGGGGTTTTAAATAAAGCGGTATCAGGTATGAAAGACGCGATTTGTATTGAAATGCATGTAGGGAGTCGAGAATCGATTACCAATTTATATTACCCCTATAAATGGGATGAAAACAAAGTAATATTCTCAGAACCGATCTTTGAAAAAGAATAAGTGACTTACCCAATCAAAAACACACAAGGAGATTTGCTCAAGTCGTAGGCATTTTCTCTCCAGTCTTCTACACTCATTGTTCGAATGCGCTGATTATGAAGCGTAATGTTAGAGGCAATACAAAGCTGGGTATGGTCGGCGAGCTCGTTTAATAAATCTTCCAAGACATTCATATTTCTATAGGGCGTATCCATAAATATTTGTGTATAGCCTTTTTTTCTAGAGTCGAATTCGTAGGTTTTTAAAGTTCTAATACGCTCTTTTCGGTCTTTAGGTAGGTATCCATGAAAGCTAAAGTTTTGTCCCGAAAACCCGCTACCCATCAACGCAAGTAGGATAGAAGAAGGTCCTACAAATGGAATCACCGCAATTTTTTGCGAGTGCGCCAAAGAGACAATTTCTGCTCCTGGATCTGCAACACATGCGCAACCTGCATCCGAAATGACACCTACATTATTTCCTGCAATCAACCATTGCAGACTTTTCATGGTATCTTGCTCCGTGCTTCGTTTGTTCATTTCTATAAACATGGATTCATCAATAGGGAATTCTCGATCCATCTTTCTTAAAACACGTCGTGCAGATTTGATGTTTTCAACCACAAAATGTCTCAATGAAATAGCTTGCTCCACCACATCATTTGGGATAATGTCTGAAATACTTTCGCCCCCTAATGTGTTAGGAAGTATATATAATGTTCCTACTTTACTCATGGCGTAGATTATTTAAAATAATGTCTGTGCTTTTATCTAATAAATCAAATACGTGCTCAAAGCCGTCTTGACCCCCGTAATAGGGATCTGGGACCTCAATTTCCATCTGTTTAGGTAATAATTCAAGGATGAGCTGTACTTTGCTTCGGTCGTCTTCGTTGCGTGCAAGACGAACGACATTGTCATAATTCGAATGGTCCATTACATAAATCAAGTCAAAAGTATCAAAGTCTGCAACGATAAATTGTCTTGCTTGTAACCCTGAGATATCTACATCTTTTCTCTTTGCTGTCTCGGTCATTCTTTTATCCGGAGCTCCGCCCACATGATAATTTGCGGTTCCTGCAGAATCCACATAAACATCAAGCTTATGCTCTTGAACCTTCTTGCGCAATAAGCCATCTGCTAAAGGTGAACGACAAATATTACCCAAGCATACCATCAGAATTTTCATGCTGCGAAGTTACGTAAAATGGGGATGTAATTTTTTAAATTGGTCTTCCTTTCCATTCTTTTTTGCCAAATAGCGAGGATAGAAGAACGATATTATAAATTGGAAAGATAAGCCCATAAATCGGAAGTATCGTGAGGAGCTTCGTTTTTCTCAGCGCATAGAAAAACGGAAGCAACAAAACCGTTTCTATAAGAGATTTTACAAACCAAAATTTCAGCAAAAGTATGGGGTCGGCAAAAAACAAAAAGAGCAGTAGCGCGAAAAAGCTTAGGGCAAAGAGCAGCTGAATCAATCCGTAGGCGTTCAAAACTTTATCCTTTAGCATAAAGGTTTTACCAAACCATCTGGAGCGCTGCTGCAAAAATGCGCCAATAGAGCTTGGATTTGCAGTAACAACTTCACATTGATTCAACGCTCGTAATTCAATCGATTTATTGGCCTGCTGCATATGTCTCAAAAGAAAGGCATCGTCTCCGCTTGCAATGTGCTTATGGGAATCCAAGGAAACAACTTCGAGATAGCTTTCTTTTTCAACAAGTAGGTTTGCTCCGCTACAAATTACAGGCCTATGAATTCCTGCATTCGCATGATTTATGTAATTGGCAAGGGCAACATCTACTTCAAAGAACCATTCAAAGAACCATTTACTCTCATAGGAGACTGGAAGAATAATAAGTGAATGTTTCGCCAGTGTGCTCAGCTCTTTAAAGTATCCTTCTGAAAAAGTGATATCTGCATCCCAGCATAGTACATATGGTGTTTTGGCTTGACTGACTCCTGCATAGATCGCTTCTTTTTTGCCTGTTTTATCCTTCATAGATAGCAGTGCTATGGCTTGATTCTCCATGTTTTCGAAGAGTGCCTCTCCACCATCGCTTGAATGGTCATCCACAAATAAAAATTTTGCCGGAGGAGTGCTTATGTCTTTAATTTGATTTAGTAAATGTGCAAGGTTTTCTTTTTCGTCTCGAAACGGAATGACGACCGTGATTTCTTCTAGCCTAATTGGGAGCGCTGTTTTTTCGACTTTACTTCTTTTAATTAAGCCCTGAGTATAGCTTAATAGTAAAAACAAAAGAAAGCATGTATAAGCAACTATAAAGCAATTAAACCAAAACATGCTTTCGTCTTTTTTTAAGTAATAGGGTCGCCAAGAGTACGGGTAAAATCTGATTAATGAGCCACGTTGAGAAGGCTGCTAATAAGATGACAGGTCCCGCTATTCCTGCCAGAGTAAGTATACTCAAAGCAATGGTCTCGCGAACGATAATCTTTCCAAAGAAGAGTGATGGAGCAGCGGTTATTGCGCCGTACATAAGAGCAATCCATAAAAATAGCTGTAAGTCAAATGATACACCAAATACCAGTAGTGCAATAAAAAATTGAACGATAAAGGTGAGGTACCTCAAAAAGGAGAGTCCAAGTAATTTTGTGCGCAAGGTTTTTGAGACGAGGACTAAATCCAGTGTTCTAAAAAATTTTAATGGAATTTTGGACAAAATGGTGTCCCCAAAAAAGTATAATCCAAATCCGATGCATAGAATTAATGTCATTAATACGTGTTCAAGTCTCGAAATATCGGTGCTGTATAATATAGCGAATGATCCGATGCCAAGTGTAATACTGATTATGAATTGGGATCCATTGCTAACGAGCGTATTTAGGATAATTTCTTTTCGGTCTTCTTTATCAAAATAAAACATTCGACCAATAAAATTTCCTGCGTAGGCAGGCGTCACAACACCGGATACTATTCCCGATAAAAAGGAGTGCCAACGCACTGCTGAATCAATGTTTTTTGAAGCCACAATCGCTTTCCACTTCAACCATTCTATGAACCAATTAAGGGGCATAAAACCCATGAACATAAGAGCAAGACCAATATTAATAGTAGTGGGTAACTCAAAACCTCGCGGGAAGGAATTGATTTTATTGAACAGCAAAAAAGCAACAGCACCAAGCACACCTAATTTTAAGATCAGGAACAAAATCGAACGAAATTGTTTAGCTTTAATCACAAATTTCAATTTAGTGTCTGAAGATAAGATAATTCTAGGAATTGACCCCGGTACTACGGTCATGGGCTATGGCTTAATTCATGTGAAAAAGAAGGAAGTCACGCTCATTAATTTTGGAATTATTCAACTTAAAAAAATTGACAATCACGCAGATAAGCTCAAAAGAATTCTAGAACGATTGAACGGATTAATTTTAGAATTTAAGCCTGATGAGATGGCAATTGAAGCGCCTTTTTTTGGTAAAAATGTGCAATCTATGCTAAAGCTTGGAAGAGCCCAGGGCGTAGCAATAGCAGCAAGTTTAAACCACAATGTCCCTTATGAGGAATATTCTCCTAGGCGAATTAAGCAGTCAATCACAGGCAAAGGTGGTGCCTCAAAAGAACAAGTAGCGGCAATGCTACAAAGTATCCTTAAGTTTGAAGAAATGCCAAAATATTTAGATGCTACCGATGGTTTAGCGGTGGCGCTTTGTCATCATTACTCAAAAGGTAAGGGTGAAAACAACAAAAATAAGTCTAGTAGCTGGGCAGGCTTTATTCAAACAAACCCGAAAAGATTAAAGAAATGAGTCTTATAGAAATTTATACAGACGGAAGCTCTAGGGGCAATCCGGGCCCAGGTGGTTATGGTATTGTGATGTCTTACAAGGGAAATGAAAAAGAAATTTCTCAAGGTTTTCGAAAAACAACCAACAATAGAATGGAACTGCTTGCAGTAATCGTAGCTATTGAAAGTTTGAAAACACCTAAAATTCCAATAAAAGTATATTCTGACTCAAAATATGTGATTGATGCCATCACGAAAGGCTGGTTAGATTCTTGGATTGTAAAACGATTTAAGGGAAAGAAAAACCGAGACTTATGGATGCGCTATCATGCTTCCTCTAAACCATTTAGCATCACTTTTGAGTGGGTTAAGGGCCATGCTGGAAATCCAAAAAATGAGCGCTGTGATGTCCTGGCTGTAGAAGCGTCAAAAAAGGAAAATCTTGAGATCGATAAGGTTTATGAAGAAAATGACGAGGATACTCGTCTATTGTGAGTTGATGACTCTAACAAATCCATGAAGGTCCTGCTCTGTCCCACCAAACATGGTACCGGATAATTTATAGAAGTAAACACCATCTGTGCACTTTTCTTGTCCATTATCTGTTCCGTCCCACAAGAAAGTCCCTGTCTGATCGGTTTGGTTCCACATCACATTTCCCCAACGATTCACGATAAGGATATTGAAGTTTTCAAAAACCTCATAAGGTAGACTTAAAACATCATTTGCTCCATCTCCATTTGGGGTAAATACGTTTGGAACCCATACAATCGGATCATTAATATCTATGAGTATTTCGTAGCTATCCGTGCAGCCGATGTCATCTGTAATCGTAAGCGTAACAGGATACTGTCCAGAGACTCCATAAGAAGTTGTTTGGTCCTCGCCAATGACGCTAAATACATCTGTGCCATCACCAAAGTCCCAGGACCAGCTGACAATGTTAGTGCTTTCGGTAGTGGATTCATCAATGAGGTTGATGATGTCATTTTGATCTGCTGGGTTAGGTCCTGCCGTAAAAAAAGCATTGAGGCCATCATCTCCAACAGTGATTTCATCTAGTGGAATAATCACCTCACAACCTAAATCATCTGTAATAATTACTTCAGGGTTGTATGTATTGCTTTCCGGATAATTATAAAAGAAGCTGAGTGTATCGTTTAGGGCGTTTCCATCTCCGAGATTCCATGTGATGTTACTCACATTAATAGGGTTGTTCAGCGTGAAATTTGCTCCTTGGGTGCATTCACCGTCAATTTGGAACCAGTTCGCGGTGGCACTTGGTCCGCCAATGATTAAATAATCCGTCAAAACCGTATCATCACTGCAGCCATATGTATCAGTTATGGTTAAACTTAAAGAGAAAACTCCAGGTAATGCATAGGTACTACTAGGGTCTTCCAATACAGATTGATTTCCATTACCGAAATTCCAGACCCAAGATTGAATCGGTCCATAAGAAAGGGAAGAATCTTGAAAATCTCCAAATATAGGAGGGCATACGTATGACCCATCCGCATTCACAGCTGCCCCGCTGAAAGTGTAACTTGGAATCGCTGTCGGAATAGAAACAGTGATTAAATTACTAAGCGTATCAGTACAGCCATTTCCGTCTGTTGCAATTAGACTTAATTCATGTAATACGCTAGAGGTGTTTTCTGGGATGTTATTTTCATCAAAAATCGTATTTAAATTTTGATCAGTTGAAAATAAATTATCATCAATTAGCCATTCATAAGTAATTGGGAACAGCCCGTTCGATGCATTATTAGCAATAATATTACCACCATTACAGATGACATTTTCTACGGAGAAAAATGCATTCGGTTGTGTGATGGTTATTGGAATGGAAGCTGGTGAAGATTGACAGCCAAATTCATCCGTAGCCACAAGCTGACCGTAGTAAGTTCCAACACCATTAAAGATATGGTCTACAGGTCCATTATTTGTAACGGTAACAGTGCTTGAATCATCTGTAAAGGTAAAATCAAAGGAGCTCAAATCAAGGCCATTTAACGAAATAGAATTGTTGCTAAAATTTACAAGGAAGGGAGAACATCCAACGGTGTTATCAGGAGATATTACGGCAAATGGATTTGCTAAAACGGATATTGGCAGCACAGCAGAAGCAGCACAATTTACGCTATTTGTGGCAGTTAAAGTAATGTCATAAGTACCTGGACTTGAATAAGCATAACTCACCTCTGGGCCATTGTTTATCACATCTCCATTGCCCATATCGAAAGACCACGAAGCCAATGGGTGCGGAGTTGGTGGTATATCCCACGTCAAACTTGCATCCAACATCTGAAGCGAATCTCCTGCACAAACTGAATCATTAGAAAGGCTAAATATGGGTTCGACCAATGAAATGTCAATGTTTTTTGTGGTACTATCGCTGCATCCAGTTGTAAAGTTGTGAATAACCTGTTCTATGGTGTAGGTGCCATAGTCATTGTAATCGTGACTGTTGCTGCCCAAATTTGAACCGTCAAGTTCAGGTTCGTCTATGACTGTATTGGGTGTGCCATCACCCCATTTCCAAATCATTAAAACATCATCTGAGGGAACACCATGATTGGAATTATCAGATACATCTACTGTTACTGGTAATGAATTAGGGTTACAAAACAAAAAGTTATCGGGTTCAAATTCAGATATTGGCGCGAAGATGTATATAAGCGAATCAATCTGCAAAGAATCCTTACAACCCCTGTAGTCGACAACCAAAAGTACATCGAAATAACCTGTATCAGTAGTGAATTGGTGCATCGGATTCGCCTCCGTAGAACTACCATCCGTAAAATCCCAGAAATAGGATATTTCAGATGAATCTGGATTGCTGGGGTTTGTCTCAATAAAAGAAGTAAAGGCAAAGTCGCGCTTTACACAGTTTTGGGTTGTATCAACCGAAAAGTCAACAGATAAAAGATCCCCTACGGTTATATGCTCTGATAAGCTAAGGGTTCCCGTACACCCTGAAACTGTCTCAGCAGTTAGGGTAATATCATATAGTCCGATGGAGTACGTTTGCTCAGGAGGATTTTCTCCTGAGAAAGAATTCCCATTACCAAAGTCCCATTCCCAGCTGCTAATTGGATTCGCCGGATTAGGCGAGGAAGAAGTATCGTTAAAGGCAACGGTTAAAGGGTCGCATCCTCCCGTTGGATCAGCTTCAAAACCTATAAGTAAATCCTCCACATTTATATATCCTAATTCTGTGAAAGCACCTGTGCATCCGTTTGCTGTTGTCATTGTCAGGCTCACATTGTAAGCGCCTGCAGAATTGTATATTTGACTCGGAGGGTTTTGTCCACTAAATGTTTCTCCGTTTCCGAAAATCCAATTAAACGTATCCCCGGCAGGTGAGGTGTTTACAAAGTTAATATTGGCTGGAGCACAATCCGTAGTTACATCCGCAATGAAGGATGGAACAGGTGTTGCTTCGACAATGATTTCACCGCTCAAACTACCTGAGCAGCCTGAAGTTGTATTATTGGTCGCTAGCTGAATATTATATGTACCAGCTGCAGCGAAGGTGAAAGAAGGGTTTTCTTCATTACTACTCCCGAGTCCTCCAAAATTCCATTCCCATTGATTTACTCCGGCTGTAGAATTATCTTGAAATTCAACTGCTTCTCCTACGCAAACAGTTTCAGGAAAAATAAAATCTGCTTGGTAATTTGAAACACTGATATTTTCAATGACTGTGTCTGCACATCCATTTTCTGTATCTGTTACAATTAAAGAGATGTCATAATTACCCACGGTATTATAGGTTTGGTCCGGCGGATTTGGTATGGTTTCAGTATTACCATTTCCAAAATCCCAAGCATAGCTGTAGTTAAGCTGTGTGCTACCATTCATTTCAAAGCTCAAGGTTAGCGGCACTGTACAGCCTAACCCCATAGGATCAAAGTCTGCATTTGGTGTAGGTAAAATGGTGATATAGCTATCCTTAACCTCTGGATCTGCTTCACCACTGGCATTTGTGACGACTAAAACAACTGTGTAGGTCCCAGGAAGAGCATAGGAATGAACAATAGCTTCCTCTGTAGATGTATTCCCGTCACCAAAGTCCCAGACAAACTCTTGAAGAGGGGCACCGCCATTGGCTGACGAATTGTTTGTAAAAGAGATTTGTTCTCCTACGCATGCCAAAAGAGGGCTTGCTGAAAAGTCAGCAAGAGGTGCTTGAGTTCTGCCAATAAATACAATCAGCAAACCTATTAGAAGGAGAGTTCTTTGTTTAGACATAAGGTGTTTAGACCACTAAAGATATGAAAATGACGTATTTTTTGCTAAATAAGACGCATTTCCTTTAAATTAATATGGAGGAGTACCATTTTTTATTTACTTCAAAATCTAATCCTTTTCGCTGGGAAATATCACGAATTTGTTCCTCATTCACTTTTCCCAGACCGAAGTATTTCGAATCTGGATGTGCAAAATACCAACCACTAACGGAAGATGCTGGCATCATTGCTAAGCTATCTGTCAATGAAATGCCGATGCTCTCGGATACATTGAGCAGCTCAAAAAGTCCAATCTTTTCTGTATGGTCAGGGCAAGCTGGATATCCTGGAGCCGGGCGAATTCCCGCGTATTTTTCTTTGATTAGTTCTTCGTTCGAAAAGTTTTCATTTTCTGCATAAGCCCATATGTTTGTTCGAACTTCATGGTGCAGGTACTCAGCAAATGCCTCAGCCAGACGATCCGCAAGTGCTTTCAATAATATAGAATTGTAATCGTCATGATCCTTCTCAAATTGAGTAATATATTTTTCAATACCGAGACCACTGGTCACTGCAAATGCACCGATAAAGTCTATTACTTCAGTTGATTTAGGCGCAATAAAATCTGCTAATGCTAGGTTTGGTTGGCCTTTTGCTTTCTTCGTTTGTTGACGCAGTGTCCTTTGGGTATAAAGGGTTTTTGACCTTTTTGTATCTGAATATATTTCAATGTCATCACCCACTGAATTTGCTGGAAATAATCCGAGAACTCCTTTTGCTTTCATCCAATTTTCTTTTTGGATTTTGTCAAGCATTTCTTGAGCGTCACTAAATAATTGAACCGCTTCCTTTCCGACTACTTCGTCTTCTAAAATATTAGGATATCTGCCATGGAGCTCCCAGGTTTGAAAGAACGGTGTCCAATCAATAAATGGAATTAATTCAGCAAGAGAAACATTATCGACTATCGTAACACCTAAATTTTTTGGTTCTTGAATCGTCTCACTATTAAAATTTAATCGGAGCGCATTGGCTCGGGCATCTGCGACGGATATGAGTTTTTTAGCTTTTAAATGTTTTTCGTGTTGTAGTCTCAGTCTTTCGTAATCTGTTATGAGTTCATCAATAAAAGCATCTTTTTTTTCTCCTAATAAACTTTCGGCCACGGTTACAGATCTCGATGCATCTAATACATGGACTGTCTGTCCTCGGTTATAGTGCTCATCAATTTTCACGGCTGTATGCACCTTAGAAGTTGTTGCACCACCAATGAGTAATGGTATATTTAGCTCGGCTTTCTCTAGTTCCTGAGCAACATGTACCATTTCATCAAGTGATGGTGTAATCAATCCACTTAGTCCAATGATATCGACATTCTCCTCTTGGGCAACGGCTATAATTTTTTCAGCTGGAACCATAACACCTAAATCGATGATTTCGTAGTTATTGCAGCCGAGTACAACGCCCACGATATTTTTCCCAATATCATGAACATCTCCTTTTACAGTTGCCATGAGTATCTTTCCAGAAGATTCAACTTTCCCTCCCTTTTCTTCTTCGATGAAAGGAAGCAAGTAAGCCACTGCTTTTTTCATGACTCGTGCTGATTTCACAACCTGAGGGAGAAACATTTTGCCGCTACCAAATAGGTCACCCACAACATTCATTCCGTCCATTAAAGGCCCTTCAATTACTTGAATTGGACGTTCGTATTTGGTTCTGCATTCCTCCACATCCTCATCGATAAATTCAACAATTCCTTTTACAAGTGAATGAGATAATCGCGCCTCTACATCTTGTTTTCGCCATGATAGATCAATGGTTTTCTTCTTTCCGGACCCTTTGACAGTTTCAGCATACTCTAGTAGTCGTTCGGTAGAATCTTCTTTTCTGTTGAGTAAAACATCCTCAACATATTCTAATAAAACCGGGTCAATATCGGAGTAGATTTCGAGCATCGATGGGTTTACTATACCCATACCCATGCCATTTTGGATGGCATGATAAAGAAAAGCTGAATGCATGGCTTCTCTTACTTTATTATTTCCACGAAACGAAAAAGATACATTGGAAACACCACCGCTTACATGCGCTCCGGGTAGATTTTCTGTAATCCATTTTGTAGCCCGAAAAAAATCTAGGGCATTTGTTTTGTGCTCTTCCATTCCTGTAGCAACAGGAAATATATTCGGGTCGAAAATAATATCTTGCTTATTGAATCCTAAACGCTGCACAAGGATATCATAGGATCTTTTGCAGATTTCAATACGCCTTTCATAAGAATCAGCCTGACCTTGCTCATCAAAAGCCATAACAATGACTGCTGCTCCAAAGTTTTTAATCGTATTCGCTTGTGCTATGAATTGTGTTTCACCTTCCTTGAGGGAAATGGAATTTACGATTCCTTTACCTTGAATGCATTTCAGTCCGGCTTCTATAATTTCCCATTTAGAGCTGTCAATCATAATCGGGACTCTGGCAATATCTGGTTCTGCAGCGATTAGATTTAAAAATGTCACCATCGCATCTTTCCCGTCAATCATTCCCTCATCCATATTGATATCGATGATTTGTGCACCACCATTCACTTGCTCTAAAGCTACAGCCACAGCAGACTCGTAGTCTCCGGATTGAATAAGTCTAAGGAAAGCCCTTGAGCCTGTCACATTCGTTCGTTCTCCGATGTTCACGAAATTGCTCTCTTTTGAAACAATGAGCGGTTCTAAGCCTGAAAGTTGAAGTATGAGGTTTTCCATGCTTAAAATTTCCTCGGTTTATACTGCTCAACCATTTTCGATATTTCTTGAATATGCTCGGGCGTTGTCCCACAGCAACCACCAATAATATTAATCAGGCCCTCTTCTAAGAATGTTCTGATCTGTTCACGCATGATTTCGGGAGATTCCTCATATTCTCCAAATTCATTTGGCAAACCAGCATTGGGGTGTGCGCTAACCGGAAAAGTAGATTTTTTATTGAGAATCTGTAGATAGGGGCGCATCATATTCGCGCCTAAAGCACAATTTAATCCAATACTCAATAATGGGATATGAGATAATGAGATTAAAAATGCTTCAGTAGTCTGGCCAGTCAAGGTTCGACCACTTTGATCAGTGATGGTCCCCGATACCATTATCGGGAGTGTGATTTCCTTTTCGCTAAAAACTTCTTGAATGGCGAAAAGTGCTGCTTTTGCATTAAGCGTATCAAATACCGTTTCGACTAACAATAAGTCAACGCCACCATCAATAAGTGCGTTGACTTGTTCTTTGTAGGCCTCTTTCAGAGCATCAAATGTGATTGCCCTATAACCGGGATCATTTACGTCAGGAGAAATTGAAGCTGTTCGGTTTGTAGGCCCAATTGAGCCTGCAACAAAACGCGGTTTATCCGAATATTCGTTAGCCACCTCTTTTGCAATTCGGGCACTCTCATAATTAATGTCTACCACAGCGTCCTCTAAATCGTAATCTGCTTGCGCAATGCTGGTCCCAGAAAATGTATTGGTCTCTACAATATCTGCGCCCGCGTCAAAATAAGCGCGGTGGATATCTTTAATAATCTCTGGTCGTGTAATCGACAATAGATCGTTATTTCCTTTTAAAGGTTTATGGTGTTCCTCAAACGCGCCCTCTCTAAAGTCAAATTCTTCAAGCTTATGCCTTTGAATCATGGTTCCCATGGCTCCATCAAGCACTAAGATTCTTTCTTCCAAAAGGGATTCAATATTAATTTTCATGTATAAAATAAGCGAAGAAGGGTGAGAATACCACACTAACTTATCTACCGGAATATATCCGCTGGATTTGGCACCTTATTTATACTGAACAGGTTGCCA
>MDTB01116056.1_pt1 | contig 12493 bp, 12 predicted proteins | sample 811161 | NCBI WGS metagenome assembly MDTB01 (sample SAMN05326650, study PRJNA326480) | marine metagenome | isolation source: seawater | place: Mediterranean Sea | collected 2009 | reverse complement strand
TTTTTTTCTATATACTCACCTTTTTTCCAAAAATTCTTAATGACCTTATCTTTTTTATAAATATTTAAATTTTCAATTGCAGCTGCCAGGGTAAGTGCTTCTGGTGCGTATGTTGAAGAAAGGAAAACCTTATCAAAATGTTTCATGTATTTCCTTTTACCAGCCAAGATTCCAAGTGGCATACCATTTGTTACACCTTTCCCAAATATTGATAAGTCTGGATATACTCCAAAATAGTCTTGTGCGCCTCCAATGCCGAATCTAAATCCTGAAATACACTCATCAAGAATAAACAATGCCCCAACAGACTTTGCGATTTTTTTTATTTCTTTCAAAGTCTGTACCTGCTTGCAATTAGCGCACGGCTTCATGAACTTTCTTTTATTTATCTTATCATCATAACTACATACCTGTCTTTGTCCTATTACTGGCTCCATTATGATCGCTGCTATTCTTTTGCTATTTTTTTTAACAGTTTCTTTTAAACCATCGATGTCGCCGTAATCAAAAACCTTCGTGAGCTTTTTTATATCATTTGGAATACCATAAGATTTGTCTGTACTGCCAATGTACCAATCATGAAAACCATGATAACCATAACAAATTACAAGATCTCTTTTAGTATAGTAACGCGCTAGTCTCACAGACGCAGCGCAAACATCACTTGCATTCTTTGAGAATTTAACCATTTCGGCTGAATGTATAGTTTTGACTAACCTTTCAGCTAGCTCAACTTCCAAATTATTTATCATACTAAATAGAATTCCTTTATCTAGTTGATTTTTTATAGCCTTGTCAATTTTGCTATTTCCGTGCCCTAGTGTCACTGGCCCACAGCCCATTACCATATCGATATATTCATTTCCATCGACATCCCAAACTCTGCAACCTTTTTGTTTCACTAATACTTTTGGCGCTCCCCCATCAGGAAAAACACCTGGAGCTCTACTAAAAGTGCTAGTGCCTGAAGCAATATACTTTTTAGCTCTATCGTAATACTCGTTACTTTTATTAATTCCCTTTATAAGTCCTATTTTACTCATATTAATTTAATTATATTCCTTAGCTGTGTCTAAATACCATTTAAACTGTTTTTTGAATATGTCTATACCAGCGTCATCCCTGAAAGCTTGAAAAATAAAAATATTGGGATTTACCTTATATTTTTTACTAACCGTAAAAAATTTTTTAAAATTTACATTTCCTTTTCCAAGAAAAACTGGCCCACCACCTAAGATTCGATCTTTGATGTGTATATCTGTAATTTTATCTCCATAAGTTGCAAATTCTTCCTCTATATCATAACCAAGAGAGGCACTATTACCTAAATCATAATTTATGGTAACCTGATGAGAATTAATCTCATTGAGTAAATTCAAAATACTTTTGGGGGCCAGATCTAATTCTAAAGCTAAATTAATTCCATATTCCTCAGCTAATTTGATGGGGCTTTCTAAATTTTTGACGAAATGGTCCTTTAGCTTAATTGATTGAATCGAGGATTGGTCAACACATGGGATAACAATATCTTGTATGCCAAGTTCATAACAATTATTTATTAATTCTAATAAAATATTTATACTTTTTTTACTTTGATTAACATTATTATTGTGTATTGGATTAATCATAAAATAATCAGCACATACACTTTTAACTTTAATATTTGTAGATTTACAAATTTGGAGAATTTTAGACCTTCCCTCGGCAGTCATTAGTGGGTTTAGACTGAAGTCCTCATAATCGAGGATAAACTCTATAAAATCTAATCCAATATTTGAAGCTATACTAAATTCATCTGACCAATTATCTTTTGGAAAGGCCTGGTATTGTCCCTTGTACTTCGGAAGTAATCTTCCTTGCATTATGCCATATTTCATAATTTTACAAGATTGGAGCTAGTTTACTTCTGATAATTTTTTCTTCATCTAAAATAACTTTTTTTCCAGTGCCCATTGCCGACTCAACTGATCTTATATATCTTATTAGAAATTTTAACCCGTCAGGCTCAAGAGAAGCAGACTGATCAGATCCGTACATTGACCTGTCTAAGGTAATGTGTCTTTCTAAAGAAGTAATCCCTAATGCTGCAGCTGCTACACTTACAGCCCTACCATTCTCGTGACCGCTATAGCCAACATTACATTTAAATGTATCGCGTAAACTATTAATCATAAGTAAATTAGCATCTTCATCTTTCATTGGGTATGTACTAACAGTATGCATCAGTTCAAAAGGGCAATTTTTTGTTTTGAATTTATCAACGACCTCACCGATTTCCTCCAATGAATGCATGCCAGTAGAAATAAAAGTGTGTTTTTTTTCATCAATAATTAAATCTATGAGGTCTGAGTGTGTTAACATAGCTGATGCAATCTTGTTATAACTACAATTAAATTGCCTCATATCTTGCTGACTCTTAGTATCCCATGCTGAAAAGAACCATTGAATATTTTTATCTTTACAATATTTATCTATTTCTGAATATTGATCAGTATTGAACTCAAGGCCTTCCTTTTGCTCTCTTTGAGTTGTTCCCCAAGGGCTTTCTCTCTTTGAGTCCAGTAATTCTTTTGCATAAACTAGATCTAATGTTCTTTTTTGAAATTTAACTGCATCAGCTCCTGCATCTACTGCAGCATCAATTAATTTCTTAGCAATTGATAAATCACCATTATGATTAATTCCAATTTCAGCTGTAATAAAAATAGACATATAATATTTAAGTACTAAATTTTTTAATCTATTAGTTTGTTTAAATCAAGGTATAATAAATAATAATGAAAAAAATTAAATATACATGTCTTGGCTGTGATGCAAACATTGACAAAAACTTCACTAAAGAGAACTATTATTATGGTTTTGAAATAGGAATTAGCAAAATATATAAATGTCCTTATTGTGACTTAGGTCAGGCCAATTTATTGCCATCGGAAGACACTTTAGAAAACTATTACAAAATTACTGCTACAGAAGATGTGGTTTATGGTTTAGGCGACGATGAAATCAAGAAATGGAAATCTCCTAAAGAAGAAGATAATATTATAAATTTTATAATTAGTAAATTAAATCTTGATAAGAATGCAAATTTAAACTTTCTTGATGTAGGTGCTGGTAATGGCCTAACACTAGTCCATGTCAATTATTATACAAAATGGAATACCGTTGGTTTAGAGCCTAATAAGTCAAAAGTAGATACACTTCTTAAATTAGATATTAATGTAATCAGCAATAACTTTGAAAGTTATGACTTCATAAACCAGAAATTTGATATTATATATATAAGTCAGGTATTAGAACATGTTCATAGCCCTCAAAATACATTAAATAAAATTTACAAATTATTGAATCCAGGGGGCGTATTATGGATTGATGTACCAAATTGTAATGAAGCATATTTTAGGACACGCCTATCAGATAGTTCACCTCATTTAACATTTCATACAAAAAAATCATTAAAAAATATTACTGAGAAAGTTGGATTTAAAACGCTTTCTATTGGAACTTTTGGTGAAGAAATTAAAAAAGCAATTAGCGCTAAAGATTACATACATAGATACTTTAAATATCACATAGGCTGGGTTTTAAAGTGGTCGAGATTATTAAAACTTTATTCAAAAAGAAAAGTGATCAGTCATCAAAAAGTTAGAATAATAGAGTCAGATATGGTAGGAATATTTGAGCAGCCTGTGATATATGAAAAGCAATTTAAGAATCAAAATCTTTATTTATTGGCAATGAAAATCTAATGCTAACAACTAAATTAGGCTATTTATTCATAAGTTTTGTATATGATTCCTAATGGGTTACCTTTATTAAATAATACTTCTGTTCTTAGAATATTTGGTGAAATAATTCTTGTTACAACTAAGTAATATGTAATTTTGTTTCTCAACCAAGATAGATAGTACTTTTTTATAAAAACGATATTTGATAGAAATACTGAAAATGGAGGCGATATAAGACAAATACCTCTCAAAATATTAAATAAGATTCGGTATAGAAATAAATTTTTTCCCTTTTTAATAATATTATTGTAACTAAAATAATTCATTTCCCTTGCAGCAATTTGCTCAATTATTTGAATTTCATCGTCAGACAAATTTTCCCTAAACTTATTGTTGTTATCATAAAATTTGTCCTTTTGTGAATTTTTATATGTACTAAATCGATACTTCATTTTTGAAGGATCTAATTTAGAAATTTTTGAATTAAAAATATTAGAAATCGTGTTCATTACTTTTTTATCGTTATTAATTAAGTCCTCATACTTTATAATCTTTACATATTCTGGGTACTTTTTTTGCAATCTTATTGAGGTGTTTACATTAATAATCCATCCCGCAAGATGTCTTAATATGCTGCCCAAGTGATCAGTGTTTCTATTTGGAAAAGATCCCATATATATATTTGATGAAATAACTGACCTTGGATCTCTTACTAATATAATTAATTTAAATTTACCGAATTTTTTTTGGAGCCTTTCATAGTAAATTTCTGCAAAGTTATCTTTTCCTGTGAAGGAGCTCTTACTATTTTCAGATGCAACTTTATCAAAAAGCCACTTAACAGCTTGGCCTGCTCTATAATTTTTTGGAACCTGCTTAATATAATCTATCGTATTTTCTTTTGAAAAATCAGCTAATTTAATAAAGCTAGTTTTATCAACTGAAATTTGTTGTTGTTTTTCGAGCAAATTTGCAATCAATAGCCAATTATGTTTTGGACAAAATTTATCATATTCTAATACGAACGTTCGTAATTGCAGTTCAACCCCTATAAAATGGTGATTCCTTGTGGAGTGCTTTAGAGTATTTGCAAACATCGTAGTACCACTTCTGTAATAACCACCTATTACAACAGGAACCTCAACTGATTCATTTATTTGTTCAGTGTCCGTCATATTGATTTTAAATATATATAGTATATTATAAAATCTCAACCATATAAAAAAATACATAAATAAATACTTAAGGTAATGAAAATATCAGTAGTTGGATGTGGATACGTGGGACTCTCACTTGGTCTAGTACTTTCAAAAAAAAAATAAAATATGTTTCTATGATATAAATGAAAAAATTACTTCGAATATTAACAAAAGAATTTCACATTTAAGTGAAAAAGACATAAAAAAAAAGTTAAAGAGTAATATTAATATTGAGGCAAAAAATAATTTTTACGATGCGGTTGACTGTAAGGATTTTATCATAATTGCTACACCTACTGACTATAATCCAAATACAAATAACTTTGATACATCAAGCGTAGAAATGACAATCAAAAAATTATCTGATATTAATAATAAGGCTATCATAATTATTAAATCAACAATACCTCTAGGATATACCGAATATTTAAGACAAAAATATTCTTCTAAAAGAATTATTTTTTCACCAGAATTTTTAAGAGAAGGTAAATCTATTCAAGACAATTTAAACCCAGATAGAATAGTTATTGGTGATAAAGGAATTAATGGTAAAAAGTTCAGTAAACTACTGCTCTCATGTACTGAAAAAAGAAATGTTCCAGTAATTTACACAAATTCAACTGAGGCAGAGTCTATAAAACTTTTTTCGAATACTTATTTAGCAATGCGAATTGCCTTTTTTAATGAGTTAGATAGCTATTGTGAAAGGAACGAAATTAGCACAAAAAATGTTATTGAGGGTGTTTCTCTCGATAAAAGGGTTGGCGATCATTATAATAACCCGTCTTTCGGTTATGGTGGATATTGCCTTCCAAAAGATACAAAACAACTTTTAAAAAATTATGATAAAGTACCTAATAACTTAATATCAGCCATAGTAGAGGCTAATACTACTAGAAAAAATTTTATTGCTGACAATTTGATTGCAAGAAAACCTAATGTAATTGGTGTCTTCAGAATCACAATGAAACATGGTTCTGATAATTTCAGAACAAGTGCTGTTCAAGGGATTATGAAAAGAATTAAAGCCAAAGGTATTAAAATAGTTATTTATGAGCCACTATTGAAACAAAAAACTTTTTTTAATTCAAAAGTTATTACATCACTTTCTAAGTTTAAAAATATGAGTGATATAATAATTACTAATAGATATGAAAAAATATTAAGCAATGTAAATGAAAAAGTCTATACACGAGATATATTCTTAAGAGATTAATTCTATTAAACAAGAATTAAATCATCTAACTAAAGCGTCATGCATTATGATTTCTCTGTACTCAGGCTTATAATAAATTCTTAAACGAGTATCAGGATAATATTTATAGCAATTAATATCTATGAACTCAAATATGTCTTCGTCGATTTGGAGATTTTGTACTAATTCTAACTCAGATTGTCTTTGTACATCATCAAAAATAATAAATTTACAATTATCAATATATCTTTTTAGAAAATTAACAGCAATTTGATTTGATCGTGGATTTTTATTTAATATTCCTGCTGTGGGTCCATCTACAAATATAAAATCATAATTTATATCCTTTATCTTACTAATGTCATACCAACCATTAACAAGTGGTACATATTTTATATAGTGGGAAGCTAAAAATGAATTATTAAGAGCTTTTTTTAATTTCCTAACATAAAATATATTCTGCTCTACAGATTCATAAATTATATTTTCTCTCTTAAACGCATAATCTGATAATAATAGTGAGCTTTTTCCAGCGCCAAGTTCTAATATTGCTTCAGGTTTAATTGAAATTAGCAACTTACCTAAATAATTCCAAAATTCAAAATCCTTTATTTCATGGGGATTAAGTGCAGTCTTATTTAAAAAAATAAACTCCAATTTTCTATAAAAACCATCAAGTAATGACTTAAAAGGTAAATATTTTTTTATTTTTTTTAATGAAGACATCTCTTATCAAACTATTTGATAGCAACGTACCCTATAAAGTTAAAGCATTTAAAAAATGTTTCATACCGCATAAAACCTATTTCGTTTAAAAGTTTAAATGAGATTTTTTCATCAAATAGATGCATGCTTGATCTTAAACTCCTTGCCTTCTCTAAAATCTCTTTTTCAGAAAGATTTTTTGAGGTTTTGTAATCAAAGTACATTTGATTCAAAATATCTTCAAACATAGGATCATGAGACCTTATTTTTTCGACACATATTAAAGCCCCACCTTCGTCAAGCGCGGAATAAATCTTTTTTAAAAGAGAGCGTCTCTCTGTTAAATTTAAAAAAGGGAAAAGTAATATGCTTATAAAAAGATTAGATTTTTTAAATCTTTTTACGGTTGATAAATCTTTAACCTGAAACTTAATATCAAATTTATTTCTCTTATTATTAAACTTATTAATTTTTTTTTTGCGAGATCGATCATTTTTTTATTCGAGTCAATGCCTATAATTTCATTGTAATTGGTGACTTTTAGGGAGGACATTTTTTTTATTGTTTCACCAGTTGAGCATGCTAGATCATAAACTACCGTATTTTCTTTAAGAAACCATTCGGATAATTTTACAACATAATTTTGGAGATCCTGATAATGTGGAACTGATTGATTAACGTGTTGATCAAAAATTTTTGCAACTTCATTATCAAATTTCCATGTACCTTCAACAATTGATTTAATTGATTTTTTCTTCATATTCAGCTTTATCAGAGATTTTTATATTCAATAAAATTTACTAACAATTTGGTTGCGGGGGTAGGATTTGAACCTACGACCTTCAGGTTATGAGCCTGACGAGCTACCAGACTGCTCCACCCCGCGACATTATTTGACGACACATAGTTAATATGCATAAAATGGCCAACACAGTCAGTAGTCAAAAATTATAAGCCATCTATCTTGCATTAGCATCACTACATCTCATCTGGCAAACACTTATAAAATTTTTCTTTAGACAAATCATAACAAATATTTTTAAGTTATGCAAACTTATGCGTCATAATTAACGTACTAGTGCTCTAATAAAAAAATTATATTTACTGTTAACTTCGGATTCAGTCTTGCGACTTAGTTCGAAATTATTATAGAATAATTACATTATCAATTATTTACTATTGTATCTTATTTTGAGATAATTGAGAAAATTATTTGAATGAGAATTTTTGATTTTTAATTTTTAATTTAAGCTTAGATTACTTTTCGATCAAGAAGCTTCCTATAAATAAAGCATTTAGTCCTGACGTGAAAAATGTACGTATAGCATCATCAGGGTAACAAACCATTGCTTCACCTTTTAAATTAAAGCTAGTATTTACTACAATTGGAATTTGAGTTATTTTTTCAAATTCTTTAATCAAGCTATAAAAAAGTGGATTTTCTTTTTTATCTACTGTTTGAATTCTTCCAGATCCATCTATATGTGTGACGGCTGGGATTTTTTTTTGGACGTCTTTCTTTACTTTGTAAACTTTCTCCATAAATGGTGTTGGTAAATGATTTTCAAAATAATACTTAGCTTTTTCATTTAAAACTGCAGGAGCAAATGGTCTGAAAGGTTCACGATATTTAATTGATGCATTAATCTTATCTTTCATCGACTCATCTCTTGGATCAGCTAAAATTGAACGGTTTCCAAGAGCTCTGTCACCGTATTCTAATCGTCCCTGAAACCATGCAATTATTTTTCCATCTGCAATCATTCTTGCTGCATTTTTTTCTGGAGATTTTAACTTTCTATATTTTATAGAATATTTCCTTAGTATTTTTTCAATAAAGTTATCATCAAATGAAAGTCCTAAATAATTATTTTTCATCTCATAGTTCCTCTCATGACCCATTAGATGATGATAAAGATAATAAGCAGCCCCGATACTTCCACCACTGTCATCAGGTACGGGTGGTACAAAAATATTCTTAAAAGGTGTATTAGATAATACTTTACCATTTGCAACTGAATTTAAAGCTGATCCACCGGCAATGACTACATTCCTGAGTTTAGTCTTTTTATATAAGAGATTGAGAAGATGAAAATAAATTTCTTCAAAAACTCTCTGAGCTGCGGCAGCAAGATCATAATATTCTTTTGTTAATTTCATATCTTTAATATTTGGCTTTATGCCAATCTTATCAATCATTTTTTTAGAATAATAATTTGGCCGGTGAAATTGGTAATGATTAAAAAATTCTAAATTTAAAAGAAAGCCCTGATCATTAAGCTCAACTAATGAGCGAACTCTTTTGTAATATTTACTTTTAGAATTGCCATATGGTGCTGCACCCATCAATTTCCACTCATCACTTTGGGGTGAAAATCCACAATATTGTGTAAAAGTTGAATAAAATGATCCAAGTGAATGAGGAAATTCTTGACTCCAAATACATCTAATTTCTTTTTTACTGCCGATTGAAAATGATGATGACTGCTTCTCACCGAATGCATCTACAGTCAATACTGCAGCACTGTTAAAAGGAGACAAATAATATGACGAAGCGTGGCAAATATGATGGTTTAGATAATATATCTCTAAATCAACTCCATCTATAAATTCCATTTTTTGCTTAGTTAAAAAAGTTTCTTTATTTTGTTTCATATTAATCAAATATGATGGAACTGAATAAAATGCCTCAGGAATGTATCTTAATTTCTCGCTATTGTTTGGGCTTAATAATTCTAAATTTATTGCAGGATTCCATGAAATTGCTACAGCTTCTACGTCTTCAATTGTATGCCCTGTATATTTTAGTGCTTGCCTAATACCAACAATAGGGAACTTTCTAGTGCGTTTTTCTCGAATAACTCTCTCTTCTTCTATAGAAAATATTGGTTTACCATTTTTAATTAATGTAGTTGATGTATTAAAGCCAAAGGCATTTAAGCCGAGTATTAATGATTTTTTTTTTAAATTTTTTTTCACTTAGACAATTTCTTTATTGATTCGTAAAAATACACTATTTATAAATTTATCATAATCATTTAGTTATTCAAAATACTCAGGATCTAATAATTCATCTTTTTCTATATTTTTTTTAGCTCTTCTTCCAATAATATTTTCCACTTGATTGGGACTTAATTTTTTAAATGGACGCAAGAAACTAATATTTTTTTTAGTGATTAACTCTCCTTTATTTATGTAACTTCTTGCATACAAAGACCTTCTACTTCCAAAGATATTATCTCTTTCTTCATTGTTTATTATTTTATCATTTCTTCCAAGGATTAAATCCATTGATGAAACAATATTAACCAAGTGGCTCATTTCATGTTTGTCAGCTGATAATGCATGGTCCCTGAAATCTGAGAAATTTTTATCAAGCGTGAAATGTTTTTCAATTATTCTTGCTCCCAAAGATGCAGCAATTATTGCTGAATCTATCCCTACAGTGTGATCCGAATACCCAACAGTAAAATTAGTATTTTCAATTAAATATTGAATGCTTTTCATATTACTTAATTTTATATCTGCTGGATAAGAGCTTACGCAATGTAAAAGTGATATTTCACTTGCATCAATCTTTAGTCCGTCAAGAAATTTGCATAAAATGTGTAATTCTTTAACCTCCATCATGCCTGTTGAAATAATGATTGGTAGATTATAGCTAGCACATTGTTTTATCAGATCATAATAATTGTTGTCCCCAGATGCAATTTTTAAAGCATCTACAATTTCACTAAGGAACTCAGCACTTTCAATATCCAATGGGGTAGAAATAAAAATTAAACCTTTGTCCTTAGCATAAACAGATAAATCTCTAAAATTTTCTTCTGAAAGCTCAAATTTTTTTAATTTATTAAATCTTTCTTTCTGATGCTTTGAAATAAAATTTTCTGTCTTGAAAGTCTGAAATTTTACTGCATTAGCACCTGCTTCTTTTGCATTATCGATCAACTCGTATGCGTTTTGAATTGAGCCTTCATGATTATTTCCTATTTCAGCGATAATTAGTCGTGAATAGTCTGTGTTAATATTCTTAATTTTCATAAAATTTGTATAACTCTATATAATTCATAAATAATAAATATGTTTTTCTTATTTTTGAACGACACGTTTGACTTAAGCAAGTGCTTCAATAAATATTGACTCATCCTCTTTTTCATTAAGATTTAGTTCTCCCGGATCTTTAATTAGAGTTTCACCTGCATTTAATATAGCTGGTTTTTTAAAACCATTTTCAGCCAATAAGTTCCTCAAAGATTCTTTATCATACATCCACATATGATGTCTTGCTCCGACAATAAAAAACTTTATTTTTTCTACTAGAGTCTTAGGTTTTACAAAATACAATAAGGATTTTTTCATAAATTTATTGGCTAGCTTATCATTATTGTATTGAACAATTAACTTCTCCAAATCAGGAACAACTAATCTTATTATTCCCCCTTTAATTAATACCCTTTTAGCCTCGTTTAAAAATTTTTTTACTTCATCAGTATCTAAATGTTCAAGCATATGTGAAGCATAAACTACATCAGCAGAAGAACTATCTAATGGAATTTTTTTAACAGCATTTGAATAATAAATTTTATTTTTTTTACAAAACTCAATAAAACTTAGCTGTTCTTCATTAACCACAGAAAGCTTATTTAATAATTTTACTAATTTTAGAAATGGAATCATTTTCAAGCTAACTGAATTATCATAATTGATAAATCCATTAGTTGGTGTCTTACCGCAGCCAATATTAATTTTATGATAACTCATATAAACAATCTAATTATAAAGTTAAATTATTATAACCATGATGTATAATATAAACTATAAATGCATTTATGAATAAAAAATTTAATCGATATACTGCTCAAGATTACATTAATTTTAATCAATGGCACTATAAAACTTCAATCTGGAAAGTTAGAAATATATTAAAGATTTTAGAACGTAATAAACTTAAACCTAAGTCTATTTGTGAGGTTGGTTGCGGTGGTGGAGAAATTCTAAAAAATCTTGAAGATATTGATTATGTGGAATACTTAGACGGTTATGATATTTCTAAGGAGGCATTTAAAATTAATAGAACTAGACAGAGTAAGAAGATAAATTTTTATCTTAAAGATGTTTATGAAATAAATTCATATTATGATTTATTGCTGAGCATTGATGTTTTTGAACATGTTGAAAATTATATTGAGTTTATAAGAGAAAATAAGAAAAAGGCTAAATACAAAATATTTCATATTCCACTTGAAATATCAATAACTGCAATTGTTTCAGGAGGATTTATAAGAGCACGTAATGATGTTGGCCACTTACATTACTTCACAATTGAAACTGCAATCGAAACATTAAAAGAAGCTGATCTTGAAATCATTGATTATTTTTTTACAGCACCATTTGAGTCCGGCGGTCCACCTAAAAATACTTTAAGATCAAAGATTTTAAAATATCCGAGACAACTATTATTCATGTTGTCGCCAGAATTTTGCTCTAAAACTATTGGTGGCTGCTCACTTATGGTGCTTGCTAAATAAAAAAGATATTTCTTAATTCATATGGAGTGACAATTTAATTTCACGTTTAGTAGACCTGGCAACGTCCTACTCTCCCATGCCTTAAGACAAAGTACCATCGGCGCTGGAGCCCTTAACATTCGAGTTCGAAATGGGATC
>MDTB01091875.1_pt1 | contig 12493 bp, 9 predicted proteins | sample 811161 | NCBI WGS metagenome assembly MDTB01 (sample SAMN05326650, study PRJNA326480) | marine metagenome | isolation source: seawater | place: Mediterranean Sea | collected 2009 | reverse complement strand
TGGGCCAGGGCTGCAAACACGCGCAGCGCCACGGCATTGGTCGCAGGCATGGCATTGTCCTGCACATTGCGGTTGCGTACCAGAAGACCTTCAATGCCATCATCATTTTCAAAATAACCGCCGCGTTGCGTGTCGGCATAAGCAGCGTCGAGCGCGCCCATAAAGCCGATGGCGGTTTGCAAATAGGCGGGTGTGCCGGTCACCTGATAAAGCGCGATGGCGGCCTCAGCTGCGTGCACCAGATCGGCGGCCAAACACACATCAAGCTGATGCACAGTTTTATCGAGGCGTCGGGCGCTGTGCACCAGCCGTCCGGTCTTGCGCCCCTTGACAGTTTCGCTGAGGTCGCGTTGCAGCGCATCGAAAGCGCGCATGGCAAGCGCGCGCCACGTCTCATTGCGAAAGCTTTGTGCCGCGTGCGCCAGCGCGGTGATGGTCATGGCGTTCCAGTCGGCCAGTATTTTGTCATCGCGCGCAGGCCGCGGGCGGGTATTGCGCCGCGCAAGCAGGGCGCTGCGTGCGCCATTGAGCGCTGCCTCGACATGATGCGCGTCGGGTGCGTCGACGGCATGCAACCTGTTCAAAATATTGCGATTTTCAAAATTGCCGTCGGGCGTTATGCCATAAGCCTCTGAAAATACTGCTGTTTCGTCACCCAGCACATTTTCGATTTCGGTTGGTGTCCAGATGTAAAACAACCCCTCTGCGCCTTGCGTGTCGGCGTCCAGACTGGCGGCAAAGCCACCGTCGGGCAGCTGCATTTCGTTCATAAGCCAGTTAATCGTGGCGTCAATGCGCGCTGCGAAAATCGGATTTTTGGTCGTGCGCCATAGCCGCGTCAGCAGGTCAATGAGTTGGGCATTGTCGTACAGCATTTTTTCAAAATGCGGCACCAGCCAGGCCGCATCGACGCTGTAGCGCGCAAACCCGCCGGCGAGATGGTCATATATCCCGCCTTGGCAAATATGCATGGCGGTTACCAGCACGCCGTCGCGCAAATTTGCATCATCGGCGTGCTGCGCTTGTTGCCATAAAAAGCGATACATAAACGGTTGCGGGAATTTTGGCGCAGCGCCCAGTCCGCCTTGCGCCATATCGATATGCGCGCTCAAGCTGCGCGCAGCACGCGAGGCCAGATCGGGCGGCAGGTCACCGCGCGCGTCTTCTGCCGCGCGCGCGCGTAAACCCTCGCCCAGCGCTTTGCAGTTGCGCGCGATTTTTTCCGGCGTTTCGGCATAGACCCGCGCAAGCTCCTGCAAAATTTGCATGAAACCGGGCCGGCCATATTGCGGGGTTTTGGGAAAATAAGTGCCGCCCCAAAACGGCACACCATCGGGGTCGAGAAACATAGTGAGCGGCCAGCCGCCCTGCTCGCCCATCATTGACAGGGCGGTCATGTAGATATCATCCAGGTCGGGGCGCTCTTCGCGGTCGAGCTTGATGCACACATAATGCGCGTTCATCAGCGCGGCGACCTCGGCGTCTTCAAAACTTTCATGTGCCATGACGTGACACCAATGGCACGCCGCATAGCCAACCGACAGCAGCACGGGCACGTTGCGCCGCTTGGCCTCGGCAAAAACCGCCGGCTCCCAAGGCTGCCAATGCACAGGATTATGCATGTGCTGGCGCAGATAAGGGCTGGTGGCTTCGGTCAGTCGGTTTTGGTTGAACTGGTCTGTCATCTGCGCCACTTTAGCGAAGCCGACAGCACATGCCAGCCCTTTTGGCCGGCGTCTTTGGAAACATGATGAACGATAAAACGGCACAGACGATTTATGCTTGCGCGACCGCAGCCGGGCGCGCGGCGTTGGCGGTTGTGCGCGTGAGCGGGCCGGATTGCCGCGCCGTGCTGTCAGGCTTGGGCGCAACATGTCCGCCACCGCGCCAAGCCAGCGTGCGGCGGCTCTGTCATCCGCATACTCAAGATATGCTGGACGAGGCGCTGGTGCTGTATTTTGCCGGTCCGCACAGCTATACCGGCGAAGACGTGGCTGAACTGCATCTGCATGGCGGCACGGCCGTGGTTGCAAGCGTATTGGAGGCGCTGGCGCACCTGCCAATCTGCCGACCTGCGGAAGCCGGCGAGTTTACGCGCCGCGCGGTTTTGCACGGCAAGCTTGATCTGACCCGCGCCGAGGCGATTGCCGACCTCATTGACGCCGAGACGACCGCGCAGCAGGTTCAGGCGCTGGGCCAGTTGCGGGGCAATTTGCGCGACTTATTCGAGGGATGGCGCAATGCGCTGCACACGGTTCTGGCGCATTTGGAGGCCGATCTCGAATTTGCCGATGAAGATTTGCCCGGCGGATTGGGGCGCAGCGCCCTCGACACAGTGCCGGAGCTGCGCGCTGCGGTCGCGGGCTTCATTGGCGACCGGCGGGGCCTGCAATTACGCGCCGGTCTTCGCATCGCGCTCATCGGTGCGCCCAATGCCGGCAAATCCAGTTTGCTCAACCGCCTGGCGGGTCGCGACGCCGCCATTGTTTCGGCACGCGCGGGCACAACCCGCGACATTATCGAGATTGCCATGACATTGGCGGGCGTGCCTGTCACGCTGATCGATACTGCGGGTCTGCGCGCCGCGGGGGATGATATTGAGCGCGAAGGCGTGCGCCGGGCGTTGGCCGCCGCGCGCGATGCCGATGTCCGAATTCTGGTGTCTGCGCCTGACGCCAACGCCGACTTGCCACCGGAGGAACAACATCTGCCGCCGCCGGAATTTCATCTGATCAATAAGTCGGATTTGGGCACCGCCAGCTGTGAAGCAAGCGACCCTGAAAGCCCGGATGCCGCGTCCGTACACGGCGTTTCGGCGCTGACGGGCGACGGCATTGATGAGTTTATTGAGGCGCTGTCGGCCTTTGTGCGGGAACAATACGCAAGCTCCGGAAGCGCGGTGTTGACGCGCCAGCGCCACCAGCAGATTTTGACCGAAGTGCTGGCGGCGCTTGACCGCGCGCTTGCCTCACAGTCGCGCGGGCTCGAACTGGCGGCCGAAGACCTGCGGCTGGCGGCGCGCGCATTGGGGCAGCTGACCGGCGCGGTGGATGTCGAGGCGCTGCTGGACATTGTCTTTGCCGATTTCTGCATCGGGAAATAAACCGCGAAATTGTCCAAAGATTGTTCCACGTGAAACACACGCCGACTTGAGTTTTCGTGAGGGGGCGGGTACAAAGCGCGCATGGAGACGATTGAACAAACTGGCTGGGACGTTATTGTCATTGGCGGCGGGCATGCCGGCTGCGAAGCGGCGGCCGCGGCCGCGCGCTATGGTGCGCGCACCTTGCTGTTGACCCATAAAATCGAAACCATTGGCGAAATGTCGTGTAATCCCGCGATTGGTGGTGTCGGAAAAGGCCATTTGGTGCGCGAAATTGATGCGCTGGACGGGCTGATGGGGCGCGTGGCGGACGCGGCGGGCATACAGTTTCGCCTGCTCAATCGGCGCAAAGGCCCGGCGGTGCATGGGCCACGCACGCAGGCCGACCGCGCGCTTTATCGCACCGCCATGCAGGCGGCGATTGCACAAACGCCAAACCTCACCGTGCACGCGGCGGCGGTCGACGACCTCGATATTGTCGACGGGCGCATTTCAGGCGTGGTGACGGCGGATGGCGTGCGCTTTGGGGCAGGTGCGGTGGTGCTGACCACGGGCACATTTCTTGATGGGGTCATTCACATTGGCAGCGAGCGCATTGCCGCGGGTCGGCATGGGGAAAAACCCGCGCAAGCCTTGTCGCGGCGGCTATATGCGCTGGCTAAAACGCGACCCGATTTTCGTATGGGTCGCCTGAAAACCGGCACGCCGGCGCGTCTTGACGGGACGAGCATCAATACGGATGTGCTGGAGGCCCAGCCCGCGGACGCCGAGCCGGTGCCGTTTTCATTTCTGACGGAAAAAATCGTAACGCCGCAGACCGTGTGCCACATTACCGGCACGACGGCAGAAACCTTCGCCATTATTGCCGAAAACATTCAGAAATCGGCGGTGTATTCCGGCCAGATCAGCGGCGTCGGCCCGCGTTATTGCCCGTCGATCGAAGATAAGGTCGCGCGGTTTCCCGACCGCATGCGCCACCAGATTTTTCTGGAGCCTGAAGGCCTTGACGACAATACTGTCTATCCCAATGGGATTTCGACATCGCTGCCCGCAAATGTGCAAGAAGCGTTTATTCGCACCATTCCCGGGCTGGAGCAGGTGCGTATTCTGCGTCATGGCTATGCCATTGAATATGATTATGTTGACCCGCGTGCCCTGCATTCGAGCCTCGAAACCAAAGCCGTGCAGGGATTTTTCCTCGCCGGACAGATTAACGGCACCACGGGCTATGAAGAAGCCGCCGCGCAAGGCTTGATCGCCGGCCTCAACGCGGCGCGCCTCGCCGGGGGTGTGGCGCCCGCGACCTTTGACCGTGCCGAAGCCTATTTGGGTGTCATGGTCGACGATCTGGTGACGCGCGGCGTGTCCGAGCCTTATCGCATGTTTACCGCGCGCGCCGAATATCGCCTGTCGCTGCGCGCTGACAATGCCGATCAACGACTGACACCAAAGGGCATGGCGTTGGGCCTTGTCGGGGCGCAGCGCGCAGCTTCGTTTGAGCAAAAAATGGCGCGCCTGGATGCGGCGCGCGCCGAAGCGGCAAAGCTGAGCCTGACACCGCCCGAAGCCGCCAAACACGGGCTTCGCTTGCGCGCTGACGGGGTGCGCCGGTCGCTGTTGGGTTTGCTGGCCTATCCCGAAATCGGCTGGCGCGAAGTTGAGGCTGTCTGGCCGCAGCTTGCAAGCTGGCCGCTTGACGTGCGCTTGCAAGTTGAAACCGATGCGCTGTATGCGGGTTATATTGACCGGCAGGCAGCCGATATTGAGGCGTTTCGGCGCGATGAGGCGCTGCGCCTGCCGACGGATATTGACTATCTGGCGCTTGAGGGCATGGCGACGGAAGTGCGCCAAAAGCTTGCCGCGGCGCGCCCGGCGACACTGGGCCAAGCGGCGCGTTTGGACGGCATGACACCGGCCGCCCTGACCTTGCTGCTGCACCATGCCCGCAAAGGCCAGCGCGCCGAAACCGCTGCCGAGTAGGGCGCCACAGCCGATGGATCCTGAAAATTTTGCCACGCAGTTCAATGTTTCACGTGAAACATTGACGCGCTTGCTGGCTTATCAGGCGCTTTTGGGGCGCTGGCAACAGCGTATTAATCTGGTCGGCCCGGCAACGCTTGATGACTTTTGGGCGCGCCATGCGGCAGACTCGGCCCAAATTTTGGCGCTGGCCGGCACGCGCCGGGTTTGGCTGGATTTGGGGAGTGGCGGCGGGTTTCCGGGGCTGGTGGTGGCCATCATACAGGCAGATCTGGGCGGGCATGTGCATTTGGTCGAGAGCGATGGCCGGAAAGCAGCGTTTTTACGCACGGTTATCCGCGAGGTGGGCGTGCAAGCAAGCGTGCATCATCTGCGCGCCGAGGCATTGGCTGATTCCGGGGCGGCTTTTTTGGCCGATGTGCAGGTAATTAGCGCGCGAGCTTTGGCTCCGCTGCCCGAATTATTGGCGTTGGTCGCGCCGTTTTTCAATTCATCCACAATTGCGCTGCTGCATAAGGGCGCTGGCTGGCAAGATGAATTGACGCGCGCCGAGCAATGGTGGAATATTGATGCAGAGGTTCATCCAAGCCGAACCCATGACGCCGCGCGTATCTTGCACTTGCGTCATCTCAGCCGTCGCGGAGGGGCCTCGTGAGTGTTGAGATTATTTTGAAGTAGCCGCATTTTTAGGGATTTGTGCCCTGATGGGGCATGATCGGAAATATAAGCGATGAGCGCAGACCCAGCAGCACTTGAAAATCAGACGGCGGTTTCCGGCCCCCGTATTTTGTGCTTGGCGAACCAAAAAGGCGGCGTTGGCAAAACCACCACGGCGATTAATCTCGGCACGGCGCTGGCGGCTATTGGCGAAAAAGTGCTGCTGATTGATCTTGACCCGCAAGGCAATGCCAGTACCGGACTGGGCGTGAGCCAGAATGACCGCACTATTACCAGTTTTGATGTGCTGCTGGACGAGTGCGGGCTGGCCGAGGCGGTGCGCAGCACGGCTGTGCCGGGCTTTGACTTGTTGCCCGCCAGCATGGATTTGCTGGGTGTTGAGGTTGAGTTGGCCGACAATCCCCGCCGCATGCACCGGCTGGCCGATGCGCTGGCGGCCTTGCCGGATTTGCCGGCTTCGGGCGGGGGGCGCTATCAATATGTTCTGATCGATTGTCCGCCGTCGCTGAATATGTTGACCTTAAATGCCATGGTTGCCGCGCAATCCGTCTTGGTGCCATTGCAATGCGAGTTTTTTGCTCTGGAAGGGCTCAGCCAGCTGACCCAGACCATCGAGCAGGTGCGGCACAGCCTCAATCCGGCTTTGGATATACAGGGCATTGTACTGACCATGTATGATTTGCGAAATAATTTATCCGGCCAGGTTGAGGCCGACGTGCGCGGGCATTTCGGATCATTAGTGTATCAGAGCGTGATCCCGCGCAATGTTCGCGTTTCAGAGGCGCCGTCATTTGGTAAGCCGGCGCTGTTATATGATCACAAATGCAGCGGCAGTTTGGCTTATATGGAGCTGGCATCTGAACTGATCCAACGCGAGCGCGCACGCGCCGCCGCCGCCTGATGCGGTGCTGCTGCCAATCGAGGGTTTCATGACAGAAAAAAAAGCCGGGACGGAAAGAAAAAGAGGGTTGGGGCGCGGCCTGTCGGCATTGATCGGCGAAGCCCCGCCCATCGGTACCAATCCCGAAGCCGGTTCAAAAGCGGGTGCGAGCGAAACGGCGGTTTCGGGTACCGGCTTGCGGATGTTGGGCACGGACCAGTTGCAGGCGGGGGCGTTTCAGCCGCGCCGTAATTTCGATGCGGATGAGCTGCAAGCACTGGCTCAGTCTTTTGCCAAATCGGGCATTTTACAACCACTGGTTGTGCGCCCGCGCAAAGGCGCACCCGACCAGTTTGAAATCATTGCCGGCGAGCGGCGCTGGCGCGCGGCACAAATCGCCAAGCTGCACACCGTCCCCGCTTTGGTGCAGGAGTTGTCCGACAGCGAAGCGCTGGAAATTGGCATCATCGAAAACGTGCAACGCGCAGACCTCAACCCGATTGAAGAAAGCGAAGCATATCAACGGCTTATCGACGAATTCAGCTATACGCAAGCCGAGCTTGCTGAAGTGGTCGGCAAAAGCCGCAGCCTTATTGCCAATTTGCTGCGGCTGGCTCAAGCGACGCCGGGCTTGCGTGACCTGCTGGTCACGGGCGCGCTCAGCATGGGCCATGCGCGCGCATTGCTGGGCCACCCCGATGCCGATGCGCTGGCGCGTCGCGTCGTTGCCGAAGGCCTCAGCGTGCGGGCGATCGAGGCGCTGGCGGGTGAAAACGCTGCAGGCAAGGCGGCCGGAAAAAAATCGGGCGGCAAGGCCGCCAAGCCGGACGCCAAAGACGCCGACACCCGCGCCGTCGAAAAAACCCTGGCTGATGCGCTGGGCTTGCAGGTCGATATCCGACATCAGGAAACCGGCAGCGGCACGGTGAACATCACGTATAAATCGCTCGACCAGCTCGACGCGGTCATTGCGCGGCTATTGTCCCAAAACTAGCGACCCAAATCAGCGCTGTGCGGCGCGCGCGATACGCAGCAAAATCTGTCCGGCGACCGCCTCGGGCAGTCGCGTCCCCGCCGCGCGCATGGCGCGCGCATCAATTTCGCTTTTGTGCAGCAACGACAGCGCGCGTTCGATTTTGCGGCGCGACCAAAGCCGGAGTTGATTTTCCACCAGCGGCTTGCGCCGGAAGTGCAATGGTGGGCGAAACGCCGAAAGCGCTTGCGCTTGCGGGGTGCCGGTTTCGATAAGGCCGGTGGCGATGTGCAAGGTCTGAAAATGCCGACGTACCGCGCCCAGCGCTGTTTGCAGGGTTTGGCCGCCGGCCGTTAGCCGCGCGAGCGCTTGGTCTGCCGCCGCCACGCGGCCCAGCGCCACCGCGTCGATCAGGCTGTCCAGCGTCAGGGTCGATTGATCACCCAATGCGGCATCGACATCATCCAGCGTGATGAGCGCCGTCTCGCCGGAAAAGCCCGCACTGCCGCGCGGCCCTTTATAAAGCACCAGCCGCTCGATTTCGCGGCGCATTATTCCGCGATCGGTCGCCAGGCGCGCGACAGCCGCTTCCAGCGCGGCGGCCTCAATGCGAAAGCCTTCCGCGTCAAGCTGGTCGCGCATGAGTTGGGCGATTTGGCGGGCATCGGCTTCAAAACACGGCAGAGCCATGGCGAGCTTGTGGTTCTCGACCAGCTTGCGTAACGCCGCCGCGGGGCGCAAGGCAGCCGTCTCTATAATTACCAGAGCGGCTTGCGTGGGTGCCGCCAAATAATCTTCGGCTGCGCGCGCAACCTGGCCGCCGCCGCCGCGCACCAGAACCAGTTTTTTATCGCCAAACATCGGAATGGCCGCGGCTTCATCGGCAAGGCGCCCGCCGGTAACATCGCTATCGTTCAAATCAACGCGCTGCAGCGGATCCGGTTCGGCACCCAAAAAGGCCGCACTCAGGCGTTGCCCGATATCGCGCACGCCGCCCTGATCCGGCCCATATATCAAAACCAGCGCCGGCATGTCGGGTGGCGGAAATGCATCGACAAAAGCCTCGACCTTGTTCGCCGTCAGCTTCATAGGGCGTTGCGGCCGACATTGACCGCCAAGTCGGCCAGCAAAAATTGGATGTCCGATGCGATGCGGTCAAGCGCTGTGTTGCGCAAGCTGGCCTCGGTTTCCTGATTGGCCAATTCGCTGGAACTGCGGTTATAGCTCGACGACACACGCAAGGCGCGCGTTTCGACAATGTCCCCCGATGCGTTTTCCAAGCGCACATTGGCCGTCATCGTCAAATCGATGCGCTCGGTGCTGCCGTCGGTCGCGATCAGTGCATCGCGGCGGGCTTCGTCGAGCGTCACATATAAGGCCAGCCCGCCGGTTTCGGCAGATGTGAAGCGCCCGCGCAACTGGTTGCCAAGATAGCGTCCGGCGCGGGTGTCGGGTAAATCAAGTTTGCTGATCGGCGTGGTTGGGCCGGCATTGTCGCGCACGGCGTAAACCGGCTCAAACCCGCATCCGGCAACGAGCAATGACACAATAATCAAAAGCGGGACAATGACATGCGGGGCGGCGAAAATCGGGTCGGGTTTTTTACACAACGAAATTGACAATACGCCCCGGCACAACAACGCATTTCTTGATCGGTTTGCCATCGAGAAACTTCTCCACTTGTGGTTCGGCCCGTGCAAGTTGTTCTATCGTAGCCTTATCTGCTGATTTCGGCACAGTAATTTCTGCGCGGCGCTTGCCATTAATCTGCACGGGCAGCGTGACGCTGTCTTCGACCAGCGCGGCCGCATCGGCTTGCGGCCAATGCGCCTCGGCGACCAGACCCTCATGCCCCAGCAGGCGCCAGCAGCTTTCAGCCAAATGCGGCATCATTGGCGCGAAAAGCTGCACCAGCACGCATAATCCGGATTTCAAAACCGCGCGCTCTGTGTCATCTGTCGGCGTGAACCCCGACAGTTCATTGGCGAGATTGTAAATTCGCGCAACCGCGCGATTAAAGCCCAGAGTTTCGAGGTCTTGGGTCACGTCATGAATGCTGCGATGGATTGTGCGGTACAGATCACCGGTTTGCGCCGTTAGTTTGTCGGCCTGGAAGTCTTGCGCGTTCACGCCATCCAGCGCGTCGGCCTGGGTGCTGATCAGTCGCCACACGCGCTGAACAAATCGCCAAGCGCCGTCCACGCCTTCTTGCGTCCATTGCACGTCGCGCTCGGGTGGCGAGTCCGACAACATGAACCAGCGCGCCGTATCTGCGCCATAGGCAGCGATAATATCGTCAGGGTCGACAACATTTTTCTTCGACTTGGACATTTTCTCAATGCCGCCAATTTCCACGCGCTGGGTGGGGTCGTCTTTCAAAAATGCACCGTCTTCGCGGCGTTCAACCTGTTCGGGCAGCAACCAGTTTCCCGCCGCATCACGATAGGTTTCGTGGCAGACCATGCCTTGGGTGAACAGGCCGGCAAACGGTTCATCCGTGCCCAAATGCCCTGTGCGGTGCATGGCGCGCGCGTAAAACCGCGCATAGAGCAAATGCAAAATAGCGTGTTCGATGCCACCTATATATTGGTCAACCGACATCCAGTAATCGGTCGCCGCGCGGTCGGTGGGGGCGTCGGGGGCAAGGCCTGTAAAGCGCGCATAATACCAACTGCTGTCGACAAATGTATCGAACGTATCGGTTTCGCGTAGCGCATCGCCGCCGCATTCGGGACAGCTGGTATGCTTCCAGTCCGGATGATGGTCGAGCGGATTGCCCGGCCGATCAAAACGCACATCTTCCGGCAAGGTAACGGGTAATTGCGCGCGCGGCACCGGAACCGCCCCGCAATGCGGGCAATGGATGATCGGTATCGGGCAGCCCCAATAGCGCTGACGCGAAACGCCCCAATCGCGCAGACGGAAATTCACTTGGCGCGCGCCGCGCCCCGCCTCGACAAATCGCGCAATGATTTGCGCCTGCGCAGCCTTCGGGCTCAGCCCGTCAAAATCGCCAGAATTGAACAAATTGCCATCGCCCGTATAGGCCAGCTCGGCAATATCAAATGAGGCATCGGCATCGGCTGGTCGCACCACCGGGCGCACGGGCAGGTCGTATTTGCGGGCAAAATCCAGGTCGCGCTGGTCGTGCGCGGGGCACGCGAAAATCGCGCCCGTGCCGTATCCCATCAGCACAAAATTTGCCACATAGACAGGCAGCAGCCAGTCTGGGTCGAGCGGGTGACGGACAAAAAGCCCGGTGTCATAGCCCAGCTTTTCCCCGCCCTCAATATCGCTTTCGCTGGTGCCGCGGGCGGCACATTTAGCTCTGAAATCGGCCAGCGCCGCATCGCGCGCCGCCAGTTCGAGTGTCAGCGGATGGTCGGGCGAGAGCGCACAAAAACTCGCCCCGTAAAGCGTGTCGGGCCGGGTCGTGTAAATCTCAATATCGCTGAAGCCGCCCACCGCTTCGGCCAGTTCAAACCGGCACGCCAACCCCTCTGAGCGCCCAATCCAATTGGCCTGCATGAGGCGCACTTTTTCCGGCCAGCGCGTCAAACCGTCAAGCGCGCCGAGCAGGTCATCGGAAAAATCGGAAATTGTCAAAAACCACTGGGTCAGGGCGCGCTGCTCAACCGGCGCGCCCGAGCGCCAGCCCTTGCCGTCAATCACTTGCTCATTGGCCAATACGGTTTGATCGACCGGATCCCAGTTGACAATGCTCTCGCGCCGGTCGACGAGGCCAGCCTCTAAAAAATCGAGAAACATAGCCTGTTCGTGCCGGTAATATGACGGATCGCAAGTGGCAAATTCGCGCGACCAGTCAAACGACAATCCGAGCGATTTCAATTGCGCGCGCATCGCGTCAATATTGGCGTAGGTCCATGTCGCCGGATGCGTACCTTTTTCAATCGCCGCATTTTCAGCCGGCATGCCAAACGCGTCCCACCCCATCGGGTGCAACACATTAAACCCTTGCGCCTTTTTGAACCGCGCAATCACATCGCCCATGGCATAATTGCGAACATGGCCCATGTGAATCCGCCCCGACGGGTAGGGAAACATTTCCAGCACATAATATTTCGGCTTGCCGCAATCCGGGCCCAGCGCCTTGAAGCAGTCAGCGGCTTCCCAAGCAGATTGCCAGTCGCGCTCGCTTACGGACGGGTCATAGCGTGACAAGGAGGTGCCTCCGGTGGTTTTGGGTGCGGGCTATCTCGCGCTCTGGCGCGCAACCTTGAAGTCGCGGGCGCGGGTCAGAACCAAATTTTCAAGCTGGCGGCCAACATTTGCTGTGGGCGCTGCGTTCACCCAGGAGCCATCGCGGCGCACCTGTTTGAACAATGCGACGCGCAGCGCATCGGCGCGCAGCGTACGCCCGCTAATGACGACATTGGCCTTGAAGCGTTCATCCGGCTGGCTTGGATCATTATACCAATCAGTGATGATCACGCCGCCATCCGGGTCAGCCGAGGCCAGCGGCATGAAGGACAAGGTGTCCAGCGCGGCGCGCCATAAATCGGCATTGACCGCAAGACTGTTTTCGGCCTGCCGGTCACCCCCTGTCAGCCCGCCAAAAGTAAGCCCGATGGTGGAAAAAAGCGAGCCGCTTTCAGCATCCGCCATATTGTCCTTGGTCGGATAATCATCCTCGAAAACAACATCATCCGCACATGCCGCCAATGTGGCGAGCGTGACAAGAATGATGGTGGTGCGGCGCACGCGTCTTGCGCCATTACGAAAATACGAAAGATCAGGCAATTTGGGGGTCATTGTTTTGTCCAGCAAGAGAAATAAGAAAACACTTCACTGTATTATGGTGCACGTGTGCAAATGTAAAGAAAAAGCAAGGGTCAGGGTTTGAAAATTAACGCCCGCG
>MDTB01028390.1_pt1 | contig 12493 bp, 10 predicted proteins | sample 811161 | NCBI WGS metagenome assembly MDTB01 (sample SAMN05326650, study PRJNA326480) | marine metagenome | isolation source: seawater | place: Mediterranean Sea | collected 2009 | reverse complement strand
GATGTCTTACTCAGACTCAACCTTAAAATATTTGGTCGCAGGCACTCGTTCGTTCCGTACTGCAGGGTTCCCTGTGTAGATCGAGTTTTCTACTGTATTCCGATTCACAACAGCACCGGCACCGATAAAATTATCTTCTGCTACCGTGATTTGATCTGCTACTGCAGAATTTATCCCTAAGAAGCTCCGCGCGCCGATCTCACTGGACCCAGCAATGCAGACGTGCGAGGAAAGGTAAACAGATTGATTGATCTGCGACCCATGGCCGACATGATTACCAGACCACAACATCACGTTATTCTTGATCTGAACTCCATGCTGAATATTGTTACCCTCGAAGATCATGCAATTATCTCCAACCTCAGCTGTCCTCCAGACCATAGCATCACTACTTATGTAGGTTGCAAACTCGTAACCAATCTCTCTGTACAAACTGTATACGCGCTCACGCTCTCTATTCAATTGGCCATAGGAGAGGGCGACGAAAACTTTGTATTTACTGGCAGGGTAATGAGATAGGAAATTAGTCTGCGACGAGACAGGCATATCATAAAATGAGGCACCTTCAGAATAAAATTCGTCGTCGACAATAAATCCTGCGATTTTTTCTGCAGAGTCCACAGTGAAAAACTCAGCCGCAATGAATGCAGTTTCCCCCGCACCAAATATCATTAATTTCTTCATCGCTTACTAGCTCTAGCTCGCTCTCAAAGCATCGTCCGTTATGTTACGAACGGGGCCTTGATGTGCCATAAAGAAACGCAATCACGGGTATTGAGAGCGTATCGGACGCTACCTTCCCAAATCGTGATGCACAAGCTCTTTTGGCAAATGAAGGCGTGTATCGAGAACCTTTACTGCTCTAGGCGACATTCACTGCTGGTATTCCGCGTCCGATACCAGAGGAAGTTACTGAAAAAAAGAATTTTTTACTCTTCTCAAGGTCATGAGACGTGTAGGGCACTTCAAGATTTTCAATTTCAAGACCGAAATGAACGTAATAAAAGTTCCAAACAGGGTCATTAGTGAACAGTGCCGATGCGACGCTGAAGGTTTCACGAGCGGCTTCACTTTGGCCCAGGGATTCTAAGCACTTACCCTTGAAGAATAGCGCAAAAGCGTGGTCATGTTTGAGAGCTAACACGTTATCAAAAGACTCTATCGCTCTTTCAAAGTTGTCCATCTGCATGTCTGTGTTGTGAACGAAATTCAACTCCAAATTCATCGAGTAGGCGACTTCATTTATTTGCTCGGGGGTGAAGTGCTCCGTCTCAATGACGCAAGACTTATAGCCGGCTTCTCTCACGTCCCCAACCATCTGTCGATTTTCCAACGCAACTTCATACATTTCGCTTCCAGCCAGCGGTGTTGCTACGTTAATCCGGTACCAATTCGCCGGCAGTTCCCGCAAAAATTCTCGCGCAACTGCAATATCACCCATCGTCTCTCCGGGCATCCCGATTATGATGTTGCAATCGGTGTAAATTCCCATTTCGTAGCAGTCCTTAGCAACTCGTTCAGTGATGTCGATTCTGAGCGGTTTCTTCATTAACTTTTTTAAGACGCGGGGACTGCCGGATTCCACTGCCAACGTGAGTTGTCTCACACCACAAGAAGAGAGAACTTCAAGCATGCTCCTATCCAACCCGTAAAGGGCCAACGCATTTGGGAACACACATTTCAAACCTAGTTCGCGAGCGATCCTCAAAACACCTTTTGCTCGGTCGTTATCGCTCAAAAAATGATCATCTTCGATCACGAGAGTATTTGCATTGTTTACTGACTGGAGATCTCTTAATTCCTTGGCAATTCTTTCTAGACTGAAATAACGCATTTTTCGGCCATGAACGGTGTGCGCGGAACAAAAGGTGCATAAGAAGGGGCAGCCCCGGCTAGTCATATAGGTTATGTAATTAGTGGTGTCCTCTATCTGCGTATAGGCCTTGATGGTCGGCGAATGTTGATAATCAGAAACGGAGAGGAGCTCATAATTTAATGGAGGAACTTCGTCTAGATCTTCAATAAAGAGGTGTTCAAACTGAGATGTTTTATAACTATTGCGCGTGATCCAGTGAGGACTGCTATCTAGATATGCTTTGCTGTCGGTACTTCCTATAAGCTCCTCAAGTGGAAGCTCACCCTCGCCGAAACACAGCGCATCAAAAAACTCTTCTCTGTCATCATCGAAAATTTCACCATACATGGTGGTAGCCAGATTTCCTCCAACGATAGTGGTGGCAGCAGGAAACATCTCAGAACAAATCTTCCCGAGTAAAAACAGATTTTTGTACCCGGTAACAAATAGGCTGCTGAATCCAATCAAGTCTGGAACGAAGTCAAGTGCCTCAAGGGAGTCTCTTAACCATGGCTCGAATGAATCGTCGTTTACATGATTCCAAGTCTTGTGGATCTCTACGTTGAAATCCAGAAGCTGCGTGGGAATGTTATGCTTTTCTTTCAACCACTCGGCTATCGTCAAAGCCCCAAGGGGAACGTCAGTAATGATCACCCCAAGCTCGACACCCGAAGGATGGAGCCACGACTTAGTGTTCTTGGTTGGAAATCTAAAATTATTGTAAGTGATGTTCGGCGGGACGATCACAAGCGCTCGTTCGTATCTGGGCATAAAAACACTCACTCATGTGACTTTGACGCCACCAAACCGGTGAAATACAAAGCAATCATTACGGACGGCTCGACTTCCTTATAAATATCGGAATATTGAGCCGGATCTTAAGGGCAAGAGCTTGAACGCTCGTCTGGCCCCACCAATTTTTTAACCTGTAAAAACTTGTTGCCGACGTCACGCTAGCAGTGTTTATAAAAGGACGTAATGATACTACCGACCGCTAGTGCAACACAGCTCTGTCATAGATGTCTTGCTCCCAGTTACTCTCTACGTCCTCGACAGCGTCGACTCGGAGAGTATGGGAGTCAATGACCGAGGCCTCCTTTAGCTTATATACTACACTGTCGAGACTAGATCGTTTTTCGTGGCAGTCGATAAGTGATACCAAACGCTGTAAGGAATTAATCTTCTCTCCCAGAGATAAACGGGTCTTGGGATCTACCAGCCTAAGCTCAGACAAAATTATGCTTATCAGGAGATCCCAAAAAGATTTGTTTACGTAGCGAAAAAAATTTACCGAACCTCTCATCCCTCGGTTCCCGAGAATTTTTGATATCCAGTCAGCGTCATAAAAAAAGCGATCTGTAAAATTGAAATCTCTGCGCTCCAGCTCGAGATCTTTGCGCTTTCTCACATAAACTTTTTTTTCTAATGGCGGCACTTGTTCGTCGATAAGTCTTGAGTGGAAAAAAATCGCGGTTTTTCTGAAGTTCATCTCCAATAGCGCTGCGCTATGCGGGAAATTGCCGACGCACCTCGCATTTAAACGCTCTGGACTATTATTATTATGATGCGAAGTCGCGTAATCATCCATCATCTGAAAATACACCTTCCCGCGCATGAACAGCTGGGACATCCAGCCTAACACCTCGTGGTAACCGAAGGAGTCCGCAAGTTCGAATAAAGTGCCAGTGAAGGCCCGCTCGGGTCCAATCGCACGATGAGCCTGGGTCAATGAAACCAAGTGAGGTGATAACGAGTCGTATTTTTCAATCAAATCAAAAATTTTGACAAGTGCTTCTGGATCTAGAATCTCATCGTCATCTCCGTGAAACCAGACCCAATCACTGTTCCGGGGCACCACGTATGACAGCACGACCCAGTTTGGGGTCCTAATATTCCTGCCTTTGCTCTGATTTATAATTTTGTAATTACCGCGCCGGGACTCCAGTCGTTGTAGATAGGTAAATGTGCCATCCCCTGAAGCAGTGTTGGAAATTGCTACGACAAGCTCAACGTTCTCAGGAATTACAAGCCGGTCTATAGCACGCAACGCCCTCCTCAGTTGTCGCAGTCTATTGAAGGTAGGAATAGCGATAGTAAACAGCACGGGACACCCTCTAATTCTTCCGCACAGAATTTTGTTCACCCTGCCCTACAGGCTGATGGCCTACACGGCGCGGCAACCGCGCTAAGCAAAGTACCCAGGGTGTAGATTGGAATTTAGAGTTTCGACCAAATGGATATTACGCCTCCCCATTGCTCCGAGATCTGCTCGGTGTCGGGATCGATCCTGTTGGGTAACAGCCAAAACTCTAAGTGCGGGCCGTAAGCCTTAAAGGTCAAGGCATATCTTTCATCAGTGTGAGTGTCTCCCGACGCACACAATACTGGGGTGTAGTTTTGTGGATCGTTTAACATCGTAGGGTACAGCACCAAACCAGCGCCAATTTCAAGAACTCCCGCAAGCGAAACGTTAAATTGTGCATCAGCGCACGCTGCAAGGACTCTCTTTATCGCCACCCTTTGAGAGGCCACAGAATAGCCCAACAATGCCGTCGGGAAAATCCAGCCACAAAGACTTTCCCCGGCCGCCAATGTTTGTTTGACTGCTACCTGACCGGTCGTCATATGGGAGGTGAGGTGCTCTCTAAGCTTTAAATCACCTTGAGCCATTGCTCTAAACCTGTTTTTCCCACTTGCTGTCTCGAATCTTTCCTTGATGGTCGGAAACAGACCGTCTTCTACAGCGTCCCCCAAGTCGGGACGAGCAAGTTCATCCGCGGGAATCACAAACGGAAACGCGCAACCATATAAAAGACCTGACAAAACCGTATGCGATTCAATTGAAGATTTCAGCTCGCACAACTTGCTCTCCAAATTACCCGCATCAGGGCACCAAGATTTAGGCAAATGTCCTAGGCTCTCCTGCAGGTTGATACCTTTCTCCGAGAGTACGTAGTACGTGCTTTTTTCTGAGGAAAAGGTCAGTTCAGGCCCCTCTGGCTTCAACCAACCGTCTGAAGTAAACGAGACCATGTAGAGTGACCTCGCCTTATATTTGGCCTGTCAGCCCAAAACCGTCCTCATAAGGAACAGGTAGAAGAGGATTCGTATCTAGATGCTTTGACACGACATCATTGTGGAATTTAATAAATTCTGGATGCTCACCGATTATGCACTCGTCACGATACGGGCCTAACCACTTATTTCGCATACCTCTACCCAGTATCTCAGCGAGAGGCAGGTCGTTGAGATTACCAATAGACAAATCCATATATGGGCATGGGACGACTTCTCCATCATGGTTTATCGTGTTGATTCCTTTTACCGTGATGCATCTTCCCGGCATCCCATAGCTTGGGGTCATGTGAGTAAACACATTATGCCGGTCCTCCAATTCCTTGAGCCTATCTACATCTTCTTTAGTGCAAATCCATTCATCATGCTCTCTGGCACTGCCAACGGGCTTAGCTAACGTGACGTAAAGGGGTATCTCATTGGCATCACAAAAATCGACCAATTCCTGAAATTCTCGACTAAAAACCCTCCCTTTTACGATGCAAGTCGAGATCAAAAGCTCCATTCCCCCGCGCTTAGTGGCCTCTATCGATCGCATTGCCTTCTTGTAGGAGCCTTTTCTATTTCTAAAAGCGTCGTGCTCTGCCTCGTAATAGCTATCAAGCGAAATTTGCGCTTTGTACCCGCCCAAAGATGCAAACCAATTGACTTTTTTTTCATCGAAATGCCAACCGTTGGTATCCAAAATTATGAGATGTCTATCGGGATTCAACGCGGCAACTAGGGGCTCAAAATTTTTGTCAAGCATTGCCTCTCCACCCGTGAGGACGAATCTAAATATGCCGTATTCATCTGCCTGCCTAGATAAGTCGGCGTAGTCGGCTAAATCCATTTGACGGCGCGGGTCAGGTTTGCCGGTACGAGCTATAAGATCCCTCTCCATGTAAGGCTCTTCGCAGCAATGTTGACATTGCAAATTGCAAAGCGACTTGTTGGTCTTCAGCCTGAGGATGGGACTGATAACGCCATCTGCCATATCCCGGAAAAACGCCTGAATCTTTTCGTAGACACGCGGCCGCTTCAGCCGTTGATCCGTTCGCTTCCTGTTCTCTTCAAGCGACAGTTGACTATCTGCAGCTACTACAGCGAGTGGAACACTCATAAAATTGCCTCTCTATTGCCGGTATGCTGGCACCGCATAGTCTATTCGCGTAACCCACGTTTGTATTTAATTATCGGTAGATTCTTCGGCCTGTTTAGCAACATCAAAGACAGATCTCAGACTGACAACGCGCGTCGGAATTTTCGTCAATTAAACCAATAGTGACCGCAAACCGGCATCAAGAGACACCCTCTCGATCAAAATCTCAGCTTCTTTGGCCCTGGTTACATCTGGCACGTAGTCGCGGCGCACACGATTTCCAATACTGCTGCACCCACCCTTCACCCGCACTTCACATGATTCTGGCCCAACTAAGGCGGCAATCTTATTCGCGAGCTCAGCAATAGTGATGGGTTCCTGACCACCCATGTTGTAGATGCTAAATGAATCTTTGGAGGGGCCACAAAGCCTCACTACGAGCCTTGCGATCGCGCAGATAAGATCAGAAGCGTAAAGATAAGATCTTCGATCAGTCCCTGCAGAATTAACGACAATTGGTTGGCCGCGCCTAGCTCGCCCAATAAAGTTGCCCATTGCATAGTGCAATTCTGTCGGGATATGAGGACCATAGCATGTGAAGATGCGCGCGACGGCTGAACTGGTTTGGCTGGAGGAGAGCTCAAAAACGGCTCGCTCCAAAGTCCGCTTGCCGTTGGATAAAGACTCAACCTCAGAAAACAAGTCTGGCGCGAGGTTTTCGTACTCATCAACAGTATCGTCAACCGATTGAACTGCTACACCTGAACTCGCCAATAATAAAAACCGTGGCGAAAAAGACTCCACTAGTTTGTAGAGCTGACTTGCACTAGAGAGCGCCAAGCGATACTTATCTGGTCCTCGCATTCCAGCAAAAGTGTCTGCTGCGCTGGGTGCGGCGAAATGAAAAATGCCATCGAAGGGAGCGACATTTTCCTCAAAAACCGACATGGAAGCCGAACTCAAAAAATCCAGAGCCAGAAATTCAGCATTTACAGGACCATATTGGTCTGCCAACCATGTCGGACGGCTTCGGCCGCTGACGACGAATGTAACGTTGCCGTCACCATGGCCATCAAGAGAGCCCAGCAATTCGAAAAACCATCGGCCTATTAATCCAGTACCACCTAAAAATAAGATAGTGCTGCCCGACAAAGTATTGACCATTCTCCCGAGATCTTGAACGCATTCAGGAGGAACGACATATTTGTTCGATGATTGGGCCATAAACTTCTTTTTGCTGTGAGATTATATTGTCGGGGGCCTGCATAAAAGACTGCATACTCGATCTGTCGTGGGCACTGCAAAGCGCCCCGCCATTCTCAATAATTTGACGTTCATCGAGCACGTAAAGCATAGAAATGAAATGTCCCCGTACACATCGCTCCTCATGGAATAATTCTGACACCAGATAAGGATCACCAATGTCAGCGCTACCGAGATCTATGCCACACTCGCTGATTAAGACCGCTTTAACTCGTTCTTGCAACGTCTCCTTGTGTCGCAACACCCCACCCGGAACATGCCATCCAGGCCCATAGAAATTGTCGTGACGCCAGCAAAGCAGGATCCCACTGGTGTTGCGAACCATAACGTCTACATTTACCGATGGCATGAGCGCACTGCACAGATGGTAGAGCTCTGTCCCTAGCTGTTTGCCAGGCTTACCCTCAAACTCGGTAACAATATTCTTTAACGACTCAAGATCGGACTGTTTTAATTCTGCCATGGCTGATCTCGTAAATTTTTACTACCTGATCATACGTGCAAAGCCCCTTGATGATTTCTTCATTAAATCCGCCAGCACATACGAGTATTGAAGAGGGTGAACTGAGAGTTTCCAGAAAGCTGGGGGGTTCGATCGGAATAGGGATACCCCTGCAATATTTTCCAGCCTTGTTTGGTGAGGAATCGATAATGGCCTCAAATGAATACTCAAGGCCAAAGTTCTTGATCATTAGCAGCGCCTGGTGGCCTGCCCCCCAAAGAAAACAATCCAAATTACCTTTGCGCATATTTCGAAAGAATTGTGAAAGGTCGTCACGCAAAAGTTCTCTTTGTGTCTTGAACTTACCCCAGTCAACTGGCGTGTATTTTTTAAACTGGCAACTGAGGATGTAATCATCAAATGTTGAGTCTACCCTCGTTGCGACAAGCTCGGCCTGTTTCAAAGCATAGTTAAGGCTCTGCAAGTTGAAGTACGAGAGGTGGTCAGGAACGAATTCCAGAAAATTGCCGGAATCGACGATTTTGTCGAAGTTCGGCACCTCTAGATAACCAACGCCACTTGGCCTCATCAGGCTCGCAATGTTATCCAGCCCCGCAGTTGGGTCGGCGAAATGCTCAAGAAAGTTAAAGGAAACAACGACATCGAAGTCACCGACCTCTCCGGGGAAGACCGGGTTTAGTCGATCAAGGGAAAAATCCCAAATCGCAAATCCGGCTTGATTTACCGAACGAGCATTAGATCCATTCAAGTACTCACAGCCTGTCACCTCAAAACCGGCCCGAGCAAAAATATCCAGGTTTTCACCGGTATGAGCACCTACCTCAAATAAACTTGGCTTCTGATGCCCCGCCAAGCGAAGGCTGTGTTTTAACGATTCAGCTAAGCGGGTTCTGAGTGCTGTCAACTCCGAACTCAACTGGGTATTTCTCTTAACTGACCGGTAATAAGGTACTGGATCGGAATTCAGATAGACCAGCCCACAGCGGGGGCATTCAAGTACGTTGAGGTTTTCAATCTGACCAGGCTCATAAACGTCATCGAAATGCTGCGCCGCTGTCGGAGAGACGCCCAGAGGGAAGGACAGTTCACTTTGCGTGCCACAGAGTCGACATTTTCTTGAAACTGGCTTGTCAGCCATGATTTAGATCGCCTGACCGCGCGCCAATATTTCTTCGACATACTGGGCATTCAGTTTTGGCTCCATGTATTCTAATTCGCTGCTACCAAAGTTGTTACCGCTAATTTGAGCGGCACACTTTGGCAGAAGCTTGCTGTCACTCCTAACTTGGATGTTGATGAGGCAGGATTGGGAAGTGCGCCAAGAGGCATGGAGTGCGGCGCTTAGGTCATTGACTGACCTCACGCCAAAGTACTCCAAACCCCAAGCACTCGCTATTTTTTCAAAGTCGGGGAATTCCAGGCCATTAGTGCTGTCGGTGCCCATGGTCTTCCCAAAATGGTTGGATTGCGACGCCCTTATCGACGCATATCCACCATTATTAATTAAAAAAATCACCGCTTTTTTCTTAAGAGCCTGAATCGTCGATAACTCTTGTATGTTCATCATGAAGCTACCGTCTGACTCAAACAAGAAAATAGGGCGGCGCTTGTTCTCGGCGACCATTGCGCCAACCAATGCCGGCAACCCAAAACCCATAGACCCCAAAGCCGTAGTCAGGAAGATTCTTTGGCGGTCTTTGTTCTGAAAGCGCAAATGAAAAATTTCAACTGCAAGCCCAGAGCTTCCCGTGACGATTACTGCAGCCTCTGGAAGATCCCGTGACAAACTGTCGACTACGGGCTCTATACGAAGCCCAGAACCGCTGTCTGCGCCAGGGTCCTCAGTACTCCAATGTTCTCTTAGTTCAGTGAAGAATTGCCTCCACATCGGACGACCAGCACCTCCTAACGAGTCATTTAGTCTAGCGCCAAGGAAGGAAACGACGGGCGCCACATCGCTGACTATTGAATGGAACCTGTCGGGATGTTTCGACAGCTCTGCTCGGTCTACATCAACTACAAATACGTCTGCATTTTTCCCGAACTGCTCTGGGTTGAATGCTGTTTGCGTCATGTCGATTCGAGATCCCAACACCAGAACAAAATCTGCGGTCTGCAAAACAAAATTCGCCTGTCGCAGAGCAACTGACCCAGGCCTACCCAGATTGATAGGGCAACTGGCCGGCATCAAGTCGTAGGAAAGCCAACTAAAGAGGGCGGCTATATCGTGCATTTCCATATAAGTAAAAAAATCGCCCAATTTCTCTTGGTCAACATGGCGACACCCATTTCCGATCAACACAACTGGCCGCCTGGCATTACTTAAGGCTCCCCAGATCGCCTCGAATTCAGTTGACTCCTGGTTCTGACTTGGTGTAGCCGTATCAAGCTCCCATGCGTTAGAAACAGAATTTTGAATATCTAGCGGAACAACTAGCACTACGGGACCCCCTCGAGCCGCATCGAGCGTCGCAAGCAAATCTAGAACGGGTCCAAAATCGGGCGAGGTTAACTGTAAAGCTTTTGAACAAACCGGCTCGGCTATACGCACCAAGTCCACCTCTTGTGGCCCTTTTTGCCGGAGCCCTGAGTCACGCAGATCGGTAGTCTTTACCTGACCGGCGAGCAGAAGCATCGGCGTGGAGTCCAAATATGCACCAGCCAGACCAGTAATAGCATTGGTCCCACCTGGGCCTGACGTCACCAGACAGACAGCAGGCTTGCCTGCAACCTTAAAAAATGCCTCTGCAGCCACTGCCGCCGCTTGCTCATGGTGACAATATTGGATTTGAATTGAAGGGTGCGAGTCCAGAGCGGATAGAAGAAACATATTTCCGCCGCCTGGAACTGCAAAAATTTGGGTAAGACCTCTTTTGACAAGAAGCTCCGCCAAATTTTCGCTAAAGGTGTTCACTTAATATCTAGTCGCACGAATGTTTTGCGGTCTTTATTTTTATTAATACTCTCATCCACGTAATAAGAATCAGAGCCTGAGTGCGTGGTGCTGATCTCTTCTAATACGCAGCCGACATCTGACGCAAAAGAATGCTTCACCATGGGCGCAATAGTCGTTACATCGCCAGACTCGAGTAACTGGTGCTCCCCATCCAAGCTGAGTGTGACACTTCCCCAAATAATATTGAAAGTTTCTTCCTTAACTTTGTGGTATTGCTCCGGGTGTGTTTGACCCGGGAGAACAAATAACAATTTTTTACAATATGATTCGTTTACGACTGTGATCATCCCGAGCCCGACAGTAGAAAATTTTTCGACGCCATAGTGGTGTGAAAGCTCAAGCACTGCGTCTTTAGGGACTGTTATCCCGGAATCCTTTATCAATTTTGCCACCTGATCATGGCACCGCTCTATCGCTGGTCGCGCTAACACCTTGACTGCGTCATCTCTGCGCAAGGCTTGATCTTTTTTGACTCTGCGTTTCAGATCAAACGAGGCGTATTTTGATAAATCTCGCGCCGAGTACGAGTCGGGGCTCGCAGGCATAGCTAGGTATAGATCACTTGCATGCAAGTCTCCTCCCATGGAAACCTCGTTCCTCAAATAAACACCTCTGGCGAGGCTCAAAATAGAGTCGGCTTCAGTCTGACCAATATCGCGTCTATGCTCAGTGCTGCCTATCGCCGATTGGGCCTGACGCATTGCAAACAGCCAGTTTTCCAACTGCTGTATACCAACAGAATATTCGTTGATCTGATATTGATCCGTCGCTAAACCCACATGTTTCTCGAACGTCCTAGCGCCCAGCGCATAAGCCATCGGTCCCGATATCGTGTCTGACGGTGACTCGTGTGTGGAGTAGCCAACCTTGACGCCGGAATATCTTCGCCGAAAGTATTCAACCTGACCCAGACTGAGGGAGGTCGTCTCAGTGGGATACAAAGCGACACAATGCATCAAGGTAAGGTCAAAATTCCGATTGGTAAAAAAGCTTACTGAGCGGTCTATGATATCTTCACCAGCCCCGCCCGTAGACATCGTAACCGGACCATCCCAGCTTTGTGCTACTTTCTCAAAGAGCGGCCAATCAGCCATCGAGCAAGAGGCTATCTTTAACTCGTCCACATCAAGTGCATTCAATTTGTCAACAGAAGCTTCATCAAACGGAGTTACCATGACTCCGAAACCAAGTTGCCGCGTTAAATCAATAAGCGTTTGCCACTCATGTTCTGTGAGAACAGTCTCCTCAAATCGGCGGATGTATTTGAGGTCTGAGCCTTTATGCTCATCATGGATGAGAGTTTCGAGATCTCTAAATTGGTATTTGACAAAAAAATCGAACTCAAAATCCGCAGTAACCCGTGCAAGCTCAGATATCAGCTTTAGGCCATGGTCTACGTCGCCCATGTGATTGTTAGCTATCTCGAGAATAATCTTCACTGCGCGTACCTTTTTAAGAGGAATTTAATAAGAGTATTAATGTCCGCTGATGTCAGGAATTTTCGATAAACGGCAAATTTTCTGCCTGTAAAAACTCTTTAACACTTTCGGCCACAAAGGTGAGTTGCTGTGTATTCAATGCTGGGTAAACACCAAGCCAGAACGCGTTGTTCATGATAGTGTCAGTGTTCGACAAGCTCCCGTGCACTCTGTAACTATGATCCTTCATATATGGCTGACGGGTCAGATTACCCGCGAATATGAGCCTCGTGCCAATCTTCCTGGCCTCCAAAAACTTCAATAACTGCCGTCTGGAAACTCGATCCGATCGCAGAGTGACGGGAAATCCAAACCAAGATGG
>MDTB01128092.1_pt1 | contig 12495 bp, 7 predicted proteins | sample 811161 | NCBI WGS metagenome assembly MDTB01 (sample SAMN05326650, study PRJNA326480) | marine metagenome | isolation source: seawater | place: Mediterranean Sea | collected 2009 | reverse complement strand
ATGAGGGTGTATGATGGTCGTATTTTTTGTTTGGACAAACATTTGAATCGATTGATGGAGTCAGCAAAGAGTATGGATTTTCAGAAAATTCCATCTTTAGAAGATGTCAAATCGGCATTATTCGCTACCTTAAAAGCAAATAATATGCGAGACGAAACACATATACGTCTTACATTAAGTAGGGGCGAAAAAATTACTTCTGGAATGAATCCAGCACTTAATCAGTCTGGCTGCACTTTAATTGTTTTAGCCGAATGGAAACCTTCTATTTATGCTGGAAAACAGTTAAAATTAGTAACTGCCAATATTCGTAGGAATTCTCCACTTTGTTTAGATTCAAAAATTCATCACAATAATTTAATCAATAATATTTTGGCTAAAATTGAAGCTAATCATGCTGGAGTTGACGATGCTATAATGCTTGATTTGGATGGTTTTGTTGCTGAGACAAACGCAACTAATATTTTTATGATTAAAAATAATGTGGTTTATACTCCTTTTGCAAAAGCTTGTTTGCCTGGAATAACAAGAGATTTGATTATTCAGTTGTGCCAAGAAAATAACATTTCTATTTTTGAGAAAGATATTTCCGTAACTGAGCTTTATAATGCAGATGAGGTATTTACTACAGGAACAATGGGTGAATTAGCTATGGTAGAGGAGATTGATAAAAGAAAAATATTCAATAGTAGGAAATTGGTACCCAAACTACAAGAGTTGTTCAGAAATCTAACAGCCACCAAAGGGGAGATTTTACCCTTTTAATTTATCTTTTGCTTGTTTTTTTGCTTTTTTTGGCTTTACAATACTCACTTTTAGAGCGCTTTTATCTTTATTTACACCTAGTTTTATACTGTCTCCTTCTTTTAGGTTCGCATTGATAATGTCTTCTGCTAAAGGATCCTCAATATATTTCTGAATAGCTCTTTTAAGTGGGCGAGCCCCAAACTGTACGTCAAATCCTTTTTCCGCTACAAAATCCTTAGCCTTTTCGGATATAGTTATATTGTAACCTAAAGTGTTAATTCGATTTAATAAACTATCTAGTTCTATATCAATTATCTGTTTAATATTTTCTTTAGACAAATTATTGAAAATAATTACATCATCAATACGATTTAAAAATTCTGGTGCAAAGCTTTTTTTCAAAGCATTTTCAATTACGCCTTTGTTATGTTTGTCTGCTCCTTTCTTTTTGGCAGTAGTATTAAAGCCAACACCCAGTCCAAAATCTTTCAGCTGGCGTGAGCCAATATTAGAAGTCATGATAATAACAGTATTCTTGAAATCTATTTTTCTTCCTAAACTATCGGTCATTTGCCCATCATCTAATACTTGTAATAGAAGATTAAATACATCTGGATGGGCTTTTTCTATTTCGTCTAGCAACACAACAGAATATGGCTTTCTTCTTATCTTCTCTGTAAGTTGTCCACCTTCTTCATAGCCAACATAGCCTGGAGGAGCGCCTACTAAGCGAGATACAGCAAATTTTTCCATGTACTCACTCATATCTATTCTGATTAATGCTTCAGTGGTATCAAACAATTGTTTGGAAAGTTCTTTGGCGAGATGTGTTTTTCCTACGCCTGTTGCTCCTAAAAAGATAAATGATCCAATTGGTTTGTTAGGGTCTTTTAATCCTACTCGGTTCCTTCTTATTGCTTTTACAATTTTTATAATTGCTTCATCTTGTCCTATTACTTGTTCTTGCAATTGAGTTCCCATACATACCAATTTATTACTTTCTTGCTCTGCAATTCTCTGTACAGGAATACCCGTCATCATGGCAATTACATCTGCAATATGATCTTCAGTAACAGTTTCTTTATTTGATTTTAATCCTTTTTCCCATATGTCTTTAGCATGATCAAGCTGACTAATCAATCTCTTTTCTTTATCTCTTAATCTTCCGGCCTCCTCAAAAGCTTGTTTTTTAATTTGTTGCTCTTTCTTTCTTTTTATGTGCTCTAGCTTTTCTTCAAAATGCAGTATATTCTCTGGAACAGATATGTTTGTAATGTGAATTCGAGATCCCGCTTCATCTAATGCATCAATAGCTTTGTCTGGTAAGAATCGATCATTCATATACCTATCCGTAAGAAGAACACATGCTTCTATAGCCTCATCTGTATACCTCACATTATGGTGCTCCTCATATTTTTCTTTGATGTTATGTAAAATTTCTGTTGTCTCATCTACTGTTGTTGGATCTACCATTACCTTTTGAAACCTTCTCTCCAAGGCACCATCTTTCTCAATGTGCTGGCGGTATTCATCAAGTGTAGTTGCACCAATACATTGCAATTCTCCTCTAGCTAAAGCAGGTTTGAACATATTGGAAGCATCTAAAGATCCAGAGGCTCCTCCAGCACCAACAAGAGTGTGAATTTCATCAATAAATAAAATTATATTTGGATTTTTCTGAAGCTCAGTAATAACGGCTTTCATTCTTTCTTCAAATTGCCCCCTGTATTTTGTGCCGGCAACAAGAGCAGCCAAGTCAAGCATAATGATTCGTTTATTGAATAAAACGCGGGAGATTTTTTTGTTTACAATTCTTAATGCCAATCCTTCAGCTATTGCTGATTTTCCTACTCCAGGTTCTCCTATTAGTATAGGATTGTTCTTTTTTCTTCTACTTAAAATCTGAGAGACCCGTTCAATTTCCTTGTGCCTCCCAACTATTGGGTCTAAAGCGTCCTCTTCTGCTGATTTTGTTAAATCTCTTCCAAAATTATCCAATACAGGAGTTGTAGATTTGCTTCTGCCTGCAGGTTTTTTCGTATCTTCTTTTTCTTCAAAAATATCATCATCATCTTCAAGTGGGCTATCTAATTCTGCGAGCACGTCATCATAAAGTTCAAGATACTCATCAAGTACTACATCATAGCTGACTTGAAAATGTTTTAGAGTTGTGCTTACTATATTATTTTTATCTAGTAGAATAGCAAGCAAAACGTGTATGGTTTGAATCTCATTAGCTTGCAACTTCTTTCTTTCCAAAATCGATTTCTTAAGCGCTCTTTCAGTTTGGCGCTTAAACTGAATTTTTCCCTCTTCTACTATTTTTATTCGTGTTTTTTTACCGTTAGTAATTGTATTTTCAATTACTTTCCTTACATCCGTAATGTCTAATCCTAAGCTTTTCAGAACTGAGATTGCAGTGCCTTCACCTTCTCTTATGATGCCTAAGAGCAAATGTTCTGTGCCAATCGTCTCCTGACCTAAGCGTAAAGCCTCTTCTTTTACATATGTAAAAACATCTCTCATTCTGGTTGAAAATTCTGTATTCATATACTTGTTTTTATATTAAGTCTAATTTATTAATTTTTATCTGCAATAATTATAGAAAATACAACTCATTCTTTCCGTTTATAGCCTATTTTTTTCAACAAAAAATGTTCATAACTTACAAACGAAAAAAAGACCCTTTTCTTATCTTAAAATACGCAATTTTCTTTTCTTTGTTTCGTTAACTAAAAAATCGAAATATGTCGCTTGGAGAAAAAATAATTCCAATTAATATTGAGGAAGAAATGAAGTCAAAGTACATTGATTATTCAATGTCCGTTATTGTGTCTAGAGCTCTTCCTGATGTTAGAGATGGTTTGAAGCCAGTACACAGAAGAATTTTGTTTGGAATGCACGAATTAGGCGTGAGGTCTACCTCATCATATAAAAAATCAGCAAGAATAGTAGGGGAGGTGTTAGGTAAGTTTCATCCTCATGGAGATACTGCTGTCTATGATGCTATGGTAAGAATGGCGCAAGAATGGAGTATGCGTTATATGCTTGTTGATGGACAAGGGAATTTTGGATCTATTGATGGTGATAATCCAGCTGCAATGCGTTATACTGAAGCCAGAATGCGTAAGCATTCTGAAGATATGCTTTTGGATATTGATAAGGATACCATTGACTTTACTTTAAACTTTGACGATTCCTTAAAAGAACCAACTGTGCTTCCTTCTAGATTACCCAACCTTTTGTTAAATGGAGCTACAGGGATTGCGGTAGGAATGGCCACAAATATGCCTCCTCATAATTTAACAGAGGTAATTAATGGAACAGTTGCTTATATAAAAAACAGAGGTGCAATTGAGGTATCGGATTTAATGGAGCATATAAAAGCCCCTGATTTCCCAACAGGAGGGACTATATATGGTTATGAGGGTGTTCGTTCTGCATTTGAAACTGGAAGAGGAAGGATAGTTGTTAGAGGAAAAGTAAGATTTGAAGAAAAAGGAAATAGAGATAGAATTATTGTAGAAGAAATTCCTTATATGGTTAATAAATCAGATTTAATTAAGAAAACAGCTGATTTGGTAAATAGTAAAAAGATTGATGGCGTTTCTGATATTAGAGATGAATCAGATAGAAATGGAATGCGAATTGTTTATGAACTAAAAAGAGATTCGATATCTAATATTGTGCTTAATAAGCTTTTCAAATTTACTCAACTTCAATCTTCCTTTAGTGTAAATAATATTGCACTCGTTAAAGGAAAACCACAGCTTCTAAATTTGAAGCAACTTATACAGCTTTTTGTTGCGCATAGACATGAAGTGCTAATCAGAAAGACAAAGTTTGAATTAGAACAAGCAGAAAAAAGAGCTCATATCTTAGAAGGATTGCTTATTGCACTTGATAATCTGGATGAGGTAATCAAACTCATTCGCGCTTCTAAAACACCAGAAGATGCTAAAAATGGTTTGATTACAAACTTTGCTTTATCTGAATTGCAGGCAAAAGCAATTTTAGATATGCGTTTGCAAAAGCTTACTGGATTAGAAACCGATAAAATCAAACAAGAGCATAATGAGATAATGGAAAAAATCCAACATCTGAAAACTATTTTATCTGATGAAGATTTAAGATTACACATGCTTTGTGATGACTTGGAAGAAGTCAAAGAAAAATATGGTGATGAGAGAAGAACAAATATAGAATTCTCTTCTTCGGAAGTTAATATTGAGGACATGATTCCAGATGAAGAAGTCTTGATTACTATTTCGCATTTGGGTTATATTAAAAGAACTTCATTAAGTGAATACCGTGCTCAAGGAAGAGGAGGAGTTGGTAGTAGAGGAGCAACCACCCGTGATGAAGATTTTGTGGAAGAAATGTTTATGGCAAACAATCACGATTATATGCTCTTTTTTACTGAAAAAGGAAAGTGTTTTTGGATGAAGGTTTATGAAATTCCAGAAGGAAGTAAAACCTCAAAAGGGCGTGCTATTCAAAACCTGATTAATATATCTTCTGATGATAAAGTAATGGCTTTTATCAATACTAAAGATTTGAAAGATCAAGACTACATTAATTCTAATTGTATCGTCATGTGTACCAAAAAAGGAGTCATTAAAAAAACAACTTTGGAAGCTTATTCTAGGCCTAGAACAAATGGAATTAATGCCATCACAATTAAAGAAGGGGATCAGCTATTAGAAGCCAAAATGACTAATGGAAGTTCACAAATCATGTTAGCTGTTAAATCAGGAAAGGCCATTCGATTTAAAGAAGAGAAAGTCCGTCCTATGGGTAGAACTGCAGCAGGAGTAAGAGGTATTAGACTAGCAGATGATAATGATGAGGTTATAGGTATGATTTGTGTTAATGATGATGATTCAAGCGTTTTGGTTGTTGCAGAAAATGGATATGGAAAACGCTCTGCAGTTGATGCGTATCGAATCACAAATAGGGGAGGTAAAGGAGTAAAAACCATTAATGTAACTGAAAAAACAGGTAACTTAATTGCGCTTAAAAATGTTTGCGATAATGATGATTTAATGGTGATTAACAAATCAGGTGTTACTATTCGTATTGGAGTTGATACTTTAAGAGAAATGGGCAGAGCAACACAAGGGGTGAAAATTATTCGTTTGAAAGATGATGATAGTATAGCTTCTGTTGCAAAAGTATCTCGCTTTGAAACGGATGATGAAGACATGTTTGAACATGAAGAGCAAATAACAGATGATACACAAGACAACATTATTGAAAATAGTGATGAAAACACAAAAGATAATAATGATAAAATAGAAAACAATGATGAACAAATATAATCTGCTCTTCACGCTATCATTATGCGTTAGCGCAATTTTTGCACAAGAAATTACAGAGCCAATATTGGTAAATCAGATAAGTACAAACCCTTTAGATATTCCTTATGAAAAATGGAAGTTACCAAATGGCTTAACAGTACTTATTCATGAAGATAATTCTGATCCATTAGTACATGTTCATGTTACCTACCATGTTGGGTCAAACAGAGAGACTGCAGGAAAATCAGGATTTGCTCATCTATTTGAACATATGTTGTTCCAGGGTTCTGAACATGTTGAGGATGAAAAAGCGCCTAGAATTATTGCTGAAGCGGGTGGACGGCTTAATGGTAATATTTCTTTTGATAGAACGGTTTATTTTCAAACCATTCCAAGTAATCACTTGGAAACTATTCTTTGGTTAGAGTCTGATAGAATGGGTTTTCTACTTAATGCGGTGACTCAAGAAAAATTTGAAAATCAAAGAAATGTTGTTAAGAATGAAAAATATCAAGTTCAGATGCAACAGCCATATGGAATGAGCGGTGAGATTCTTGGTCAGGCTTTATATCCCCCATCTCATCCATATAATTGGCCTATTGTTGGTTATATGGATGACATTGAAAGAGCTACATTGGATGATCTTAGAAATTTTTATTTAAGATGGTATGGTCCCAATAATGCCATATTAACTATTTCTGGTGATGTAAATGCTAAACAAGTTATTCCTTTAGTTAATAAATATTTTGGCTCTATTACTAGAGGTCCAGAAGTAAGAAAGCAAAGAGCTAATATTCCTAGAATTTCTTCAGATATCTATACTGGCTATACTGATAATGTATATCTACCAATGACTGATATGGTTTTTCCAACAGTTCCAAATTATCATAAAGATGAAGCAGCACTTAATATACTTGCTGCTTTAATGGGGCAAAGCAAGAAATCTGTTTTTTATAAAAATTTTGTTAAATCTGAAAAGGCTATACAAGCATTTGTTAGTCATAGATCAAGGGAATTGTCTGGTGAATTTCATTTTACTGTTTTAACTTATCCAGATTGGCAGGAAGATATAGGTGTTTATTTTAATAACATTGAAGCCGATATTAGAAACACTATTGTTGAATGGGAAGAGAAAGGTTTTACTGATCAAGACTTAGATATGGTGAAAACAGAAATTGAAGCTGAGGAAATTGATAGAAAAAGATCTGTTGCTTCTAAGGCTACAGCTATATCTACTTGGGAATGGTTAGGTAGAGGAAAACACAATGTTTCTACAGAGTTAGAGAGATATAATAGTGTTTCAAGAGAAGATGTAATGCGAGTATTTAATAAGTATATTAAGGGAAGAAAAGCAGTTATCAATCAAGTTCGTCCAAAAAGTCCATTTGTTGATAAATTAGATTCAATTATTTCTATTAACCCTAACGCTAATTTAATATTAACTGAAGATCCAAAATATTTAGATTTAGAGTATAATAGACCAAAAGACTCTTTTGACAGAAATATTCAGCCTAAACCCTCACTTGCGAAACCCTCAGTTGTACCAAGTTATTATAAAGAAATTTTTGATAATGGGTTAAAGGTTATTGGTACTAATTCATCTGAGCTACCAAAGATTTACATTAGATTAAGAATAGAAGGAGGAGCTATGTTAGAGGATCAAAAACTTTCAGGTTTAGCTGAGCTTACAGCTGATATGATGAATGAAAGCACTTTGAATTATACATCTGAAGAGATTAGTGTTGAGCTTCAAAGGCTTGGAAGTTCAATTTCATTTTCTGCTGATGAAGATGGAACAACTATGTATATTGAATCACTAACAAAGAATATTGATGCTACGCTTAATCTAGCTAAAGAAAAACTATTTAGACCTGCATTTCTAAATGATGATTTTAGAAGAGTAAAAAAGCAAACATTAGAAGGAATGGAGGCTATGAAAAAAAATACTCAATCTCTAGGTTTCTCTCACTTTAGAAACCAGTTGTATGGAGAAACACCCTTTGGGCGAATAAAGACAGAAAAGTCCATTAAAAAGATTAAACTTTCTAATATAAAAGATTTTTACAAGAATTATTCTCCTTCTGTTAGCTCATTAATTATTGTAGGTGATGTTGAAAAAGAAATATTACTTCCTAAGCTCGATTTTCTTAGAAATTGGAAATCAAAAGAAATTACAATTCCTTCAAATTTTGACTTTCCAGAAAATAAGGAAACTCAGATATACTTGTTAGACAAAGAGGGAGCTTCTCAATCTTTTATAATTATGGGGCATCTAGCTGATAAATTTGATATAGATGGAGATTATTTTAAATCACAAATTATGAACTATCCGTTAGGTGGTGGTATGAGTGGTAGATTTTTCTTAAATCTTAGAGAAGAAAAAGGATGGACTTATGGTGCGAATTCAATGTTTATGGGTTCTAATAAAAATGGCGCATTTGCTATGTTTACTAGCGTTGAAACAGAAGCGACAGATAGTGCTTTAATAGAGATTTTCAATGAGTTTGATTCTTATAGAACTATTGGAATAACTGAAAAAGAATTACAATTCACTAAAGATGCTTTCTTAGGAAGAGAGGCTTTGAAGTATGAAACAGCAGGGCAAAAACTTGGATTTTTGAATCGAATCTTAACATATGACTTAGATAAATCATATATAGATAAACAAGCAACAATATTAAATACTATTACAAAGCAAGAAATTGATGTTATCGCAAAGTCTAAGATTTTGCCTGATAAGATGGCTATAATAATTGTTGGTAACAAGTATTTGATAAAGAACAAATTAAAAAATTTAGAATCTAGTAATGATGGAATGGAATATAATTTTAAAATTAATGAAATTAAATATTAAGACATGAAACAAAGAATATTTATAACATTATTGATCTCTACGATATCTTTCGTAGGGTTTGCTCAAAAGGCTAATGTGGTAAACGCATCAATTGCATTAAGGCAAGAAAAACTAGATGAAGCAAAAAAGTATATTGATGAAGCTTATACTGCTGAAAGTACTGCAAACGATCCTAAAATGTGGAACTATAGAGCACCTATTTATTTAGAAATTTCACTGAAAAAACCCGAGCTGGACAAAGATGCTGTACTTAAAGCAGCAGAAGCTCATTTGAAATGCTTGCAAACCGATCATAAAGGCAGGATTATTGTGCGAAAATGGACTGCAAAAGAAGATATCTTGTCAGGATTGGTGCAGTGTGCATATAAGCTATTTAACCAAGCAATTGAAGAGTATAATACAGGGGAATACCAAAGAGCAATTTTGCTTTATGAGGCTATTTACGATATTATTCCGCATGATGAGGAAGATCAGTTAAAAAGAGGGAATATTACAAAAGAAACCATATTGTATAATTCCTTTTTCGCTTCTAATAAAATGAAGGATAATGTAAAATCAAAAGAGATTCTTCAACAATTGATTGATATTAACTTTAATGAGCCTGCTATCTATATTCATATGAGCAATATTTTTATTGAAGAAGGAAAAACGGAAAAAGGAATTGAGTATTTAGCGTTAGGTAGGGATATGTTTGATGATGATCAGAGTTTGATTAATGCAGAAATTAATCTGTTTATTCAATTGGGAAGAACTGCAGAACTTATTGATAAATTATCCGAAGCTATTGCCATTGATCCTGAAAATGATTTGCTTTACTTTAATAGAGCAACTATTTACGATCAGCAAGGGAATATTGAGTTTGCAGAAAATGATTACAAATCTGCCCTAGAATATAATACCAGTTCTTTTGGTGCCAACTATAATTTGGGTGCATTATATTTCAATTACGGTGTAAAACTTAAAGGGCAGGCGAGTGACGCTAAATCTGATACTAAGTATAAAGCGCTTACAAAAATGGCAAATGATAATTTTTCTAAAGCATTACCTTATATGGAAAAAGCTTATGAATTAGATCCGAAAGATAAGAATACCCTGATTTCGCTTAAACAATTGTACGCATTAAAAGGAGATTATAATAAATCTGCTGAGATGAAAAAACTATTGGCTGAATTAAAATAAAAATCTAAAGAAGTGGGAGAGTATTCTCCTTTTTCTTTAATATTTTCTATTTAACATAATATTAATTATAGGACAATAGAGTATTTTTACTTTATCTAGGTATTAGTTCCATTTTAGTCAATTATTAATAAAATAAAAAAGCCCTACTATGAGGGCTTTTAAACTTTTAGTTGTCAAATCAAGGATTATCCTTTCAAGAACGGTAATCCAGTTTTATCATTCTCAACAACTCTTTTTCCAGCTGGAAGGTCACAAGCTGTAGATCTTTGATCTTTTGAGAAATAATAAATTCTCTGTACTCTTCCAGTTGACTTTAAAGTAACATCTTTACAGTTTAAGTGATAAGTTGTTCCTTTTTTGTTTGTGTGTGAATAGCCCATAATTAATAATTTTATTGGTTAATACTAGGTTAATTTTTCTGCTACAATTTATAAAAATATATTTAACCTAGCTAATTGTAATTAAAATATTTCCGCCTAAGTTGTTAATAACTCTAGATTAAAGAAGTCTAGTATAAACAAAAGCTAACCTAGTAATTACTTATTTACGAAATATTTTATTAAAATATAGTTAATGTAATTATTTGAAAATCAATAAAATATAACATTCTTAATCTAGTAGATATTTTTGTCTTTTCTGTTTCATAACATAGTAAAAAATAGGTATATGTGACGTTAGAATTTGGTTAATAAAAAGGACCAAAAAAATGAAAATTTGCATGAAAATAACAAGGTATAAAGATTTTCCCACCTTAATTTTCTTTAGAAAATAGCTTATTTTCTTCACCTAATAGTGGAAAATTTCAGAATGAATACAAAAAGAAAAACCCCAATTTCTTGGGGTTATTTTGGTTTTTTGTAAAAGATAAGTTTATACTTTTTTCAAGAAAGGCAGTCCTGCTATTGTATTCTCTACTACTTTTTTTCCTTCAGGAATATTGCAAGCATTCGATCTTTTGTCTTTAGCAAAGAAATAAATCGTTTGTTCTTTATTTGACGACTTCAACTTTACATCTTGTGTATGCAAGTAGTAAGTTTTTCCTTTACTGTTTTTGTGCTCATAAGCCATATTACATTAGTTTTGGTTAATACTATGATTTGGTGTTCATAAAATTAAATCAGAATAAAAGCAAAACGCCAAATTTTTAAACATCTTTTTAATTTAACTTAAATTATTGATAATTATATATATATAAAGTTTATCTTACGTTTTTTTGTTGCAGCAGATTTGTTTATGCATCTAATTTCTACATTTTTACACACAATAAATAGCATCAAATATCTTTATATTTTTAGTTTTGTGTTTTTAATTTCTACGATATGAAAAGATGTTTTTTACTTATTATCTTTTTCTTTTCTGTGTTTTTCTCTGTTGCTCAAAAAACGCAAAAACAATATATGCGTGATGCTGAAAAAATAGCTGTAAGTTGGTTAGAAAGATTAAACAAAAAACAATATAAAGATTGTTGGAATATGCTTGCAGAAAAAACACAATCCCAAACTTCTTTTCACGATTGGAATGCATACTTCAGTAAAGAACTAATGCCAGAGTTGGGTGATTTTATTTCTAGAAAATATTATTTAGCTGAAATTGAAAAACAAATAGAAGGACTTCCAGAGGGCTTATATGTAACAATTCGGTATCAATCAGAATATGCAAATGCTGAAAGTGTAGATGAGATTATTTTACTTCATCACGTGGAAAATACGCAATGGAAGATACTCTCTTATTTTACAGAATATCAGTTAATAGATGATGATGGGCAAGAACCTAAATCAAAACTTTAAAATGCTAAATAGTATTCTTAGTTACCCAATACCAATACCTGTAAGTAACTATCATCATTTCTCACTTTTTTAATTTTTTTGATATCCTTTTTATAAAAAAGATGGTGTAAGATTAGTTTGTTCAATTTTGCTTACAATGGGAAACATCTCTTTTTGCTACTATGGATTAGTATCAATAAAAGTAAAATAACAAAAAAACTATTTGTAGAATATCTTCACCAAAGCCAAAAGCAAGTAATACTGAAATCACCTAATGAGTGTTACTGTTCCCACAATTTTTTCTAGCGGAGAATCGGCTAATTTCTTATATTCAATAACAAAAGCGTAAACGCCCATTGGTGCTTGCTGTCCGTTTTTCATTAACCCATCCCATGTTCCCATCTTATAATACTCATACAATTCTTGTTGCATATTACATAAGTCTCTATCAGCATAACTATTGATAAGCATAATTTCATCAGATTCAAATACGATATCTCCCCCCCACCTTTTATGTATTTTGATATTAAATTGATAAAAACCTCCTACTCCTTTTACAAAGAATTCATCATTACAATGGTCAAGATTTGGTGTAAAACTATTGGGTACAAAAATTTTATTATCAGGAAATACACAAATCATTAATGAT
>MDTB01069916.1_pt1 | contig 12495 bp, 7 predicted proteins | sample 811161 | NCBI WGS metagenome assembly MDTB01 (sample SAMN05326650, study PRJNA326480) | marine metagenome | isolation source: seawater | place: Mediterranean Sea | collected 2009 | reverse complement strand
TTGCACATGATTTCCCTCCATCAGGTCTAACAAAAGACCAAGAAACAAGACTTCCTTGGTCTTTTCCATAAAACAATGGGAAAAAACCGGCACCTTTTTCAAAATCACCTACAATTCCCTCAACAGGCCACGTAGTTTTCTTAAAACCCGCAACCAATGGATGCATTTTTTCCAATACCTGAGTTTTGATTTTATTGTTTTCAATTTTTCTTTGAATGCCAAATACTTGGCTCATACTCTCAGAGCAAAATTTACCAGTTCCTATAACAGGTTTTGCAGATCCTATATGAGACTGAACAAACTCATTCAACTTGGCATCATTGATTGAATCAGAAAGTAAAATACAATCCGCATTTTGAAGATCATATTTCCCTTTTCCATCCTCTGAATTAACATAGCTGACACAAAAATCAGAATCAAAAAATCGCCTCGAAAAAGCTCGCCACGTTTTCATTTTTTTTGGCGAGGAGACAATGGAAAGATGCGGTCTTTTATCGTGGGTAAAACGAAATGGTGCGCCTCCAATAATTTGGTCGGATGTGATCGTGGAACAAACATTCTCTTCAATGTGTCCAATTACCAAATCAAGACCAGTGAAGTGACTTACATAAGGCCATTTTTTTGGATTATACATAACATCGGTGCCATCGCGAATAAGAACAGTATCCATTCCCAATCTTATCATTTGACGTAAACCGAAAGGTCTACCTAACACGCACATATTTGTATGCACGCCTGAAAGAATCACATGCTTAATCTTATTGTCTTTTAGAATATTCCATACGACATCACCCTCAGCAGCTATAAAGTCTTTATCTGAAATCTCAAGGGCAGGTGTCTGACGGAGCCATGGAGTGCCAGGATTACGACCTTCACTCTTCAAGCTTTCTGCCCATTGATAATTTTCGAATTCATCTTCATCTTCCCCTCCATCTGATTGATCTATAGGATATGATGCCTTTTCTTCTTCGGGAATACGATGACACCATGAAGAAACACCTTTTGGTAAATTAGATGCAACCGGGGTTGCAAGAGCCCGCTTTCTTGCATCGTGATCTTTATAGTTCGGCATGCAATCACTTGGAGAATGAATTATTGTAACACCAGATTTTCTAAGAGATTTAATTACCTGGTTTAAACGAGGAGCAAACTCATTAACTCTACGTACTGCAGTGACAGAGTGATGAGAGTCCCACATATCACAAATTATGACAGCCACCTCATCAGTGTTCCATTCAACATCTTTCCATTCATGAATAGAATCATTGCTATTTCTTAGAGTCAATTTCAAGGTTTCAGCTTGTATGTTACGATCAATCACAATGAAAAATAAAAGACATATAAACCACCATAAAAAGGATTGGTTTTTTGGTTTTCTAATCATAAATAAATTCTGAATGAATCGGAACTCTTAATCAAGCGATCAAGAATAATATATATCTTTATATGTCTAAAATGGTTTGTTCTTTTAGCCTTTATTTATAAATTTAAACTAACTCAACATGAAAAATACAATATTAATAACGATTTCATTAAGCCTTTGTTTAAGTTGTAAAGGCCCATTAAAAAAAGAAAATACTGATATTAAAATTTATGATAACTCTATTTTGTCCATAATTGATATTAATTCCAAAATAGAGATTCTGGCAGATTCTATTTCTTTACCAGAAGGACCTTTGTGGGATGAGGAATCTAATTCACTATTGTTTACCGACATTATTAATAACAAGGTTTTAAGTTGGAATGAAAAAGATGGTGTCAAAGATTATATATCTCCTAGTGGGAATACCGGATATGCTCCCAATTCTGGTGAGGCGCTTGTAGGAGCAAATGCATTGAATTTCGACTCTAAAGGTAACTTGATTTTATGCCAAATGGGTGACCGAAGGGTTTCGATAATTAAAAACTCACCAACAAGTAAACCTAATTTTGAAACGCTAATCGATAATTATAACGGTAAAAGACTCAACAGCCCAAATGATATTATAATTTCAAAAGATGGCTTTTACTACTTTAGTGATCCTGCTTTTGGATTTCTTAATCTCGATACATTTAAATTTGTTGAATCTGATCTAAGGGAAATTGACTTCCATGGAATTTATAGATTCAACCCGATTAATAAGGAACTATCTCTTGTCACAGATAAAGTAAGCGTTCCCAATGGGTTGGCACTATCTCTGGATGAAAAATTTCTTTTCATTAAGAAAATGGGTGTACTAGACGAAAGCCCTAAAGTTTTAAAACTTAATCTTGAAAACAAAGAAATCGATACCCTTTTTGATGGTAAAAAAATCTCTCAAGAATATGGAGGTGATTTTGATGGAATAAAAGTACACTCAAGTGGAAATATATTCTTTTCTGGGGGTGGAGGAATTTTAGTAATCAATCCTGATGGTAAATTGATGGCAAGAATCAATTTTGGGAATGCTACAAACTGTGCTTTTGATAATGAGGAAAAATATCTTTATGTTACTGGTCATCTTGATAATCCAAGAGTCTTCAGATTTAAGCTTAAGAATTAATTTTTTGAACAATTCAGTAATAGTTCAATTAAGCAATAATATCTTTTATGACTTCTCCTGATACATCAGTAAGTCTAAAATCCCTACCGGAGTATCTGTATGTAAAGCTTTCGTGATCAAATCCCAGTAAACTTAATATGGTGGCATGAAGATCGTGTGCAGAAACCGGATTTTCAACAGCTTCGAAACCAAATTCATCAGTCGCACCATACACGGTACCACCTTTAATGCCGCCCCCAGCCAACCAAACACTAAAACCATAAGGATTATGGTCTCTTCCAAGTTTAGATTTACCTCCTCCTGTAAGTTCTACAGTCGGAGTTCTACCAAATTCTCCTCCAAAAATTACAAGGGTATCATCCAGCATTCCCCTTTGTTTTAAATCCTGCAGAAGCGCTGCAACGGGAGCATCTAATTGAGATGCCAACTTCGAATGATTTTCTTTTATATTGTCATGGTTATCCCATGGCTGACCGGCTCCATGCCATAACTGAACATATCGAACTCCCCTCTCTAAAAGTCGTCGCGCTATAAGAGTTTGCCTTCCATGAACATGTCTACCATATAGATCTCTCAGGTACTTTGGTTCACGCTCCAAATCAAAAGCATCAGTAGCATCCATCTGCATGCGATATGCTAACTCAAAATTTTGAATTCTCGCATTCAGTAATTTATCCTGACTTCTTGATTTCAAATGATTTGAATTGAGAAAATTTAGGAAATTTAATTGCTCCCTCTGTGATTTCAGCCCTTGTCCTAATGGCTTAATGTTTTCAATTAATTTATCAACCTGAGCATGGTTGCTATCAATAAAGGTGGCTTGGTAAATTCCCGGTAAGAATCCTGACTGCCAATTTTGCGCTCCTTTGATTGGATATCCTCCAGGGCTCATCGCAACAAAGGATGGTAAATTTTTATTTTCTGAACCCAAACCATAAGTGACCCAAGACCCGACGCTGGGACGACTAAGAATTGAATCTCCACAATTCATCAGCATTAGAGAAGGTTCATGATTAGGCAATTCAGCTTTCATCGACCTAATAACTGCTATATCGTCTGCAAACTTTGCAATTTTAGGGAAAAGGCTACTGAATTCTAACCCACTTTTCCCATACTTTTTAAATTCAAATGGTGAAGGAAAAGCTGCACCAGTTTTACGTTCCGTTCTGAGCTTCCCGAAAGGGAGTTCCTTTTCGGCATATTTCTCTAGTGATGGTTTCGGGTCAAAAGTGTCCACATGTGATGGACCACCGTTTAAAAAAAAATGAATAACTCTCCTCGCTCTAATCGGGAAATGATTTCTCACGGGATTCACCGCTGAATCTGCTTGCAGAATTCCCTCAAGCCCTAGAGCACCCATTCCCATACCGCAGCGATGAAGAAACTTACGCCTACTAAAATCAAATGATGATGAATTCGTATCCATAAATAGTTCAATCTAAGAACATCACTTCATTTGAAATTAACAAAGCCTGAGCAAACCGCTGCCAAGGATTTAAATAAACATTGTTATCATGATCTCCTGAAAAATGCTTCGATGCTGACCAGCTTTTTTCTTTGTTTAGGATTGATATCTCTGGAGCCCATAAGAATCCATCACATGAAAAATTTTCTGATTGTCCACAATCAACCACAAAATCAATGACCTCGCCTTTTTCAACCTTTAGCTGATCTATCACAGCAGATTGGGTGTTATCAAATTCAATTTCCCATTTGGCTACTTTTCCTTTTCTGTCACTTGATATCCAAGCTCTAATACCATCCCCACATGCCTCGACTTTTGATATAGAACCTTTAATATTAATAGTCGCCGTGATCGGTGATATCCATCGCCTTATCGCCGCATGTTTGGTGCTATTTCCCACATGCCCACCTTCAGCAGTTAAACGAAGCCAACCCAGTTTAGCATCTGGCCATTTTACACCGCCACCCCATGCAAAATCATTAAAAGAAGGCAGTGATTGATAATTTAAAACCTTACCTAAATTCTCATCAAATTTACCGTATCCATAGGTCCAAGTTTTTGCTAAATCTTCATTTTTTTTCTCATGATTTAATGAATTTTGAAGAAAATTCATTGATTGTCTCATCTCCTCAGAATTTGAATTTCTTCCATAAGCATATTTATAAAAAGTATTAATTTTATCTTCGATATTCGATCCTGAATGATTCTCATGAACCCTACGAGAAAGTGCTTTTGCGCGATCAATAGTGAACTTTGAATTCATCAAAAATAATGCCTGTTGAGGGACATTAGTTCGATACCTTCGAGGCGCATGCATTTCAGGATTAGCAAAATCAAAAACATTTAATACTGACGGAAGATACTGCCTATCAATCTTACCATAAACACTACGCCTCAGAGAATTACCTACACCAAACATATCTTCAGGCGGCCCTCCTACTTTTAAATCTAATTCACCTGAAATAGATAACATCGTATCTCTCATAGCTTCAAAACCCAAACGAGCCCTCGGATAAACAGAAAGAAATTGATTTTCTGGATCGTTGGAAGGCAAAGAAGACGATTCTGTTCTGTAGACAGATGAAGTCGCAATAATTTTCTGAAGGTGTTTAATTGACCAATTAGAATCAATCAATTGACTAGCTAAAAAATCAATCAGATCAGGATGGGTTGGCTCACTACTTCTTAGACCAAAATCGCTCTCAGTTTTAACCAACCCTTCACCAAAATGGGATTTCCAAATTCGATTAACCAACACTCTAGCGGTTAAAGGGTTATCTCTTGATACAATTCTTTCAGCCAACTCTAGGCGACCCGAACCGTTTTTAAATTTTTTATCACCTCTACGATCAAACATCGATAAGTAACCACGTTCCACATACTTACCTTGGTTGGAATAATCACCTCGATTTAAAACATTCACATTTTGAGGAACAGAGCGATCAACCAAGATTAAAGAGTGTGGAGCCTTATCTCCAAGATTGATAATTGCACGTTCTATCTCCGCTAACTTTTTCTTTAAATGATTATTAGATGCATTGTCGAACAACCATTCAACATCGTGAACATAGTCTCTTGGAACTCGAATTGGTGACCCTTCACCAGAAATAACATTTACTAATTGCAGGTGATTAGTTGAGGTCTCTTTGGTTTTTGCCGCCTCTTGAAAAAGCTCACTGTACAAGTTTGCCACATCCGACATACCAGTAAGGGAGCCTTTAATTAACCTCTTAATTACGAGATCATTAACTCCAGCCATTTGACCAAGAATTGTTTTTGCCTGTTTTTCGAATGTTTTTGCATTCAACTTGGCTAATTCAAGCCATGGCTTAAAAACCGGATCTAATAGGCGATCTGATTGGATTAAATATTCGTACCATCGACGTATTTGGGCAGGGTTTAAGTCATCTTTTTCAATAATTTCTGCAAAATCAGGAGGAGGAACTTTTTCAATATTTAGAGTCGCCATCATGTATTCTGCGCTTCGAGAAAGAAATCGTGATTCTAGTTCTAGAGCCTTATTTTCAAAATCTTGAGCCAATGACTTCTTTTTTTTGATCAACTCTGATTTGGCCTCAGAGTCCCTATCATCCAAAGCTACCAGTTCTTCACGTGAACTTTTGAAAATTCCATATAGTGCATAATAATCCATCGCCGGGATTGGATCGAACTTGTGATCATGACATCGAGAACATGCGACGGTTAAACCCATTAAACCACGAGTCACGACATCAATCCGATCATCAATAATATCAGGCTCAACACTAATAAATCTTCTACCCAGAGTAAGGAATCCCATCGCCGCTAAATCAGTTTTATCACAAAGCCCTTGAGCTAGCATTAGGTCAGCAGCCAACTGCATCTTTACAAAACTTTTATAGGAAAGATCATTATTGAACGCTTTGATAACCCAATCTCGATAAACCCAAGCGTGAGGAAAGTTAAACTCCTCAGAGGCATAGGCATAACCCTTCGTATCAGAGTACCTGGCCACATCGAGCCAATGACGGGCCCAATGCTCCCCATACCTTGGCGACTCTAATAAATTATTAACAATGAGTTTAGCAATTTCACGGTCCTGTCTGGAATCTTTGATGTGACCCTGCAAATCATCAAAACTAGGAGGAAGACCAATAAGGTTATAATATAATCTCTTAACCCAATCCCTACGTTTCGACGAACGAGAATATTTAAGTCCTTTATCATTAAGTTTAGATTCAACGAACCACCTAATTGGATCCTCCGTTGCATGGTCCGGAACAGAAATATGACGAATCGGTTTAAATGCCCAATGGTTTGAAGTCTGACTTTTGGTATCGGCTATCGAGAATTCAATCAATGACACAATAAAGAGGAAGCTGCCTATAAATATAAGATAGCCTTTCACATTTATCGTCATATCATAAATATAATGATCAAGAAACCTTAAGGATCCAATCTAAAAAACATCAAATGAGATGAGTTAGATTTTCTGAGAAATGAACATATATTATTATACTTATAATTAATGAAATCTGATTCAGAGGAATTTGTTCGTCTACTTACTGAGGCACAGGGGCCAGTATACGGTTACCTACTGACTTTAATCCCTGATCGCAACAGAGCCAGAGATTTACTGCAAGAGACAAACATCACTCTGTGGAAAAAGGCAGCTACTTTTGAGGAAGGCACAAATTTTAATGCTTGGGCATGTAAGATTGCTTATTTTCATGTTCTCTCATTTAGAAGAAAGATGGCCAGAGAGAAGTTAGTTTTTGATGATGATATTCTAGATTATATCGCGGAAAGAAATGACGATCGTTTAATGCAAGACTTCACAAAAGATCGAAACAAAGCTTTAAAAAGTTGCCTTCAAAAACTTTCAGAAAAACAAAGAAAACTTGTCGAGGAAAGATACAAGCCTGGGGCTTCAGTCCAACGAATTGCGGCTGACCAAGGAAGAACTGTCGGAGCTATTTCTCAAACGCTATACCGCATAAGACACAATCTAATGCTTTGCATAGAAAAAACATTAGCCTCAATGCAAACCAGTCAATAGAACTTGATGACCGATAATAATCAAAAGAAATTCAGCCAACTCGAGGAACTACTCTCGAAGCTACATGATGGTCTTGCTAGCGAAGAGGAAAAAAGAACCATTGAAGAAACTCTATCAGGTGACCCTGATGCATGTGAATTTTATTTAGATTACACCGAACTTTGCGCTCAAATGGAATTCGAACTTGGCGCAAGAACACCTCTTGAAATTGGGGAGCAAGCTATCTCTAATCAGATATCTGAATCGACTGCCTTGTTTTATAAAGGTCAAACCACAAAACAAATTCTTACACCTAGCTGGAGACCAAAACCAGCACTTGCGGCGGCTGCAATATTTTTGCTTTTTATAGGAACAATTTCACTGGTTATAAATAAGCATTTTTCAATCACGCCTCAAACTCTCGAGGCACAAAACATTCCTGCTAAAGTTGAAAACATTACTCATGAGGGTGTGGCTATTTTGATGGAATCAGTTGGTGCTAGCTTCGTTAACAACGGCACTAAACCCTCAAGAGAAAACGGCATCCTTTATCCAGGCGAAATTCTCTTAGAATCAGGCATTGCAGCAATTGAATTTTATTCCGGCGCCAGAGTTATACTAGAGGGACCTGCAATATTCGAATTAACTTCAGAAAATAGTGCAATACTCAGAGAGGGAAGAATGAGGGCCTTAATACCTCCGCAAGCATGTGGATTTAGTGTATCTACAAGACAAATTGAGGTAATCGATTTGGGAACGGAATTTGGAATGAATATAGAAGAAGATGGCCACCTAACGGAAGTCCACTGTTTCGAAGGGCTAGTCGACATCTATGAAAGTAATTTTAACAAAACAAAAGATAACAAAGTACTTCGGTCTTTGGAATCAGGGGAAGCTATCAATATTCAAGCATCAGAAATCCAAAAAATGTCAGCTAATCCAATGGCCTTCATTTCGTACAATGAACTGGCTCAGACATTTCTTGAAAGCTCATCACATCGTCATGAAAAATGGAAATCAGTTATTGAAGAAATTAGAGCTAATCAGGACATCTTAGCCCTTTATACTTTCGAAGATCAGGGACCAAGAGAGAGGAGTCTCGTCAATCAGGTATCTTTTCAAAATCATTTTTCTCATGGAGCCATTGTCGGATGCAGATGGACCAACGGAAGATGGCCATCAAAGGGAGCGTTAGAATTCAAGAGCCCGAGCGATAGAGTTCATCTTCAGTCTGTTGATCCCCACCAAACTATAACCCTTTCCACCTGGGTCCGTTTTGATACTTTGCCTAAGAGAACATTGTCGCTCTTATCAAGTACTGAAAATAACAACAACTCAATGAACTGGTATATTCAGGGGAATGGTAGTCTTGTCTTTTCGGTTAGAAGCGATAATGGAAAACAAAATCACAAATTTGCATCTCCCTCAATCATTGACCGGAGCATGCTTGGCAAATGGCAAAATCTTTTAACCGTTTTCAATCCAATCGACAAGTCTGTTGCTCATTATTTAAATGCTCAACAAGTTTCAAACACTAAAATATCCAAAAAAAGTTTTAGCCAAGTTCTGTTTGGTAATGCAGAAATTGGAAACTCCAGCCTTAAAAATTCCAATGGTAAGACACCAGTCAGATTTTTTATGGGTAGAATAGATGAGTTGTCAATTTTTGGCCGTGCTCTTAATCAGGATAATATAAATAAAATCTATCAGATAGGTAAACCTAACTAGCATCCGACGAGTCGACGCTTGCTAAATGAGTTTTTTCTTCTCATCATTTGAAGAATGAGATCATCTCTAAATTTTATAGTTATTTGTAATTTTTTATTTAGCTTATCTTTGGTTAAATCTCAGGTTCCACACAAAAAAATAACTTTCAAAGAAGTTGAAGGCACCGACCTCAAACTACACATATTTGGACCGAAAGGAGAAAAAGAAGATCAAAACAAAGCAGCAATAATTTTCTTTTTCGGAGGAGGATGGGTAGGAGGGACTCCAAAACAATTCTACCCTCATTGTGAGCACCTTTCCAAAAAAGGAATGTTAGCCATTAGTGCTGAATACCGGACCGAAAAAAGCCACGGAACTACTCCTTTTCAATGTGTAGAGGATGGTAAATCCGCCGTAAGATGGATAAGAAAAAACTCAAAAAAATTAGGAGTAGATCCAAATAAAATTGTTGCCGCTGGCGGTTCAGCTGGAGGACATGTAGCAGCATGTACTGGCATAATTAAAGGATTTGAAACTGGCGACCTAAACATTTCATCAAAACCACAGGCTTTAATTTTATTTAATCCAGTTTGTGACACTTCATTGAATGGATACGGAAATAGAAAAGTTGGAAAAAAATGGAGATCCATCTCCCCTCTACATCATGCAAGTAATTCAACAACGCCAACTTGTATTTTTCATGGAACTGTAGACACTACAGTCCCATTGAAGAATGTTCTAGAATTGCAAAAAGTAATACAGGAACAAAAGATCAAATGTGAACTTCATACTTATGAAGGAGCAAAGCATGGTTTTTTTAATCATGGAAGAGGTGATGGTAAAGCCTATGAAGATACGGTGAAAAAAATGACACTGTTTCTAGTGGAACAAGGTTTTTTGAGAACAAAACAGCAATAAGATCTTTAGTGTCATGAAGTCAAAAAAATGGGATTTACCTGCTAATGACTACAGCAATACCGTTTTAAGTGTATTTGAAAATGACACCAAAGAAAAAATTAAATCATCAGTAATTAAGTTTGGAGGATCGGAAAAGAAAGCCATAGACTTAGGGTGTGGAACAGGGAATTTCTTACCTCTTTTAACTGATAACTTCAAAGAAACCCTCGCGTGTGATTATTCAAAAGCAATGATCAAAACCGCAAAAGTAAATAATAAGAAACTCAAGCGCCTAACCTTTGAAACATGTAATCTTGAGAAAGACTTACCGTCTAATTATCCTTTTGATTTTGGATTGTGTGTTAATGTCATTTTGACCCCAAAAATTCAGAAACGTGAGAAAATTTGGAGTAACTTAAATCGCATTATTTCAAAAGGAGGGCATTTAGCCATGGTACTACCTTCTTTAGAATCTGCTCTGTATTCGAAGAATCGTTTAGTTGAGTGGAACTTAAGAAGTGGAGTAACATCTAAAAAAAAAATATTACATGATGGCTTTGATTGCGCTGACAGAAATGGAAAAAAAATCGCAAGAGGCGGAATAATTAAATGCGGTGGAATTAACACAAAACATTACCTCAAAGAAGAAATCATATCTACAGCTCACCGTTTCAATTTTAAGATTAAAAATATTCAAAAAATTAAATACTCATGGCGCACAGAATTTATCAAGCCTCCAAGCTGGATGAAGAAACCATATCCATGGGATTGGTTAGTTTTATTACAAAAATAACTTACCTATTTGAGTTCATTGAGCGTATTACGCGATAGAAAGATCTTTCAACAGATGGCTGATTGTCTTCAAATCTACCGCGAATGTCTTTTGCACGAACCCACTCAGTTTCATCTCTCCATGAAATGAAATCTACCGTTGACTGAACCTTATAAAACAATCCTATAGAGCGTTCCCAAGAGATTGATAAAGCTAATGGATCTTTCTTCACATCTACCAAAATCGGTACAAGTTCTTTTAGAATGCTTCCATCCCAATATTTCTTGGCAAGCTGATATGCAGCAATTCCTGATTTAGACCCCATCACTCTTCCTGGTAAATCATCAACGGTTACATGAATACCTCCCCATAACCTTGAAAGCCCAGCTTCATCAGAAGCATCATAATAAGTTGCCCACTCCAGCGTCAGATCCTTGCTCGGTCCATACTCAAATTCAAGAGATCCTTTAGGGGCTTCGTGTTGGAAAAGACCTCCAGGAAAATAAGGGCTACCGGTTAGCTTTGTAAGAACTTCAGCCCCTGCTCTTGAGAAGCACGAGTGCCCCGAAACGTAAGAGGCGAATGCAGGTGTTACAAATGTATCCTGCTGATAAGGGAGCCAGTCCATAGCCAATATCCAACCGACACCACCAACTTCACTTTCTGGATCAACTGGTTCGCCCTGCCATGTAAAAACTGCAATTGACCCCACATCAGAAGCGAGATGCTCATGCCTTTCACCTGGAGATGAGGACTCTGGTGTAATGATTTCAACGAGTCCATCTTCAAGTTTCAATCCTTCAGGATCATAACTTATTTCTTCGAATGAGCCTGGGATTCCTTTCTCCGAGGATTGCCCCTTTGAGCCCATGTAACGACACATAGTAATAGGCCTACCGTAATCATATATCCGCTTACAAGTCCAGGCAGCAGTCGCCGCATCATGTTGTGCCGCATTCAAAGCAAAATAACATTTAACGTCCCATTCTAATTCACTCAACTCAGGCCCAGAACCCTCAATTTTTTTTATCAATCTGGAATCATCAGATACTTTGTTGGCTAAAACATTCCAATGCCCCGGAGGAGTTTCAGAATCAGGACCATCCGCCCAATACTCTGCAACGACCCTTCCGTAATCTGCGCGCAAAACAATATTATCTGGATAAGGTTCACCAATTATAGGATTAATCTCATACCCTGAGCCATCCATTCTACCCAATGAATTATTCCCATAATTACCGGGAGAAATATTCATTAATCTATTATCGGATGGATCAAGCCAACTACTATATTTCAGTACCTGATTAATATTATCCTTGAACTTTTCATCTCCTATTGCACCAAGCATAGGGGGGGCTCCCGGATCATCATAAAGCAAACCTAAACCTTTTCTTTTTAAAGAAAACGGTCTAACTAGATGCCATTGAGATCCTTGATATTTTTGTATTAAATCAGTTTCGAGTCCATTTTGGGTTAATGCAAAATCACCAAATGCAAGCGGTTGCCAATGATTAGGATTAAAAGTTGTCAGCAACGTAAACCTTGGTTCATCTAAAGGAAGAGCATCGTTTTCTGGTGAATAGGTATCATCCTTGTATCCATCTGACTCTCTTGA
>MDTB01066068.1_pt1 | contig 12495 bp, 13 predicted proteins | sample 811161 | NCBI WGS metagenome assembly MDTB01 (sample SAMN05326650, study PRJNA326480) | marine metagenome | isolation source: seawater | place: Mediterranean Sea | collected 2009 | reverse complement strand
TTTTGATAAAGAAGGAAATTATAATTATGATGAATGGTATGAAAAATTACGTTTAGAAATAGATGAAGGTAAACCAATAATTTTAATTTGCAGAACAGGAAGAAGAACTGCGATTATTGCTAAAATGATGGAAATAAAAAAATTTGATAATGTTATTTATAACGCAAAAAAAGGAATAACTTCGTGGATTGATGAAAAATTAATCACTGTTAAACCAGAATATTAATTTATTCTATTTATTCCTATTATAAATGGCAATTGAACCAGAGGTTATTATTACAAATATTCCTATAAAAGATAAAAAACTAATTTTTTCAGAAAAGAAAATAATACCATATAAAGCACCCCATAATATTTGTAAAAAAAGAAAAGGACTTATTATACTGCTATATTTACCTGCAATATGGTAAGCTTTGGTTAATGCCCAAGCAGAAATCATTACTGTTATTCCTGAGCTTGCAAAAAATAAAAATTCTTTTTGTGAGGGAATCATTGGGTCTGTAAAAAAAAATATAAATGAAATAATAGTAGGAGGGAGAAATCCGTAAAAAGTAAATCCATAACTTGTGGCCATATATGAGTATTTACTCACCAATGTGAAACTTAAAGCATTAGTTAAAGCAACCAATAATACAAGAAATAAATAAATGTTAATAATTGCATTAGTAGGCTTCAAAACTATAATAACTCCAATAAAACCTATAAGGATAGAGATCCAGCTTATAATATTAAGTTTTTCATTCAAAATAAATTTTGCAAAAATTAAAAGAAAAAAGGGTGTTGTCATTAATAATGTCGTAAAAATATTTATAGGAATATATTTTAGAGAATAAAATATTGTCGGTGTAATGAAAGTAAAGTGCAAACCTCTTATTAATGGTAAAAAATAATATTGTTTTTTTTCTAAAATAATATGTTTTTTAATACCTCCTTGAAATTTTAGATAAATTAGTAGAGTAATAAGTGATATTGTTAAACCTATTGAATAATAATGATACCAAATATAATTATTAAGACTTAAAAACTTTGTAATTGTATCAAAAGTAGATCCAGTAAATCCATTAAGACAAATTAATAAAATACCCAATAATAATATTTTCATTTTAAACAAATTTTTAGTTTAGTATTATTTTTGAAGGTTATACCTCTCTCAATTCAAAGAATACATAGATTTTTTTAATAATTAAAGTTTCTAAAAAATTATATTATAATGTAAAAACACATATGTCTCAGAATAAATATTTTAATGGATGGAATACAAAAAAACATCTTGATCAATTTAATCCTTGGAATAATTATTCTAATTCTTTCTTTAATTATACTTTTGGCTCATTTTTTGAAAATAGAATAATATTGAAATTATTAAATAAAAATAACAACTTTTCAGTTTTAGATGTTGGTTGTGCATCCGGATATCTTTTGAGATATATTTTAAAAAATATATCTAAGTTTAGAAAGAAAAATTATTATGGAGTTGATTTATCAAAATCTGCAATTGAATTTGCACAATCAAAATTTGGTATTAAGAATTTTGAACTTTTAGAAAATGAAAATCTAGATTTAAAGAATAGGGGTAAATTTGATATAGTTTATAGTCGAGACACTATACTTCATCAGGTAAATCCTATTAAATTTATTGAAAAGCTTATTAATCTTTCTAAGAATTATGTAATTGTAAGATTGCGCACAAGGGACAATGGTGAAACTGAGTATGATAGCGATTTTTCTTGCCAAATGCATTATGATAAATTTTGGATGCCTTACATTGTAATAAATATTGAAGAGTTAATTGAAATATTTAAAAAAAATTCATTTGTAAAAAAAATTTTTATTAATAAATCTTATATGATTTTGGGTGGTCAAAATTATAGATATCTTCCTAAAGAACTTTTTTTTTCTACAGCTGGTGGTGCAGAGACAACTATAATGTTAGAAATTGATAAATTAGGTGAAAATTCTGACCAATTAGAAATTATTGAAACTTCCGAAAAGGAAGGACAAATATTTATAAGTAAAAATAGAATTAAATTTTTAATTTATCGAATTCTTAATAAGTTGCGAATTTAAATATTTTTATTTTTTATTTTTCGAATAAGAATTGGCGTACTCTTTTATTTTTTCTAACATAGAATAAACTCCATTCCTTCTACCAGGAGTTAAAAGTGTTTCTAATTCTAAATTATTTAAAAGTTCAAAACTAGAGTTTTTTATTTCATCTGGTTTTCTATCTCCATAAATATCACATAAAATTGTTATCATTCCTTTTGAAATAAAAGCATCAGAGTCGTAGTAAAATGAAAGTATATTTTCATTAAACTTTGGAACTAACCAAACTTGTGCCTGACAACCAGATACTTTAAATGAGTCATTTCTATATTCTTCAGGAAAATGTTTTGCATTTTTTGCTTGGTCAATTAAAAACTTATATTTACCCATTCCATCATCAAATAAATCGAGACTCTCTTTGTAGTAATTTATTTTTTCTTTAATTGTCTTCATAGCATATGTTTTCTAAGCAATTTGGCAGAATCTTCAGGTAATACATCCATTATAAAAACACCAGCCATTGACTCTGAGCCAGCCAAAACTTTTGGTTTGTCACCATGTCTTAAAGGAGGATAAAACTCAACGTGAAAATGAAAATTATTATCATTTATTTCAGGTGATGCATGTAAGCCCATTATATAAGGACATCTTTTATTTAAAAAAGTATCATATCCTTTTACAACCTTTTTAATACATTTTGCAAAATCTTCAATCTGACTATCATTAAATTTCCATGGACCTTCAATTTGATCTTTTGGAATTATCCATACTTCATAAGCATACCTTGCAAACGGTGGGACTGCAGCAACAAAACTTTCATTTTGATATACATAATATTTTTCTTCTAGTTCATCCATAATTTGAATTAAAAAGTTTTCTTTTTTAAAGGCTTTAATCTCTTTATCTATTACTGGTGGAATAAATGGATACGCATAAATTTGACCATGTGGATGATGAAGAGTAACACCACATTCTTCCCCTCTATTTTCAAAAGGGAGCACATATTTAATATCAGGATTTTTTTTTAATTCTTTATATCTATCTATCCATACTTTAGTTAGTAATTCTATTCTCTCTAAAGGCATTTCAGAAATAGTATCAAGATGTTCTTGAGAATATACTACAACTTCACATTCACCTTTTGAAGGTTTGGTCAAAATTTTTTCTATGGATATATCTTCTCCCAATGAGTTGAAACTTGCCCATCGATTTGGGAAAACTGCAACTTCAAAGTTTGAAAAAGGTATTTCAGTTGGATAATTTAAGTTTGCTCCAGGACATAGTGGGCAATATTTTTTTGGAGGAAAAGAAGTTCTATCTTTTCTTCCTGATGAGTAGGTAACCCATTCTACTCTAGAGGGATTCCATCGCATATGTGGCTTTGGAATTTCACTTATGTCAAGTTGTTGACTGGCAGGCTCCTTATGTTCATTATAGCCATAAAGTAAAAGTCTTTTATCATCATTTCTAATAAAAGTTCTTTTATGTATTTGACGCATTAATCTTTTCTTCCCATCTAATTGATGAAGTAATAATTTCTTTTAGATCATTATACTTTGGTTTCCATTTAATATATTTTAATATTTTTGAATTTTCAGCAATTAATTTTTCTACATCTCCAGCTCTTCTATCTGAAAATTTATATTTAATCTTATTTTGATAAATATTGTTAGTAGTATTGATAACATCTAAAACACTAAAGCCATTTCCATATCCACAATTAAACAAATTAGACTCTAATTGTTCTAAAAGATATTTTGCTACCTCAAGATGTAAATCAGCAAGATCAGAAACATGAATATAATCTCTTATAGCTGTGCCATCTGGAGTATCATAATTATTCCCAAATATTTCAATATGGTCTCTTTTACCAACAGCAACCTCAGATAATATTTTGATTAGATGAGTAGATTTTTTAGATATTTGTCCTGATCTTAAATTTTTATCTGCACCAGCAACATTAAAATATCTCAATATAACAAATTTAAAATCATCTTTATTGTCTAGTAAAAATTTTTCAGTCTTAATTTTTGACTCTGCATAAGGATTTTGAGGGTTTAAATTTGTATTTTCATCTATTATTTTATTACCACTTACTGATCCGTAAGCTGCTGCAGTTGAAGAAAATACTATTTTGTTTAAACCATTTTTTTTACATGTATTAAAAAGCTTAATAGCATCATCAGTATTATTTTTAAAATACTTTTCAGGCATCTGCACTGACTCTTCAACTTGAATAAAACCTGCAAAATGCATAAGTAAATCAAATTTATTTGATTGTATAAGATCAGAAATAACACCTTCATCATTTATATTGCAATTTGTAAATTCTGCATCTTTAGGAATTAGAGTTTCATTACCTGTTGATAAATTATCAATAATATGAACGTCATGACCTGAGTCTAACAATGAAAGTGCAGCATGACTGCCGATATATCCAGCTCCACCAGTTAGGAAAACATTCATTTCTTTGTTTTAAATTATAATTTAATTATTTAAATATGTATTAATAAATAATAGTTTAATATCAAAAATATTATGATAATTAATCATTATGGATCTCATTGATACACACCAACATTTAATGTACCGCGATGAATTAGGGTATAGTTGGGCAGACAATTTTCCACCTATTGATAAGGGAGATTTTACTTTAGAAAATTATAAAGAATTAACAAAAGGTTTTGACATCAAAGGAACATTATTCATGGAAACAGGAGTAGATGATTCCGATTATAAAAAAGAAGCTAATTTTATCAAATCTATAATGGATCAGCCTGATAGCAATATGAAGGGTTTAATTGTTTCAATAAGACCAGAAGATGAAAGTGGTTTTGATGAATGGTTGGAAAAAACTACTGCAATGAATGTTTCTGGTTACAGAAGAATCTTTCATACCATGCCTGATGAATTATCACAAAAATCTACAGTAAGAGATAATGTGAAAAAAATAGGGGCTGCAGGGAAGCCATTTGATATTTGTTATTTACCAACACAATTAAAAATTGCTGCCGAACTTGTAAAAGAATGTGATCAAATGGATCTAGTTTTAAATCATTGTGGAGTTCCACCTATCGCTTCTGGAGAAATTGATGAATGGGGAAAAGATTTAAAATCTCTATCTGAAATGCCTAATGTGACTTGTAAGTTATCTGGTTTAATGGCTTATTGTGCTCCTGGTACATCTTCATATGATACAATAAAGCCATACGTTGATCATGCTTTGGAATGTTTTGGTCCAGATAGGATGGTCTGGGGAAGTGATTACCCAGTTGTTAATGCTGCAAAAGGTATTCAAGAGTGGATTAAAGTTACTAATCAAATTTTAGGTCAACTATCTGAAGATGAGGCAAAAAAAATTGCAAGTTCTAATGCAGAGAGAATATATAAAGTTTAATGCTTTAAAGCACCCATTGTCATTCCAGCAATAAACCATCTCTGAAAAACTGCAAAAATAATCATAACTGGAATTATTGTAATCATGACTGATGCACTATATGTTCCGATATTTACCTGATATCTACTAGTGCCTATTTTTGCTAAACCAACTGGAACAGTATGTATTGTTGGATCTTGCATAAAAATCATTGCATATATGAATTCATTCCAAGTATCTAAAAATAATAAAATTACACACGTAGCAATTGCTGGTTTAGCAAGCGGTAAAAGAACTCTCATTAATAATTGAAAATCAGATGCACCATCTACAGTACCAGCTTCAGTCAATTCATAAGGGATTTGTTCATAAAACATTCTAAGAATTAGAATTCCTATAGGAATTAAAAACCCAGCATAAGCAAGTATAACAGCTTGGTATGTATTTATTATCCCCAGATAAATTAAAATATAAAAAAGTGGAATGAGTAAAACTTGCGCTGGCATTGCAACACTAGCAATCATTACATTGTATAAACTTTCTTTTAATGGAAAATGAAGATGACTAAATGCAAATGCAGCAAATATTGACATTGAAATTATTAAAGTCACCGAAAGTGAAGTAACAACAGCACTATTTAAAAACATTCTAGGAAAAGAAACCTTTAATTTTTGCTCAGCATTTACAAAAGCATCAATGTAATTTGCAAATGAAAATTCGTAAGGTATTAAAAAATATCTTGCACTATAAACTGTTTCTGGAGACCTAACAGAAAGAGAAAAGGTGTAAAGAAGAGGAAAAATAATTATTATTATAAAAAATAAAACAACAACCCTAGTTATTATATAAAAAACTGGGCTTGTTTTAAAACTAGCACCATAATTATTTATTTTATTTGTTTCCATAGTTTATTTTTCTTTACCTGTTCTCCTGGTAATAATTATTCTTGCTACAGCTATAGTTAAAATACAACCAAAAATTACAAATGCTACAGAAGCTCCTACCCCCATTTTATTTGGACCACCCGCTGAAAACGAATAATAGTATAGGTAAGAAGCTAAAACTTCTGAGTAGTGTGCGGGCCCTCCTCTTGTTAAAACATAAACTATATCAAATGCTCGAAATCCTCCAATTAAATTCAATATCATATTCAAAATCGTAGTAGGCCAAAGTAAAGGTATAACTATTGAAAAAATTTTTTGTGCCCAATTTGCACCATCAATATCAGAAGCTTCAAGTAATTCAATATTCATACTTTGAAGTCCTGCATAGTAAATAACTAAGTTATATCCAATCCATTGCCATGTATTAACCATAATAATTAACCACATGACAAGACTTACAGATGACAACCAAGAATAATCTAAACCCAAAATTGAGTTTAAAACTCCATCCTGTTCTAAAATTTTTTTCCAGACCAAACCAACAGAAACTGGAGCTAAAACACATGGAAAAAATATTATTGAACGCACTAGAACAGAAAATTTGAAATTACCAAAAAAAATAAATATAGATAAAATTAATGCAATTCCTGTTTGAATAAAAACAGCTCCAAAAACAAATAAAAAGGTGTTCTTTAGGGCTATCCAAAAATATTTATCTTCATAAATTTTAATAAAATTATCAATACCTACAAATTTACGAAATAAATTTGTTTCAAAACCACTAAAATCAAAAAAGCTAAGTATTAAGGAGGTTAAACCAGGAATTACATTGAATGTTAAGAATATAAATACTGCAGGCAGTAAATATAATAATGTCTTAAAATGGAAAGTTTTATAAAGCATTTAAAAAAGATTAGGGGTTTTTAACCCCTAATCTATGTATAATATTAGCCACTATAACCAGTGACATCATTCATTTTTTCTACAATATCATCAACAGAAGTTACACCTAAAAACATTTCCATTATGCCATCATATAAATGTTTCATTGGCTCCGCTTGTGAATAATAAATATTAGTATTTCTTCCATCTGTAGCTAACATTTTAATACCATCATTAAATAATAAATTAGGTGATGCAGCCAAAGCACCCATATCAACTTGTGCAAGGTTAGCTGGAATTTGACCATAACTAGCAAAAGTCATAGAAGCTTTTGGGCTATTTGTAAGTTTTACAAACTCCATTGCTAAATCTTTATTTGGAGAATTAGCATTAATACCAAGATTAGTTCCTGTTGCTTTATTGTAAGTCATGGGAGAATCTTTAGATAATTTTGGATAAGACATCATTGTAATACCTAAGCTATCAGGAGTATTATAATCTGCTGGAGCAGAAGAAATAAACCAGTCACCATTACAATAAATTCCTACACCTTCTCTATCTAACCATTTCCCCCAAGCCTGAACTTGGTAATCCATACTTAAAGAATCTTTTCTCCAAACTCCATTATCGTTAAGAGTTTTATAAGCATTTAAAGCATCTCTAAACATTGGTTGATCCCAAGATATTTTTCCATCAAGAGCCATACCAAGAGAATCTTCAGGGTAATTATCATTACCTTGGTTTACAAAGTTAGCAAAACCATCGAAAACACACCAAGCTTCAACTGGACCAAACATTAAACCATCAAGCCCTTTTTCTTTAGCAGCGTTACCGATTGCAACCCACTCATCAACTGTATATGAGTCTCCAAACGCAGGTAATTCAAATCCAAGATCTTGAATCATATCATTATATACCCAGATTTCTTCTGTAAATGCATCTTGGGGTGCTAAATATAAATTTCCGTTTCTACTTAGTTCAGGAATATTAATGTTGTTACCTAACCAACCTTTCCATTCAGAATCTGCTTCTTCAGTAATATTTATTAAATGTCCAGCGTTCATAACTTCATCAAGATCGGGACCAGGATACACAGCAAAAACATCTGGACCTTGACCGGATGATAGTGCAGGTTTTAAGAATTCATTATATGTGGAAACTGTATATTGAGTATATTCCACTTTGACTCCTGGATTAGCTGCTTCAAATTCTTTTATAAAGTCAGCATATGCATTAGTAATTCCCCCAACACCAGACTGCCAATCTACAACAGTAATTACAGTCTCTGCCTTTGCACTAATTGACACAAAGGCACTAACTAAAAGTGCTAGAGAAAACTTAAAAATATTTTTAATCATAAATTCCTCCAATATAAAAACATTAAAGCACACTTAAAAAAAAATAAACATACTTAATTTTAAAACTTTCCAATAATATTTATTGATTTTTGGTTATTTATGTATGAAGATAAAAAAAAAATGGATAAACGTTATCAAATATCAGAAATTAAAGTTTCTATTGTCAAAACTCAAAGTGCTGGGGCTGACTATACCGATCACGCTGCAGGTCACTGGATTAATGATACTATTATCGCAAATCCAATGTCAATCTACAATACATTCCAAGATTCAAGATCCTCATGGGGTATGGATGTATTGAAAGGTATATTTATTGAAATTACAACCGAAGGTGGTCAACAAGGTTATGCAACTGCCTATGGTGGTTATGTTGCAAGTTGGATAATAAAAAATCATTTAAATCGTTTCCTAATTGGTGCTGATGCTAGAGATTTAAATCTTCTTTATGACCAGATGTACAGAGCTGCAATTCCTTATTCCGGACAAAACGGTGTTGTCATAAATACAATTGCTGGAATCGATTTGGCTTTATGGGATTTAATTGGCAAAGTCAGACAAGAGCCAGTTTATAAAATGATTGGAGGGAAGGTTAGAGATAAGCTTCAAACTTATGTTACAGGGCCTGAAGCTAAACTTGCACAAGATTGGGGACATGTTGGATCAAAAATCCCTTTACCGTATGGACCAGGAGATGGAATTAAAGGCCTGAAGAAAAATCAAGAATATATTATGGAAACAAGAAAACAAGTTGGGCCCGATTATAGATTGATGGTTGACTGTTATATGTCACTAGATGTTCCTTATGCAATTGATTTAGCTAATGCTGTAAGAGAGGCAAATTTATTCTGGATTGAAGAAGCTCTTCCTCCACATGATCTCGAAAGTCACAAGTTAATTAAAGAAGCATGTCCTTGGCAAAAATGGGCTACTGGTGAACATACTAATTCTCGTTACGGTTTTAGAAATATTATTAGAGATAGATCAGTTGATATTCTTCAACCAGATCTAACTCTTTGTGGTATGACTGAAACACTTAGAATTGCTGCTATGGCGTCTGCCTATGATATGATAGTTATTCCTCATTGTAGTGGTGTTTATGCATACAACTTTGGTATATCTTCTACTTTAACTCCTTTTAATGAATTTATAAACTTACACCCTAAAGCTACTGAAGTAGTTCCTATATTTGGTAAAATGTTTACAAATGAACCTGTTCCAATAAATGGTGAAGTAACATTAACAGATTTACCAGGTTTTGGAGCTGAGCTTAATACTGAAATTGAATTAGAAGAAATATAACTTTAATATTAAATTTAAAATGAAAAAATTATTATTTATTTTAGTTTTATTTATTCCAAGTGTTTTATTTTCACACGATTCTTCTAAATTAGTTAATCAAGCAATAGTTTGTGAGGAAAAAAATAATAACTTTAAATCTATGTATGGTTTTAAATTTATTGATGATGAATCTGTTCAAATATTGATTAAGAATTCAGACACAGTAGATGTGCTTACTGACAATATTTTAAAATATAATAAAACTAAAGAAATAATTTATATCATAGGGTTAGATGAGAATAGTATGATAAATTATGGCTTTAATATTTTTAGAGAAAACTTAAATGTTTGGGCATTTAATGTTACAGCACTAGAGCCTTTTTTTGAAGGCAATCAATGTCAAGTTTTTTATGAAACTCCTAAGGAATTCAAATCATTTTTTAAATCAATTTTTAGAGATGAAATCAAATCTTCTATAAAGATTAAAAAAATTTAAAGAAAATTTATAAGCAATTATAATTTACTGGTCTTATAAATTGTTTTTTTAAGTTGGCCTTTAGATTTTTAAAATCTAATCTAAAATATATACCATTTCTTATATCCTTATCTAATAAAGTTTTTTCATAGCCTTTTCGTCCTATTTCAATAATTGGTATATTAGTAGTTTTTGAAACTATTTCAAAATCATCAACAACACTTTTGTTATTCCAAATATAATCAATTAAATTATTTGTTTTAAAATTATAAATAATTTTTATTTTTTTAGGTGCGGACATTTCAAGAGGGGATAGATTTTTTATACTTGTGCTTAAATTAATATTACAATTATAATTTTTTATTTCATTGGAATAGACATAATTTGACAGTAAAAGAAAAAAAATAAATACAAAACTTAAATATATTTTCATAATTATAATTTTTTTGCAGTGGAAACGAGAATTTTGATTTTATTTCTAACAATATCTATTGGTACATGACCAAAGCCACATTCACTTGTAAGTAAGATTTTTTCTTTTGGAAAATATTCTAAGGCAGGTTTTATAGCATTAATGATATCTTCCTCTGTTTCAGTATTATCAATGCGCTGATCAATAACTCCCAATGATATTCTTCCATCAAAATTCCAGTTTTTAAAAACATCCAACATTGTGTAATGAAGACTGCAGTGTTCTAAATGAATTTCGTTTACCTTAAGAATTTTGAACGCTTCAATCATATCTGTATATTTCCCAAAAAAACCTCTTTTTCTATGTGCGTTACCTCCACAAACATGAAGATTAAAATCTACATTAGGAAAATTTTCAATTATTTCATTTAATATTTTAGCTGCCCATAGAGTTTCACTAACATTTTCTGTCCAAACAGGTTCATCAAATTGTACATAATCACAACCTTCATTCACAATTTCTTCTAACTCTTTAGTTAAGACTGAAGCATAGGCTCTAGTTAACGCAATATCATCAGGATAAAGATCACTTCTTTCATTTACGCTAAATCTAGCTAACATATGAGGACCTGTTATAGTTTGTTTAACTCTAATATTTGAAGGTGTATTGTCCCTTGCAACACGCCATTTTTTTGCTAGGCCTGTTTTTAAATTTTTTATTTCATCTTTTATTACAGCACATTCAATTCCAAAACCTTTTGTTCCATGTGTTTTATTTAAATCCACACCTTCAATTGATCCACCTAGCGTAAAGTCTTTACGCTTTTTATTCATTGCGTCTACACCATCTAATCTCAATTGGTAAAACCAATACATATTTTCACGATACCCTTCACCATCTGTAATAATATCCAATCCTAAATCCGACTGTTCCTTAACAGCCCACTTAATCATTTCAAAAGAATCTTCTTCTGAAACACTTGGTTTTCGAAGTGTATCTTTTTGAACCTCTTTTCTTGGATAACTTCCAGTAACTGTTGTTAGGTAGCTCATATTTTAATTACTTTCTCGTACATCTTCTATTAAGCATTTAACTCCTTCTTCAAAAGATCGTGGATTAAAATCTATTTCCTTTCTTATTCTTTCATCATTTTGATCATCTATTAAAGGTGTGGATTTTACATTTTCATCAAAATAAATTTCTGCATTAGGAATATTTTTTTTTACCGCAGCAACTAATTTATTACCATCTAAAGTTTCAGCTCCAGTATTAAAACAAGAAAAATTTAATGTTTCTTTTAATGCTAATCGAACAAGTTGTTCTGCACAATCATCTACATATATCCAATTGTCTCTATTTTTTTTTGAAAAAGGTAAATATGCAGCCTGCCCCAAAGCAGGTTTAGCAGCAAAATCTTCTGCCCAATTTATGGCGGTATTTTGCCTTCCATATCCAAAGACAACTGAAGGTCTGGTATAAGCAATACTACAACCATGTTTTTTTATATATTTTTCAGCCATGAATTCATTTAGTAATTTCATTACTCCATAAGTATAAAAATGATTATTAATTCCTGAGTAATCATTTTCTGTAACTGCTTTGTCTCCAAAGAATTTTTGATGTGCTCCATAAACTGTCTCACTACTTGCAAAAACTAATCTCCTTATTTTATATTTAACAATCATTTCAAAAATTGAAGTAGTACCAACAATATTTATCTTACTGGCTTGCAAAGGATTTTCCTCACATATAGTCCCAATACCGTATGCTAAATTTATTACACT
>MDTB01085558.1_pt1 | contig 12496 bp, 11 predicted proteins | sample 811161 | NCBI WGS metagenome assembly MDTB01 (sample SAMN05326650, study PRJNA326480) | marine metagenome | isolation source: seawater | place: Mediterranean Sea | collected 2009 | reverse complement strand
TAAATATATTTTTAGATAGGAGGTAATCCACCAGGTCCTAAATTATGTTGAGGAGGTAATCCACCAGGTCCTAAATTATGTTGAGGAGGTAATCCACCAGGTCCTAAATTATGTTGATCGTGATGTGGATGATGATGATTATGTGGAGGATGATGTCGAGGACGGCGTTGATGGTGATGTGGATGATGATGATTATGTGGAGGATGATGTCGATGACGGCGTCGATGATGATGTGGATGAGGTACAGGAGGTAATCCACCAGGTCCTAAATTATTAGGATAATAGTGATGAGAAGGTGGATTCCATGATGGTCCAGTAGGTGTTATCCAATATGAAGGTCTCACTATAACAGGTGGTTTTTTATGTATTTTATTAGTTTTTGGTGATGAAAAAATAGCTATCATAATAATAATTGTTAAAATAATACTGGCAATAACAATATAGTCCATTTATATAATAAAATATAATTATTATTTTAGTGTTCTCCAGGCCATTGATGCCCTCCAGGTGCATCATGATGTGTATTAATAAAATGTAATCTTTGAGCTGGAGAAAGTCCACCCGGACCTAAATTATGGTGATGAGGATGAGGATGAGGATGAGGATGAGGATGAGGATGAGGGTGATGTCCTCCACCACCTCCATGAATAGGTATAGGTATAGGTATAGGAATTGCACTGGAGCTAGATCCAGCATTTGGATCTAAAAACACAGAACCACCAGAATCAGGATCAAACATACTAGTACCACTAGAAGAGCCAGATTGCGATGATCCAGATGAACTACCAGTCCATAATGCAGCAAATATAATTGCTAAAATAACAAACATTAATAAAACGTTAGTATTTTTCATTATATAATTTATACAGAAAATAAGTTAAATGTCTAAATTATTGGATAGCAACGGTTTTTTCTTGTAAAACTGGATCTTTCTCTATATCATCCTCATCAATAATATCTGTTAATAATTCTAAATTTTCTTGTTCCAATTCATCAGGGGTTAATGGATCATCAATTGGAGTTGTAACTAATGCATCATCAGAATTACTATCTTTATCTATTTGACTAGTAGTTTTTTTAGCTAGAGTAGATCCAATAAGTGGTACAGTATTAATATCTGGTAATTCATCTGGTTCAATACTAGTAGACTCACCAATTTTAAGTGCTGGTTGAGAAGTTTCAGATAATGCTGCTAATAATTCAGCTTCTTCATCATCAACTTTTTCTTGTTTTTTATCTTTATCTAAATCTACAATATTTTCAGCAATAGTTTTTTCTAAAGATTTAGCATCTAAATCTATTGCACTTTGTACTGATGTATCAGGTATATCTTCAGGTATTTCAGGTTCAACTGATTGTGGACCAATAATAGATTCTTTATCAAGATCATCAAAATCTTCAAATTTATCTATTTTATTAAAAGGGTTCATACTTGATAATTGGTCGATATTTTTATCGGTAATAATTCTCATATTAATATTTAATGTACTTAATTCTTGTATTAGAAGTTTAAATGCATAAGGTATTCTTACAATACTAAAATTTCTACCAAATCTAGTAATTTTTTCTATTTTTTTATTATCATCTAATTCACCAACAAACTTAATAGGTCCATCCGCAAATGGACTAATAAAAAGATTAAGACTAGTATTGTATATAGCAATCATACCAGTTAAATTACAAATTGCCATGTAAAATTCATCACCGCGAACTAACATGGATTCTTTTAAAAAGTAAGATAATCCATGCGCTACAATTGCATCACGCTCTTGTTCTCCAACACGTAAACCTCCATCATTTGCGCGACCCTGTACTGTTTGTCTAGTAATAACAGTTCTAGGGCCTTTTGCTCTATAATTAATTTTATCTTTAACAATGTGTTTTAATCTCATATAGTATGTTGGTCCAATAAATATATCCATTCGCATTTGTTCTCCAGATTCTCCATTATATAATATCTCATTTGCAGAAGAACTAAAACCAATATTACTTAATAATTTACCAAATGCTTTATATTTAGAACCGGTATTATTAAAGGCAGTACATTCTGCAAATGAACCATATTCACATCCAGCTTTTCCCATAACAGTTTCTAGTAATTGTCCTATAGTCATTCTACTAGGAAGAGCATGGGGATTAATAATAATATCTGGACGAATACCTTCTTCAGTAAATGGCATATTTTTTTCATCAATTACTAATCCAATAGTACCTTTTTGACCGCATCGACTACAAAATTTATCACCAATTGCAGGTATTCTTTCATCACGTACTCGAACTTTTGCTAATCGATAACCTTCATCGCCTTCAGTAATATATGTTTTATCAATAAATCCAAGCTGACCTTTTTTTGGAAATATAGAAGCATCAAGAGAAACTTCAGGATTAGAAATATTAGTTAGAACTTTTCCAATCATTACTTTTTTTTCATCGATTTTAATATTGGGTTTAATAAGTCCATTTTCATCTAAATCAGAATAATCATATCCAGGTTTTAATCCAATAATATTAGTTGTTTCAATATTGGCAAATCTAGAATCAACTTGTGAATTTCCTACTTTAGAACTATCTTCTCTAGCTTCATATGTATTATAATATGTATTTCTAAATAATCCTCTATCAATTGATCCTTTATTAAAAAGTATAGAATCTTCTACATTATAACCACCATAACAAGCTATAGCTACAATAACATTAATTCCATAAGGTTGTTCTTCTCTATGGATATATTTAAGATATCTACTCTTAACTAGAGGAGTTTGTCCGTAATTTAATACTAATGCAGTTTTATCAAATCTAGAATTATAATTAGTATGATATAAAGATACTGCTTGTTTACTTTGACCGCATGAAAAAAGATCTCTAGGTAATGGATTATTTTCTGGAAATACAATTTGATTGCCCATAACACCTAATATTAAAGATGGATGTATTTCCATATGAGTATATGGTTTTTTGTTAATATCTTTACTATTAACACATATTAAAGCAGTTTCTTCTTCAGATGTATCAATATATTCTATAACAGCCTTTAAATTATTAAAATCATCACTGGAAATACGAGGATATAATTCTTTATAATCTAAATAAGTAGTACAACTATTAATATCAAATGTTCCTTGTTTTTTATTAAAACCAGATATAAGGTCATTCCATGTAAAATTATTAGATTCAATTAAATCTATAATATTTGGATTATTAATACTAATAGTTTTATCTTCAACATAATATACAGGATGAGACATTCTTCCAGAATCAGTAAAAATATTAATAGATGATTCTTTAATATTCCAAGCAATACTTGTATAAATAGGTATAATACTATTACGTCGACTAATAATTAATTTATTATAAGTATTAACAGGATCATTAACAATACCAATCCAGGAACCATTAACAAAAATTTTAGTTTTATCACCAAGATAACTAAAACTACATTCATTTAATAATTCTAATGAAGTATTAACTTGTAACCATTTTATAATACCATATCCAGAACAATTTTTACTAATTTTAGCTAATATACTCATATGTTTATGTAAACCAATATTACCTCCATCAGGTGTATCAACTGGATCTATTATTCCCCATTGGGATGAATGTAATAATCTAGGTCCAACGACTTTTGCACTAGAATCTAGTGGTAGATTAATTTTTCTCATAATAGAGATATAAGAATTAAATGATAATCGATTGACATCTTGAACTACACCAAGTCGTTTTGTATGAGTTTCTGAACCCCAATTACCTTTAAATGCTTTTCTAAATCCTTCTTCAACAATTTTAGTACTAAAAAAATCGGAATAATTATTTTTAATAAGACTTTCAAAATTTTCTTGATATATTCCTTCTTTATAATAGTATTCTTTATCAATTTTTAAAAATATGTTTCGTTGTTGTAATGTATAATATTCTTTAAATAAGTCATATAGTAATGAACCAGGAACTTCAACTCTTTTATATTTAAAAGAGTCTCTATCAGTTGGTTTTTTTTGTCCTATAAATACTTTTAATAATTCAAAAACCATATAACCAATAAAAGTGGCTTTATCGCGAAAATTTAATTCACCAATATTTGGTAAAAGATAATTCATTAAAATTTCCATAACATGTTCTTTACTTTTTCCTTTTGTAAAAGTTCCAATGTATTTAATAGCAATTTCTTGTGTAAATATAGCTCCAGCATCATGTACTGAAGGAATAAATAGATCAATAAATTGTTTATTTTTTTCCATATTTAGTAAACAACAATTAATAATTTCTTTATCAGAAATAATACCTAATGCGCGCATAACTATAAATAAAGGAATTGGTTTACGAACATTAGGAATATTAACAACAATTTGATTATTGGTATACTTTTCAGTAGGAGCTACAATTCTTATAGAAAATGTTCGAATGGGTTTAGATGCATCTTCAGATACTGATCTAATTTCAGCAGAATGGCTATAAAGTTCATTAACTTTATCTTTAATATATAACATATTATCTGCAAATTTTTCTTGAGAAATGATAGTTTTTTCTTTACCATCAATGATAAAATAGCCTCCTAAATCGTTTTTACATTCACCCATAGTATATCTAACATTTCTATCAAACCCATTTAATATACATAAATTAGATCTTAACATAATTGGAAACCTTCCTAAATAAATTTTCTCTAATAAAAATGTAGTAGTAGTAGGTACACCTTCACTATTTCTTATAATAAATTCTACATCAACATCATAATGTATAGTAACACCATATGTAAAATTTCTTAATCTAGCTTCATTTGGATACATATAATGTTCGTTATTTTCATCAAATATAATAGGTTTTCCAAAATATATTTTGTCACCATTTTTTCCTCCTAAAAATAAATTAGCTTGATATTTATATTCTCGAGTTTCAGGATCTTGTTGTTTAATAATTTTAATTGGATTTTTCTCTCTAAAAATTTGTGAAATACCATTATTCATAAAATCATTATACGATTCAATATGATGATTTATTAATGCTATAGGATTTCCCTCAAAATATTTATCTAGTATTTTCCAAGCATTTTCTTGATTCATTACTTATATTATATTCTTATATTTTTAAGTATATAATATAATCTAGTTTAATTGTGGTGCGGACAAAAAATGTCACCAAGCTCTGCTAGAGTATTATGTTGTTGATTATGTTGTTGATTATTTTTTTCATTATGATTTATAGCTAACATCATGCCACCAATAAGAACAGCTATAAGTAAAAATGGAATAAGTAAAATAAACCAAGCTAATTTTTTAAGACCTTTTCTACATAAGAAATTTAAAAACCAGGCCCAGAATAACATATAAATTACTTTAAATATTAATACAAATATTTTGTGTGACATAGTACATTTATGTACTCCTATACATAGTTCATTACTATTAGAATTTAGTACATTTTGTACGACAATTATAACTAATGCAACCACTGATATACCTAAATAAATACGAGCTGGGGTACAATAATCTGCAAAGGTTTTCATTTATAATATAATAGAATAAAAAATTATTTAAAGTTCTTGTTGATGTTGGGACCATGGTTGTGGAGAAGGTAAAGGTCGAAGACCTTGATATTGTCTCCATAGATTTTGTGCGCCGCCTAAAGTTCCTCTGTATGCATTTAATAAAGGCATTGGCGTCCATGGATGGACCGAACTACCTCCAGCCTGTGCTATTTTTGCTGCATTATGTGCTACATTATCTAATGGGCTCCATGCAGCAACTGGTCCTTGTGGCGATGTATGCTGTGGTGATGGTGAAACATTTCCTGGATATACAGGTGTTCCACCAACACCTATTGGAGTACCTAATTTAAAATAATTTCCACCAGTTGCAGCATTCCACTGTTTACCTACAGTCGGACAAGCTCCCGGTCCAAATCCACCTCGCTGCATACGTCTACTTCTTTTACCGCCTTTTTTACTATGTCTTACTCTAGTTTTTTTTGCAACCTTTTTACCTCTTTTAGAGTGTCTTCTTTTAGTACGTCTTCTTTTAGTTCGCTTTCTTCCACCAGTACCTACTTTATTTGCAGCTTTTTTAGTAATAGGGCCTTTAGCTTTTTGCATTGCTAAAGCTTCAGCTGGTGTAGGTTCTTTAGATGTAGCTGGTGGAGTAGAAGGACCAGCTGGGGGAGTAGGACCAGCAGCTGCAGCAGCTGCAGCAGGTAACTTAGCACTTTTAACATGAGCTTCGGCTTTAGTTAGCATACCCTTAATTTTAGTATTAATACCTTTTATTGCATTAGCAGTAACATTAGATTTAGATCCAGTTACTTTATCGAGTATAACCTTTAAATTAGCTCTAATAGTAGCCATATATGTAGCTAATTGTGCCATTTGTTTTGTTAATTCATCTTTTTCAGATGATGAACCAGATTCAAGTGAATCAAATCGTTTTTGAAGAGCTTGACGAGCAGTTTCTAATGCAGCATATTTATTAATCATTAAGTCAATATTAGTTGATAACTCATCAATATTTTTTTCTAAGGTAGAAAATTCAGCATCAACACCTTGGAGAGCAGTAGATTGTGAATCAACCGCGGCTAATATTTTACCTAATATAGAATCATTACTTACTTGTGCAGCAACTTTTCCAGATATTGCTACAGCATCATCAAAAACTTTATTACCGGTAACTACAGGATTTGGTGATTTACTCATATATAATAAATAAATATTTATTTTTCTATATTGTTGAGTTCATCTTGAAATTTTGATAATTTTGCTTTTATTTTATTAGTATCAACAATAATATTACTAGATTTATTTTCTAGTATTTTTGTATCAGAATTAAGTTTTTCTAAATGTTTTAATATTAATTTAAGAGTTTCAATTTGTGATTGCTTTTCTTTTTTGAGTTGATCGAAATATTTATCATATTCTTGGATAATACTTTGTGTATTACCGCCAACTATTTCTTTGCGTACATTTGCTAAATTATTAAGAATATTATATTTTACATTATTAAAATTAGTTTTTTTTATATCACTATTTGCTATATCAGTCATATTATTAAAATAAGTTAATATTTTTTTTAATTATATTAACCTATTTTAAATTTTTAAAACATATTAAAATCTTGCCCATATATTATTTAGAATGAGTACTAATAAATCAGAACCGCTTTTAAATGCTGATGATTCAAGGTTTGTAATGTTTCCAATTAAAGATCAAGAAATTTGGGAAATGTATAAAAAAGCAGAGGATTGTTTTTGGAGAGCTCAAGAAGTAGATTTATCGAAAGATATAGCACACTGGTTATCATTATCAGATAATGAAAGATATTTTATTTCTATGATACTGGCATTTTTTGCGGCAAGTGATGGAATTGTATTAGAAAATTTAGGATTGCGTTTTATGACAGAAGTACAACTAGCAGAGGCAAAAGCATTTTATGGTTTTCAAATAGCTATTGAAAATATACATTCTATCATGTATAGCCAATTAATTGAAACATATATTAGTAATAATATAGAAAAAAATAGACTATTTAATGCATTAGAAAACTTTGAATGTATAAGAAAAAAAGCAGATTGGGCGAAAAAATGGATAGATGATAAAGAATCGGATTTCGCAACAAGATTAGTAGCATTTGCATGTGTAGAAGGTATATTTTTTTCAGGAGCTTTTTGTGCTATTTTTTGGATTAAAAAGCGTGGATTAATGCCAGGATTAACATTTTCAAATGAATTAATATCAAGAGATGAAGCATTACATACAGAATTTGCTGTATTATTGTATAATAAATTACAAAATAAATTAGATAATAAAAAGATACAAGAAATAATAACAAATGCTGTATATATTGAAAAAGAATTTATATGTGATGCATTACCATGTAATTTAATTGGTATGAATAGTAATTTAATGTCACAATATATTGAATTTGTAGCAGATAGATTAGCTTTACAATTAGGTATTAACAAAATATATAATTCAAGTAATCCATTTGATTTTATGGAATTAATAAGTATTGAAGGCAAAACAAATTTCTTTGAAAGAAGAGTAGGAGAATATGCTATGGCAAAAAAAGACAATGATGGTGGAAATGATGCATTTGAATTTGATGATAATTTTTAATATAATAATTATTTATGGATATAAGTTTGCAAGTTAATAAAGATAAACAAACAAGTACAGAACAAATTATGACAGATATAATTAGATTAGATTTATCAAGTGAAATAAGTGAATTTAGTAATCACGTTCAAAATAAAATAGAAAGATTAGATGAGAGAATGAGATTTGTAAATTATAAATTTGAAGATGTAAGATTTTGGTTTAGACGATATAGTATATCAATAATTTATTTAGCTACATTTTTAACATTAATAGAAGCTTTAATGAATAGTTTCAATATTGATAGTATTGAAGATATAATATTAAAAAATTTTTTGAAATTTTGTCCTTTAGTTGTAAGTAGTTTGGTTTCTTTAATAGCAGCAATTATTAAATTTAATAAATATGAAGAAAAAATAGAAGATATAACACGAGCTACAGAAAAATGTATAATAACAATTGCAAAATTAAAAGAAGTAAAAGAAGAACTATATTTTTGTAAAACTGTTGATGATTTTATTAAAATAAATGATCGTTTTACCCGTGATATATATACAGAATATTTAGAAAGTAATACTAATATAGAAAGACAATTATTAGATACTGATTATGCTAAGTATATGAAACGTGTAGCTAATAATGATGTAGAAAGAGCTAAAATATTAATACAACGAAACCATGCATTAGATGAACTAGGAAAATTAGAATTAAATAAACTAGTTAGTAATCAATTAAAAAAATCAGGATATAAACAGTTATGGCAAGGTGCAACAGATAAGAGTGATTCTTCTAGTGATGGTTCTGATATTAAAACAACACAAAAAACACCTGCTAATAATATGCCAAGACGTTTAAGTTTATCTGCAGAACATAATTGTAAAAATCGACCAATACCTTATCGAGGAATTAGTCCTCCTCCAACAAGACCAAATATATGTAATAAAAAAATGACACCTAAAACTTGTAAACAATGCAAAAGAAGTTATTTATTAGATATTAATAATAAAGATCAACGTTGTCCCTATTGTAAAACATTACAGGAAGAAGATTTAATAGAATTAATTATTGATAAAAATATAAATAATATATCAAATAAATATGATAGTTTAAGTCCTACAAGTGATATAGGAGAGTATGCAAGTTATATACAAAAAATATGGCGAGGTCATAAAGAAAGAAAACATTATAAAAATCCAAGAAATTTTTAATATAAAATATATAAATAAAGACATATTTTTAATATTTAAATATGTGTGGTATAACTATTTTTCTCTCAAAAAATAAAAAGAATATTATAGAAAATATACTTACAAGTTTATATAATATTCAAAATAGAGGATATGATTCAGTAGGAATATCATATCTTTCCAATGTAAAATGGATAACAGAAAAATACGCATCTACAAATTATATTGATTCATTAGAATTATTAAAACATAAATTAATAGATATTTCTAGTAATATTGCAATAGCTCATACTAGATGGGCTACTCATGGACCTAGAACTGATATAAACGCTCATCCACATATTTCTATGAATAACAAAATAATAATAGTTCATAATGGAATAATTACCAATTATATATTTTTAAAAAATATGCTAATTGAAAAAGGTTATCATTTTAATTCAGAAACTGATAGCGAAGTTATAGCTAATTTAATTGAATATGAATTAATAAAAGTAAATGATATTAATATAGCAATTAAAAACACAATTTTACAATTGGAAGGTACTTGGGCACTAGGTATAATATATACTGAAAATATAGATAAAATTTATATTACACGTCATGGATCACCACTAATATTAGGTCAGACTGAAAATTTAATAATTTGTGTATCTGAAATATCAGGATTTGTAGGATTAATTAATAATTATATTATATTAGATAATAATGATATATTAACATTAACAACTAATGGTTATAAAAGTAGTATAACATATAATATAAATAATATTAATGATGAATTTATTGAAAACAGTCCTGGACCATATAAATACTGGACTTTAAAAGAAATATACGAACAACCTTTATCAATTAATAGAGCTATGAATAATGGTGCAAGAATTAATGATAATAAAATTATATTAAGAGGTTTAGATTATCTTAAACCGTATAAAAATGATATAAGTAATATTATAGGATTAGGTTGTGGAACAAGTTATCATGCAACTATGTTATTAAAATATTATTTTAACAGATATGATAACTTGAATATAGTTCAATCATTTGATGCATCAGAATTTACAGAATTAGATATACCAAAAAAAGGAAAAACATTATTTATTATATGTAGTCAATCCGGAGAAACTAGAGATTTAATTAATGCAATAAATATTTGTAAAAAATATAATTGTATAACATTAGGTGTAGTTAATGTAGTAGATTCAATGATAGCACAAATGGTTGATTGTGGAGTTTATTTAAATTGTAGTAGAGAAAAAGCTGTAGCTTCTACAAAATCATTTACATCAATGTTAATAGTTTTATCTTTAATCGCAATGTGGTATAATAATAATAATAATAATAATAATCAAATTATTAATAATTTGCGTAATATACCCGATGTAATATCAAATTTATTAAATAATAATAAGTTAAAAGAAAATTGTATGACATTAGTAAATTTTATTAAAGAGAGAAATATTGAAAATATGTTTATATTAGGATATGGTAAATTATATGCAATAGCAAAAGAAGGTTCTCTTAAAATTAAAGAAATTTCTTATATACATGCAGAGGCTTATCCTAGTGGATCTTTAAAACATGGACCATTTGCATTATTAGATAATAAAAATATAACATTATTATTAATAGATAAAGATAATACTAATAAATTATTATCAACATATCACGAAATTAGTTCTAGAGATACTAATTATATGGTTATAACAGATAATGAAAATGATATAATTAAAAATAGAATAATTATACCACATATAAAATATTATTCAGAAATAGTATTTACTATTACTCTACAATATATAGCTTATGAATTATCACAATCAAAAAATATAAATCCTGACAAACCTAGAAATCTGGCAAAAGTTGTTACTGTGGAATAGATAAATTAGTGTAAAAATAATTTTTTGTAGTTTTATCTTTTTTTTCTTTATATTCTTCTAATAAATTCCAAAAGTTATAAAAATCTTGATTACTCCATATTATATTTTGTTTTTTCATATAATCAATAAAACGTTGTATTCTTAATAATTCTAATTTCATAGAATTTAATGGTTTAGATAAAGATTTAGATCTTTTATTAGCTTTAATCCAGAAATCTTTACTGTAATGATTAATGCCCCAAATTATAAAATATGTATCATCTATATTATGATACAAATATCTATTTAATTTTATAATATTAATTAAATCATGTAGTGTATTTAAATTTGTAAAAATAGTAAGAATTATATCTAAGGGCATTTTATCTAACATATAATATAGTAATATAAAATTATTACTATATTAACTGGTATATAATTTTATATTAATTAAAATAATTTCATAGTTACACCTCTATTTGTTCTTCTATTACCAATTACAGCTAAATTTCCTCTTTTAAAATCATCAATAGTATTAATAGCATCATTCGGTCTAAATCGAGCATCGGCAGGTATCTTAGAATAATTTTTATCTTGATAATATGTATCATTATATGGATTAATTTCAGTTTCAAAATTTGTTACCATAATCATATCCATATTATAATTATATCGTAAATTTTTAATATGAGAAATTCCTGCAAAATTTCTAGGGTTAGCTCTCCAAATTTGTTGTTTAGAATATACTCTCGTAGGTTCATAATTAATATTAATTACTATTGGATTATCATATTTATAAAAATTACTTCTATCTATTCGAATTTTATGTAATAATGCCCTGTCAGCCAATCCATTATCTTCTAATCCCCAACCCCAAAAATTAGGAAATCCATTCATAGTTTCAAAATCTTTACCATTAACTGATACAATACCACCTAATGTATGAGCATATCCATAAAAATGTTTAATTACACCTCTAGTAGTAGAATAGTCAAATAAATTTTTAGTAGATGGCATAGTATCAATATCATTAAAAATAAATGTAATATTTTGATAATCATTCGGATACTTTTCTCTCATAGCAATAAAACCAATATTTTTAATTCCACCTCTATTAAATGGTTTATTATCACATTGATTTACATAATAAATTTCATAATCAGAATCAGGAATATCTTCTAAAATATATTTCATAAAATATTTAAAATGATTAAGTTGTGGAGCTCTATTTCGATATGGTATTATAAAAATCATCTTGGGAATATTACGTTTTACTTCTAAACTATTCTGTTCGGTAGTTGGTTCCACATTTGGTTCCATATTAATCTACTAATAATATAATATTAAATAGAATACTTATTTAAAATTTGTTT
>MDTB01231195.1_pt1 | contig 12497 bp, 15 predicted proteins | sample 811161 | NCBI WGS metagenome assembly MDTB01 (sample SAMN05326650, study PRJNA326480) | marine metagenome | isolation source: seawater | place: Mediterranean Sea | collected 2009 | reverse complement strand
CCTTTGAAAGCTCATCAGGATTAGCAGGCTTAAAATCCGGATCCTCTACAGGTGGCCTCTCAGTTGCTAGTTGTTGTGACATCATCTCGGATGGCTCGACGGGTACCTCATCTGGTACCGTAGTATCATCGCCCATGGTACCAGCGGTTATATCATAGGTTGCATGTGAGTCAGCACCAGCCATGCTCTCCTTCCCTAGGGGAGCAGTAACTCTAGAGCCAATCTTTCCGCCGCTCTGCTCGAACAGAACAGCTCTTAAAAAATCTCTAAATTCTTTTTTATTAACAGGGACATTCATTTGTATACTCCAACGCCATTACTAATTATTCTGCGCAGGCTTTAACGTCAATTATTAACTTGCCCTAAAGCATAACCAGCACCGACTGTAATCCCGATCCCTAAGACAACACCCATAACAATTCCAAACTCCGTCGTTTGATACCATGGTGTCGGCCGGAGTCTTTCCTCTAAAAAAGTTATCTGGTTGTTCTTTAGTACCAACGTTTCATCATACCTTAGTTGAAGCGCTGCGCGAGATGCGGTCAACGTATCTATTTGAAGTTGCAGCCGTGCCTCCTGTAGCCCAAGCTGACGCGTTGTTTCAAGCTGGCACTGCTGTTGTGTAAACTGCAAATCTGTTAATAGCCTTGCTGCTGCAGTTGTGCTAAACAATGTACCTGCAAAGGGCGCTGGATCGCCTAACTGTAGTGTAGTAACACGCTCAATTGTAGGAGGATCTTGCACAGGGGGATCTTCCGCATATGCAATTGAGGGTATGACAGTCGAGTAGACGAAAAATGAAATAATCGTTATAAAAGAAGTAAGCTTTCTCATACCAAAAATTATAATGATTTATGATTTAAGTAAACCAGCTAATCTTTGCCAACGCTCCATGACAAGATCATCGCCTGATGATCTCTTTGATTCCTGCTTAATGGTAATCTTCTCAGTAGGATTAGTTCCCTTACCGAAAAGGTCTTTTGCCCATGGTACCTTACCATGTTTCGAAGCGCCACGGATACCAGGAGGAGAAATAGAGGTGAGGTAGTTCTCAAGATCAGAGACAGACGGGCTAAACCCTTGGCCTGACAATGCCTGAATAAGCTTCTCTTTCTCCTCATCATTCAATTCATCCGGAGATGGAATGCCTCCTCCCTCTTCGGCTTCTACGTCTGCTTTCTTGACCGCCTGCTTCTCCATTCCCTTAAGAGACCTTGCTGAAGTGCTTCCGTCACATCCCTCAATGTCTAAACCACCCTTGCCTGATCCGAGAGGTTGACAAATTTGCTTCTTAAACTCAGCCGCATCATCAGGTACGAAAGGATCAGGTGGGGTATACACATGGATTTGATCAAATCCTGCAGCCTCCATTGCATCAATAGCAGGACCATTCTCTTTGACCTTCCCATCCTCGATTACTGGTGCTGTATCGAAGATTCTCTCAACCTCTTTCTGTGCAACGCGGCGGCCACCGGTCGCGGCCCTATGAAGGTTTGCTATAGTAGTTCTTTCTTTGGGCTGGTGAATGTATACACCAATTAGTTTCACTGAAGGGAAGTCTGGATCTTCACGTAGTTTTCCTAACTGTTCAATCCTGCCTATATCTGCTGACGACTCGCCAGCCTGATCCATCAAGTAGACGCTAGCGTATGTGTTATCGCCTACCTCTTTAGCACCCATGCCCTGGATTTCTCCCTTGACTGTATCCATATACTTACCAGCTGCCATTGCCCTTACACCTAATGTGCCATCGCCAGGACCAGTCACACCAAGCACTGAGTTTAACTCTGGTGGCGCTCCTTCAATTGGCTTAGAAAAACCACGGGCTTGAGTAAAGAATGCCTGAGTGTTCGGGAAATCTGCAAACTCTTGTGCAGCCTTGCCGATATCATCTTGATTATCACTCATTATCTTTTCATAAGATGCCTTATCTAAAACATCACCAAGCTCTTGGTTCTTGCCTGACTCATTTACGTGATAATACTCTGCAATGACTGTATCAAAGTCTTCACCACCTGAAACTCGGGTTGCTATCTCTTTAAAGACAAGAGGCGGAAGCGTCGAAGTCATAGCGGTAACCATTGCTTCATCTTCCTCTGCAAAGAAGCTAGACGCGTCTTCATCGGCCATAGCTTCGAGCCAGTCTTCATAGTTCTGGTCTGCATCGATACCTGCAAAATCACCAACAGCTTTTTTTGCAGCGCCTTTTCCTGCGGCAGGAGGGCCGTACAGCACGACTAGTGTGACAGGCTTAGCTTCAGCCTCTTGAGCAATTTGACCTAAGTCTTGCTCGTTAAGTACTTCGTTGATCAACCTGTGCAAATCAGATTTTCTCATCTTGTTAGGGGATCGTCTTTTCTTAATCCCATACAGCTCTTTTAGGTTCTTTGGCCTCATATGTTTTCTACCTTCAAATACTACTTGTCATGAATTTTGATGCCGGTTAACTCTGAGATCTTCTTCGTAATCTCTTCAGGATTACCTGCATTGTCTTTAATAATTTTTTGAATTCGTTTGCGTTTTTTTTCATCAAGCTCAACCTGCGCTTCCGCATGTTGCTTCTCAATTTCTGCAAGAGATTCTTGGTATCTTCTTACAGCATCTTCCCTGTCTTTTAACTCTTGGTCATGAGACTTGTTGATTATGTCTATCTCTTTCTCATGATCTTCCCTAACCCTATCTAGGACTTCACTTAGATGATCAGAGTTTCTTGACAGCAGGTATATGACAACAGGGATTGCTGCACCAAGTAATATCTGCCAATACTTTTTGCACCACGCCCATGCTTTTTTCAGAAATGTTTTAACTGCCAACCACGTAATCATGTTATATATCATCTACTGCTTTGGACCATGTTTCCATAACACGGCTGCATCTACTAACGCTTGAGTACCAATATACGCTAACGTTACAGCGACCCAATCACTACTTGTGACCATCCCTATAACACACAGATAGGTTGCGGTACCCCACGCTAAAAACTTTCTGCTTATGAATCTTTCAACGTGCTTATCAAAAAATGCTTTCACCCTTGCCATAATACCCTCCAAAGGATCAAAGATAAATATGCAGGTTGAAAAGAATTAACCGGTTAAGTTAGTTGGGTAGATCATCATCATCATCGCCTGACCAACCGAAAGGGAGGAGCATTTCATCTAGATGATCTTCTGCAGCCTGTTGATGCACTATGGCTTGAAGGCTATCGTATATAATTTTCATGTCTTTTGCTAGCTCTGCATTTGCGACCGCTACTACATTTATAATCTGGTGCGTTTGTTCTAAGCTACTTTGCAATTGAGCAACTCTTTTAGCTAGCTCTATGTTTTGCTTCTCTAAAGTAGACAGCCTAGTCTTACAGCTTTTTAATTCGCTTTTTAGTGACGCATCAGGTGGTGAACCTTTAAGAAAATCAAACATACTCATACTATACCTCATTCCCTGCAGGATCAGATCCTGCGATAACATCATAAAGAGTCTCAGCATCAGTTGCAGTAAACTTGCTAAGTTGCTTTTCTCTCTTTCTGATTTTAAGATCTTGCAAAAACTTTACCATGTATGGTGTTTCTTCGATAATCTGGATGGCTACTGCTTCTAGAATCTCTTGCATAGAAAGATCATTTTCGAAAGCTAGCACCTTAAATGCTGCGTGAGTGTCTCTTGTCAGATTAATGTGTAGAGATTTTCTTGTTTCAAAACTGATCACGTCAGTCTTTTTCATTACGCCCCCATCGACATTGCGCCGATGGCAATGGGTGCTTGAGGTTCTTCGGACTCCCTCTCTTCTGCACCAATTGTAACACCAAACCTAACATCCAAAATCTCTTCGAATTTATCAACATGAGCATCGTCATATTTTGCTCTTAAAAATGACTTTGCTTTATTAATAATAAGAGCTTCCATGTCAAGTAAACTCTGATAGTTCATTACAAGCCTTGCAACGTCAGAGGTGAACTTCTCCATGTCTATAGCGGGACCTGAATATGATGCTGGAGGTGTATCTTGTTCAAACAGAAGATCACTTAAGGGCCTCTTGTACCATTCTTGTTTCATGTCTTCAACTACGTCATCAAACTCTTTTGCTGTTTGTGTTTGTAGTGAAGCACTCTTAAGGGCGCTTGTTTCATAATCTATTAAAAGGGCTTCAAGATCATTATCGACAGATTTCCCTAAAGCAATCTCATCCCCGGGAGTAAGATCCATTGCCGCTTCTCCAGCCTGCTCTGCTTCTTCCTCTTCACCTTCTGCCTCTGCATCATCCTCAGCTGCCTCTTCTTCAGCACCTTCGTCACCGGCCTCTTCTTCAGCAGTTTCCTCTTCGCCACCCTCTTCTTCGTCACCGCCGAATGGATCATCCTGTTCCGCTAAGATGTCAGACTCTAATAGGTTAAGCTCTTCTAATATTAAATGTTTGAGATGACGCTTTGTAACCTTCATGACTACCCCTTCATAACCTTTGATATTCTTTCAGCACGCCGGATTCTATCTTCAATCGTGTCCCACTGAAACTCTTTCATCATTGCAAAAATGTATGTCTTCTTGTCATTTAAGTAATCCCTGTAATACGATGCAGGGCTCATATCCATGACAACTACAGGATAACAATTGATCGGAACGTTCGTGCTATGCAGATCTACTACAACATTAACGTACCTGTTCAGGAATGCATTATAAACTGTCATTGCCCAGCCATCCCTAGACGAGAGGCAGCAAGCTATAAAATCATTCTGCCATTCGTCGAACGTCCCAAAATCTCGCTCTAGCCTCATGTATGTTAAAGAGTCCATCGTAATTTGTGACTTCATGTCTGAGATGTTTTCGAAAAACATGCCTGTCAAGAAGGCGGCATTTAAGTTATAGGTTTCATCAATTTTAAGAGATCGAAATTCTGAATCGTTTGAATTTGCTTCTTCTCTATTTGCACCGTCTAGCTTTGCACTGACCTTATTTACCGTCTCAACATACCCTTCTAAGACCTGTTGGTGTGCTTTTTTGTTCTTTGCACTAAGCATCTCAGTTGCAAGATCATATACCTTGGTCTCTACGACATACGCCTCTTGTAGAATGTCAGTATTTTTTTTACTATTAGATGGATCACGCTGGGCTAAGCCAAGGCTTTCCCTTAAAGATTTCATCAATTGGTCATGAGTCAGCTTATCTTTTTTGGCCATATTATTTTACCTCATACTCTTTTTCAAATTCTTCTTGATCAATAACGAATATTACTTCGCTATCGTCAGGCTCGCCAGTCCCTTGCTCTGGGTCGACTTGCTTAGACGGAAGTGATAAATCTCCTGGCATCATATTGACACCGTCACCTGGCACGTCGTCCTCACCTAAAAGCGCGGCTGCAGGATCTGGGGGAGCGCCTAAATCTTCTACCTCACCAGGAGGCTCAACGCGTGGTTCATCTGGTAACCTTAGCGAAATGTTAACATCACCAGTCTCTGCATCAGCCTCGACATCAGCGACCGTATACTCTAGTCCGGAAGACTTATGGTGAACCTTAAGATCTTTCCCTAGAACCATATTGCCCCTAGAATCATATACGTCAGACTCATCCATTACTTCATGAAGCCTGCGTGTGTATTCTTCGCGCATCAATTTAATAATTTTTCTTTCGCCTAGAATAGCCACGTTACTCCGCTCCGTCCAAACCTGCAGCGCGTATCCAGCGCTGCATAACTAAATCATCATCACTCATTGCCGGTGTTTCATTAACCAAAGATGACGGAGCAATAAGACCTTCGTTAATTACCCCGTGGCGATCTAGTGAATACGCATGCATATTGCAATATGAAACAACAAAACTTTCGAATAAATCACCCTGTGACATATTCCTGAGTTCTGACTTGCTATAGCCGGCTTCATGAATTAAGAAGCGGCCCATCTTTAACATCAACTGGCGCTTAGTAGTACCAATGTCCTGTGAGCGAGCACTCTCTGATGTTATCATTCCTGCAACAAAATCCCTAAGGCTACCCTTGAGCGCATCAATTTGCTTGTCTGATACATTAGGTTTTTGTAAGACTTTTTGTGAACTGCGCCACTCATCAACTGCAGCTTCGACTTCAGCCGCCAAGGACTCAGCTGCTGCATCAAGAATCCCTGCTAGTGAATCGCCTAAAATCCCGCGTTGTTTTTGGGAAACGTTTTTCGCTAGAGTTTTTCCAGCCTCTGCCCACGCGCCGACAATAGATTTAGCACCTTCTCCTGGAGACATATTGGCTGATTCTGCTTCATCGGCTGCTGCCTCAGCTGCAGCTTCCGCCTCTGCATCTGTCTCCTCCATCTCTTCTTCAGATTGTGCCTCACCTTCGCCACCTGTATCACCCTCTTCAACTTCTGGTATATCTGTTATAATCTCTTCCCCGATTTCACTGTTTAGTGCACCAGCCAGATCTGCGAAAACTTTATCTGCATCGACATCATCGCCTAACTTGTCTTCGCCGCCTGCTACCTTAAGATCTTCAAATGATACTTGCTCAAATAGTAAAGAACCAAGAGTCATGTGGTGTAGCGGAACAAGCCTACCCTCTTCGAAGACAACCTTGTCTTTTACGGCATCCTTGAATGAGTCTGAACCTTGTAAGGATTGTAGTATCGACTCAGCAGACGCTTTGTCCTCTACTGCTCCGGCCACGGCAGTTGAGATGTCGGCCCACTTTTTGCCTCCACCCTCGCCTTCTTCACCTGCGGCATCTTTTAACGCCGTCACAGCATCATCAGGAGAGACCTTGCCATCCTCAATTGCCTTGTCGATTTCAATAGCTTTAGGATCATCCATATCCAGCCCGGCTTGTTCTAAAGCCTCTAAATCATCAGGTCGGTCCGAAGCTAGCCATGACTTAAGATTAAATCCACTTCGCTTTTCCTTTTTATCAGGGTTCTTGACCTCTCCGGATGATTCATCATCTTTCTTTTCCTCAGAGGCTTCAACCGCCTTTGTTGCAACATCCTCTGGTGGGGGTGGGATATCGGCACTTTTAAAGCTGCCAGCCATATCAACTAGATCTTTAAGGGACATATCATACAATGCGTCCCCAAGACCCTCTATGTCTAGCTCCCCGACACTTCCAAGGATCTTATCCTCAAGGCCCTTACCTCGGCTGAAGAACCCCATCATCTTTCCGAGGAAACCCTTCTTCTTTCCGCTGGCGTCCTTTAATGCTTTGGCGATCCCTTGCTTAAGCTTTGCTTCATCTGGAACTTCTCCTGTTCCAGCAATCTCAGAAAACTTCTTCTCCATCTCTTCTTTTGGAACGACTTTTTCTAATGCCTTACCGACTGATGCGATTCCACCCTCAAGCGAATCCTGCATAGCAGCTACCTTACCTTGTACGGCAGTAGCAGCCCTTAATATTCCAGAGACGTCGGACTTTTGGCCAAAATATTTCTTTGCCAAATTTGAAATACCGTCCGGATCATCTAACTCAATTTCAGCGACTGCTTTTCTAGACTGGCTAAGCGCATCGCTAAGCCCTTGGATGTAGTCCTTCACACCTGCAGCGTTAGCGAACGCATCAGGCATTCCCTGTGCTAGTTTCTCTAAGCCTTTTTGTGCATCGCCGATTGCGGCGTCCATTGTCGAGATATCCGCATCAGTCAATTCCTGTTCAACTAACAGATCTAATCGATTTTCATTTAGTGCAAGTACGACCCTCTCGTCTTCCGAAAGCAGCTTAATATATACTTGCTCCATCATCCTTTTTTGCATAATGTAAAAACTCCGAAGCTCACAGATTACAATACTATGTATTGCGCACGGGCCTAAACCTGCCTACCTGAATTCCTACATTCCGCAATAGGTCTACGCCTGCAGGATCACGATACTCTTCATCGTACACCACGCGGCTAACTCCAGCATTGATGATTGCTTTTGCGCACATCTTGCATGGAGATAAGGTTACGTATATTGTCTTGTCCTTTGGATTATTATAATCCATCTTAAGCAATGCATTAATCTCTGCGTGAATCATTCCTGACTCACCAGGAGTTGTCGACTCAACTTCGTTAGGGCCACCGGCATAATTTCCATTATACCCGACAGCCAAAACTTGTGTATTGTCATGCGTCACAACAACTGCACCAACTTGATAGCGTGGATCATAAGAACGTTTTGATATGATGTGTGCCATTTGCATCCATATATCATCCCATCCAGGCCTGTGGTTCATCTTTTACCCTCCACTGCCGGATATATCAGGTACCAAGTGAGGGATTACTCCTGCATCATCTGGTACATCAGGTGTATCATCATGAGCTAAATCTTCTTCATCATGCTCTACATCAAATATATCATCAACATGTGAGTCACCAGGTAATGTAAAACCGGCGGCTTTCTTGTGGCCCCCGCCACCAAACCTTTTAGCAATCTCTGATACATCAACATGTTCATGAAATGCTCGAAGGCTTACCTTTACCATCCTATCATCGTGGTCATAAAACCAGATTACTGCAAAGTCACAATCAGGAGATAAGCGAGCACCAATCTCTGACATCCAGTGTGATGCATTTACGACCATCACATCCATACCTTCAAACTTTCTGCTAGTAGCTTTTTCGCAAACCTTCTTGACGACAGTCTTTGAATATGCTAAAACGTATGAGCCTCGCTTGACAGCATCATCAAATACTGAGTCGTCTTCATATTTCTCAAATTCTTCAAATTCAAACGGTACCATATCAAATGCTGCAGCAAATTCTTTAGAGTATGGTAGCTCCCATTTCCATAAGTCTCTATCCTCGATGTAGTCTATAAACTTAGGTGCCTCTTTTCCTGGATGAAAGAAGTCCCATGCAAGCCTAGCACCAGAATGCGTCATGTCAAAATGACAGTTAGAAATATCATGAAGCTCTACAATCGCAGACTTGTGATGATCAATAACAATCAACCCTTCGGCCTCTTCAATCATCTGCTTCGTCGTAGTGTTGTTATACGAAAAGTCAAGAATTGCAACGACCTTTCCACGTACGTCTGGAGGGGTTGTGCCATGCTTGCAAGCGTGGTATTCTGCACGATTTCCTAAACACTTCCACGCCGCATATGCGGCGCCGAATCCGTCCGTACAATCTGCATGATAAATCACACAGTTTACTGATGTGGGTTCTACAACTGTAGGCATATTAATCTCTCTGATTCATGAAGCCATGATGTTCCCAGCAGCGTGGTTCATATAGTTCTGCACCACCAACTGCTATCTCATCTAGATCTTCAACTTTTCTATGTGTATAATAAGCATCTCTTCCCGTAACCGGACAGACTGCCGGGCAAACCTCAATCTTTGTAGCCCATGGCATCATATCCCTAACTTCTTCGAACACATTCCCTGATGCAGATAGTTGAAGTGATGAAACAAGGACCGTCTTTCCGGATCTGAATAAATCTAGCACTGTTTCTGCAACTCCATCAATCATAAATGCTTCGTCAATTGCAACGACATCATATTGCTTGTCGCTGTCCTGTAGATATTGTACCATATCTTGACCTGTTTTTACACAAATCGCAGGCATTTTTCCGCCTGAATGTGTAACAATCTCTGATTCTGCATATCTGCTATCCATCAAAGGCTTAAATGCTATGATGCCGCGGTTCTGGTACCTGTACCTATCTACCGATGCTAGCATTTTCGTAGTCTTTGAACCGAACATCGGTCCAGTAAATATTATAAGTTCTGGATCACTTACCATTATACAACCCCCACCACTCCCATGTTTTCTTAAGCCCATCAACCAATGTAGTGGCTGCTTTAAAGCCAAGCTCATTTGTTGAGCGCCTAACGTCGGCCTGCGTATGCTTAACATCCCCAGGTCGCTCTGGTGCCTGTGTAATACATATTTCGTTAAACTGCTCTTCAAACATACTCAGTATACGTTTGTTGGTATATCTTTCGCCTGTAGCGACGTTATATACATCACCGTTAAACTTGTCATGGCGCAAGGCAGCCGTAATATTGGCTGTGACTACGTCACCGACATATACCATGTCCCTAGACTGTGTTCCATCGCCATCAGAACGTAAAGGATCATCATTGGCAACCTTATCGCACCAAGCAGCAATTGCAGTCGCATATGGCGAGTCGCCATATTGTCGGGGGCCGTATACGTTAAAATATCGGAGGCATACAACGTCTAGCTTATAAAGGCTTGAGAACAGTGTTGCAAATTGCTCACATACGTATTTTTGTAGCGCATAAGGTGATCTCGGTGAACATGTCGATGTCTCCTTAGTGGGAAGCCTCTCGACATTTCCGTAGACTGCGCTAGACGAAGAAAATACCACACGAGTCCCTGATGACGCGGCGACCTCAAATAGCCCTACTGTCTTTAAGACGTTTTGTTCTGTAGTCTCAGTTGGATTGATCACTGAGTACTCTACACGTGGGTTTGCAGCCATGTGAAAGACAGTACTATATAATCCCCTACGCACGCGCGATAAGACTTCATCATTCGCAAAATCTCCTGTTATGACCAAGACCTCATTTTCCCTACGGCTTTCTTCGTGACTTGACTCCCATATAGGAAGCATGTTAACGTGCACCGTCCTCACACGCTTCACAGGCTCATTCTCTTTACTTTCTAAAAACTTAAGATGGCCATTTGACATATCATCTACTACATCAACCTGCCAGCCGCTCTCGCATAGAGCATCTACTAAGTTTGACCCTATAAACCCAAGGCCTCCGGTAACTAGTGCATGTTTCGTCATTATTAAATTCCCTCAAAATAGTCAATGTCATGGAAACCTGCGTAGACGGTGGAGTTCATAAGTGCCATGGCACTGTCCTTGTCCTTAAGTTTCCTACAACGATTTGCAGCCAAAATCTTCACCCAGTCTCCCCAATATGAATCTAGATCACTGGAAGCTACCAAAATATCGTTAAGAGATGAGACGTCAGGTGCAACAGCGATGTTTGCTTCCGTATCGTATAGTCTATTAATTTCCCACTTTTCTGGAATTGGAGGCATTTCGCCACACTTTTCGTGCCATGCAAGCGAAAGATCAACTTCATCAACAGATATCATATTCTCGACCATCTCAAAGTGACGCTCATATATGTGTAAAGAATTACTGGTATGCATGTACTCGCCAAGACCGACACCTAATTGTGTAGCTAACAACTCTTGCATCATAGTGAATGCTGGAATGTCATATGCAATTCCTAATATCAAATCAGAAGACCTCATGTTAACGACCATATGTAGCTTTTCATCTCTCACAAAAAACTGAAGTGTCAACGTACAGGGTACATCAAGCTTTGCACGTGCAGAGTCCCATGGTGATCTAATATGAATGACTGCCCTTCGTGAATCTGAGTCGGAAGATAGTTCACTCATAACATAGTCCCATTGGATCAACTGTTCTCCAGCGATTCTTTCATGAGCCTTGAATATCCTAGAACCATATGCTGAGTTGGCAGTCTTTCCATCATCACTAATCCTTTTCCAAAAAGAAGAGTACTTTGATATCCAGTCAGTAGAATCTTCACCTGAGAAATACCATAATAGTTCGCCAATGAGGTATGTGTTTGAAAATCCCCTGGACGGTACAAAAGGTATCCTGTCCCTAGGGTTCTTAATCTTAAACGAGCATGCTAGTCGCTCTTTAATCTTCATTCCTCTCGGTGAAGAAACATATTCAGGATGCAAGTAGACTTTTCTTGCAAGATCAAGATAGCATTCCGTAAAATTATCGTATTCCCACATTCCTTACCCCATATTCCTAACTGCATCGGTAGCATTTTTTGCAACTGCTTCTACAAAATCGATGACGCTTTCAATACGAAAATCATGCGTTTGAAGTAACGCGTCTCTTTGTTCCTGTACAACTTTCTCTCTTTCTTCAGAGCTTAGCTGTTTGATCTCATAAACTCGCCTCGCAACATCTTCAGGTGAGTTAACTGTCCAATGGCTACCCAGAAGATTGGGCGCACAAAATTCTGCCGGAACTAGTGCAGGTGTGTTCATGATAATATTTTCAAGATATCGTGGTGAAGCAAACCCTTGCTTTGCATATCCAGGCTTTGTGATGTGCACAGTACAAATAAAGCGGTTTAAGATTGACATCGACTCTTTGAATGATACACGATCGCTAAAAGCAACCGATGGGTGCTTGCTTATAAGTTCTTCGGGGCTTTCTCTCTCAGGTGATCTTTGAAGCCAGTTTCCCCAAACCTTCGTCTGGACCCCATCACCTCGCAGTAATTGAGACGGCTTTGAATAGTATTTCAAAAACATCGCTTCTCGCTCATAGTTGTTTCCAACGTAACCAAACTCAATAGGATCATCATATGCAGGTAGAAGCGGAACAAAGTCTGACCAGAAAGTTAAGCGGACCCTGGGGATACTAAGCTGGTATGGGTTAAACGTTGGATCGGCAACAATCATGTTTGGCCACCGTTCTTCGTCTTCTTTGGTAAGCTTAAGGTCGGTATCCCATACTATGATTGGTACCTTGTCATGATAATAGTCTAAAATTGCAGTCTGCCTATCTAAATCAT